>CDZB01066945.1_pt1 | contig 50245 bp, 33 predicted proteins | sample 554961 | NCBI WGS metagenome assembly CDZB01 (sample SAMEA3182106, study PRJEB8094) | gut metagenome | biome: human; feature: gut; material: Stool; isolation source: human stools | place: Canada | collected 2013-02-26 | reverse complement strand
GATTAAAGACCGTGCGCCATGCCGATAAGATCATCGTACTTGACGGCGGCAAGATCGTCGAAGAGGGCACGCATAAAGAACTTCTCAAAAAGCAGGGCAAGTATGCCGAATTTATCGCTATGCGCGAAAAGTCCGTGGGCTGGAAACTCGGCGGAGCAACGCAAGGAATATAAAATAATCAGTGTATGCGAAATTCAATAACTGGATGATAGGGGAACAGAAAAAGAAAGAGCCGGCGTAAGTAATAAATTACCTGCGCCGGTTCATTTGTTTGATTGAGATAATTATGTCCATAAAAACAGTCTGCACTGTAGTATTGGTTCATGCCTTCCAACCGACAAAATGGACATAAAGTTGTTCGGAGGGGTTGTTGTGTGTAAGGGCTACAAAATGCTATCGATGTCGATCTTGTAATATATATGGACTTCTTGCGGTTTGCCCGTGACTGTTTCTTTGCCGCCGATGACAAGTTTCTCGAATAGCTCCAGACAGAGCTCTCTTGTCAGTTCGGGGGCATTGATGTGTTTTTTCATTCGCCGTATAAACTCGTCAACGTTGGCTGTTGCTCGCTGCTTTTCTTCAAGTCCCTGCGTAAGAGCAGAAATCCGTTCTTTCAGTTCCGTTTGTTCGGCGGTGTACTTGTCGATCAGCTGTAGACACACGTTTTCGGGGATCTTACCTGCGACCTTTTCTTCGAACGCCGCGCTTATGAGCTTATCGAGTTCCGCAACGCGCTGTTCCGTTCGCTTGAGTTCTCTTTTGACGTCGGCTTGGTTTTTGTCCGCGAGCCTTGCGGTATGTTCCAGAAACTTCCGCCTGAATTCCCGTTCGTCGGCAACGATTTTTTGCGCTTTGTCTCTCACATCGTTCAAGACGATCTTCTCTAATACCGGAACGGTGATGAAATGACTGAAACAGGCGGACGAGCCGCAGCGCGAACGTGTTCCGCAGTTGAAGTTGAAATAGGGAATGTCTTTCGGCATATTCCAACCCAAACGCATTTTTGCGCCGCAGTCTGCGCAGTACAGTAAACCCGAAAGCGGATGCATATAGCCGCGCTTCGTATGTTTGCCGTGACTGACGGAAGACTCTACCTCTTTCACTCTGTCACATAACTCTTTGGAGATGATTGGCTCATGCGCGTTTTCGATCACGATCCAATCTTCTTTCGGCCGCCGCTGCCACTTGTGGTTTTTGTAGGAAACAGTTGTAGTCCTGTGCTGCGCCAGAGTTCCGATATAAGCCGGATTATCCAAGAGCGTGCGGAGAACGGAAGTGTTCCATAGGTGCAGAGAGCCGGATACGCTCGTGACGCCTGTCTTTGACAGCCTGTAATCGTTAGGCGTCAAGACCTTTTCGGCATTCAGGGCATCCGCAATTTTTCTCGGGGTCAGTCCTTGTGCCCGCATTTCGAATATCCGCCTTACGACCGGCGCGACCTCTTCGTTTACCTGCAACGTGCGTTTCTCGTCCGTTCCGAGCGTGTAACCGTATGGCGCATGAGACATTCCGTTTTTGCCCTTCTTGGCATTTTGGATACGCACGGCGCGCAGTTTCTTGCTCGTGGCGGCAGCCCACCATTCGTTGAACACGTTGGTAATGGGCATCATATCCATAGCGGCAGTGTCTTTATTCTCGGTGTCGATGTTGTCGGATAAGGCGATGAACCGGATACCGAAAGCGGGGAACACATAATCGAGATACTGTCCGACTATAATGTAGTTCCTGCCGAAACGGCTCATGTCCTTTACGAGCACGGTATTGATGATGCCTTGCTTGGTGTCGTCTAAGAGCCGTTTTATGCCGGGACGGTCGAATGTCGTTCCCGAAATGCCGTCGTCCACATAGATATCGTACTATTGCTTTCTTTTGTTCCATTTTCTTACACCTCTTGAAGTTGTATTTGCCTTTTTCGGGCAACAGGCGGGGCAGCATAGGACGGTGAAAAGAAAGCAAATTCTTTGTCGGTCGGCGGAAGTCAACGGGACAAAGAAAAATCGTTGCGTTACAGGCGCGTAAAACGGCTTATAAACGACAAAAGAGCCGAGCAAGGACAAGTCCTTACTTGGCTCTGAAAGTCTTTCTATGGGTGTTTTCAGCAACGATTTTGCGACCGTTGACGTCCGCGAGGACTATGCTAACCTAAGTCTGCCGAAAGAGGCAAAATTCATGAGGTAACTGGAACGACAAAATCAATAAAAAGAAAAGATCGCACGGCGGAAAAGCGGCAGCCGATCCCCGAGCGGTTTAGCGGGGACGGCTCCGCTCCGCCGCGCTTTCGGTTTGGTTTTCCGTGTTGTTTCTTTTCGTGGCGTGTGCTTGTCGCGGCGGCGCGTCAGCGCCGTCGCTCTCGTATCAAAGACAAGCGCACGCCACGGTTGCAAAAGCAATATAAGCAACTAAAAGTTAGATAGAAAATGCATGAAAACGGGGCGTATATTATATTCGAACTCGCTGATAAATTGTTGAAATTTAAGTGCACATATGCTATAATTGTTTTAAACAATAATTTGGACGGAGTGTGACCCATATGGCAGTCAACTATAACAAGTTATGGAAATTGCTCATCGACAAGGGAATGACTAAGACGCAAATGCGCCTTCAAGCAGATATTTCCACAACGACGCTTGCCAAACTCGGAAAAAATGAGACCGTTTCAATGGACGTCCTCTTAAAGATCTGCAAGCTGCTCGATTGCAACGTCGGCGACATTGTGGATGTCATCAATGAGGAGGCAAGCAATGGCAACAAGTAAGAAACTTGAAATCATTTACCATAACGGACAGCCCGACGGCATCCGATCGATCAGACATCATCTATCGACGATGACGACCTATGTCATTCCGCGTCCTCTGCTTGCCGAGGCAAAGAAGATCACAGGCATCAACCGCCCCGGTATTTACTACCTCATCAATGAAAACGACGAAAACAAGATCGCACAGATCTATATAGGACAGACGCGCAACGGGGTTGTCCGCCTAGACGATCATAATCGTTCCAAAGATTTTTGGAACAAGGCAATCATGTTCCTCGCCGACAGCAAGGCGTTCTCCCTCGATATGATCAGCGGTCTGGAAGAATATGCCATTATCAAAGCACATGAATCCAATCGCTATAAGGTGGAAAACTCTGTCAAGCCCAAGTATGAAATCGATGAGTACGACTTTCCCTCTATTGAAGAGGTATATGAGGAAATACAGTTCATCATGGCGACGCAGGGTTATAAGCTGGACAACGAAAGGGCAAGCCTGAATGAATCATCTGTTTTCCATACGACCCGCAACGGGATCGAGGCGTACGGCATATATAGTAGTGAAGAATTTATCGTTTTAGAGGGTTCACAAGTTGATATGTCGAGAGATTGCCATCTATCGACGCTTTCGTTGCAGAGGAAAGCGTCTATCTCGAATGACGATATTGTTGCGAAAGACGGTAAATATTATCTGACAAAATCATTGGATTTTAAGACGCCCAGCGGTGCTGGCAGTTTTGTGCTGGGAGGAAGTCGCAACGGTTGGGTAGTTTGGAAAAATCAGGACGGCAAAACGCTGGATGAAATTTATAGAAAAAATTGAGGAGGAAAATAAAATGACAAAAGAACAAATTTTGAAAAAATTAGAAGGTAAATATGAAATTGTAAGTGAAGAAGCAAAACCAGCAGGAGTACTACTTCGATTAAATAACGGTACAATTGTTAACTGTTATAATAACGGTAATCACATTTTACAAGGAAAAAATACTCAAGAAATCCAGGATTTATTAACAGGAAATATCTCTAATATAAAAAAGAAAAAAATATTTGTTGTTTATGGACATGATGATATAGCAAAAACGCAACTAGAAGCTATGCTTCGTCGTTGGGATTTGGAACCTATTATTTTAGATCAACAGGTCTCAGCAGGCCAAACAATAATAGAAAAACTTGAAGAATATTCAAAAGAAGTGCAATATGCTATTGTCCTCGCAACCCCTGATGACGAGGGGAAATCCAATTCTGAAACCACGCATAAAAAGCGTGTTAGACAAAATGTAGTATTAGAGTTGGGTATGTTCTTAGCAAAATTGGGACGTGACAAAGTTGCTATCTTATTGAAAGAAGATAGGGACTTCGAAAAACCTTCCGATATACAAGGCTTGGTTTATATCCCTTTTACTAGTAAAGTTGATGAAGTTACCGTTAGCTTAGTCAAAGAACTTTCAACGCAAGGCTATATTATCGACAACAAAAAGCTATAAATGCAAAGGAGCCCATGATGATGGCATATGACGAAATAAGGCAACAAACACGTAAACTTTTACGGCAAAATATTCCTTCAGTTGATGAATATAAAAGAGCTCTGCCTTTATGTAAGGAATTATGGGCACATTTTTCCGATACTCAAGAATTTTGGGACGCTCATCAGTACGCAAATTGCTTAAAAAAGTTAGGAGAACTTGATGAGGCAGAGAATGTATGTAAGTATATATATCAAACATATCGCAATCAAAAGCTACCCTCATATCAAGAACGTCCTTTTTACTACATATTAAATCTATATACATGGGTTATAAATGATAAATATGTCAAGTCTATAAGAAAACCTGATTATCAATATGAAGATATAGTCCTGGATAAATTATTTTTGCTTCATGAAATTATTGAATTTGTAGGACAAGATAGTCGACTCCCTTCATTTAACTATTGCGCATTATCAGTAATAAGAGTCTTAATCAAAATAAACAAAAGTTATAATGGTAAAATGCTTTCTATTATCAATCTAATAGATCCTAAGGACTTATCCTCTATTCCTGCTCAATATACGGATCATGCAGGCAAAGAACGCGAAATGGCTTCAGATAAAGAAACCTATTTTCAGTTAAAATCGGATTTATTATTTCGTGAAAAGCAATATGAAGATTGTATTTTATGTTGTACAACAGCAATTGATGAAATAGAAAATTTTCATTATGACAATAATATTTGGCTGGAACGCAGAGTTGCTTTAGCATTAGACAATCTAGGACATATTGATGATGCTATTATAACATTAAAAAAACTAATTTTGATTAGTGATAAATGGTTTTTATTATATGAACTTGGAAAATTCTATTTAAGAAAAAATGAAACAAATCAGGCGCTAATTTATATGTTGCGCGCTGTATGCACAAAAGATCCTGAAAAAATGAAAGTAAAGCTGATTGAATCTATTGGCGATATTTTTACTGATATACAAGAAATAGATTTAGCACAAGAAAATTATAATTTTGCCAGACAAATACGAGAAGAAAACGATTGGGCAGTAAGCCAAACTTTAAATAACAAAATCAGCACAATGACACCAATTCGGTTTTTAGATATTAGAAAACATTGGATAACTTTCTTACATGATAAGGTCGGCGTAAAACATGGTCGCATAGTAAAAATATTCCCAGGACACCGCGGCGGTTTTATACAAGCCGATAAATCGTATTATTTTCAATATAAAAACTTCTTTGGAAAATCTGATTTGTCTAAAGTTGGAGACAATGTGGATTTTATTATAGTTGAGTCTTTTGACAAGAAAAAACAACAGAATACGGAAGAGGCCGTTGCCATTATACCTATAAGGAAATAATTATACCCCCTAACTTCCGATAATACGGAATTATGAGAACATAGGAGAGCGTTATGGGCATTATAGATAAAAAACAAATGACAGAAGAGGACATCAAGCTGAATTTCATCACGCCGGCAATTTTGACAAAAGGCTGGCAGGATAAGATCACGATGGAAACACAGCTCAAATTTACGGATGGGAAAGTAAATCTGCGTGGAAACAAAGTCAGCCGGGAAACTCCGAAAAAGGCGGACTACGTGCTTTATTTTGCTAAAAATAATCCGCTCGCCGTGGTCGAAGCAAAGGACAACAATCACAGCGTATCTTTTGGCATGCAGCAGGCAAAGCTCTATGCTCAAATGCTTGACGTCAAGTTTGCATACAGCTCTAACGGTGATGCCTTCCAAGAGTTTGATTTCATCACTGGAGTTGAGCGCGAAATTACGTTGGACGAGTTTCCCTCACCCGAAGAATTGTTTGCCCGCTATCAGAGCGAAATTAACAACGGACAAGGGTTATCGGAGAAAGAACGTGCCCTCATCAATCAGCCATATTATACAAGCCAAAACACTTATCCTCCGAGATATTATCAGCAGGTTGCCGTCAATCGCACAATGGACGCCATCGCAAAGGGGCAAAACCGCATTTTGCTTGTCATGGCGACGGGAACGGGGAAGACCTATACCGCTTTCCAAATCGTGTATCGCTTGTTGCAGAGCGGCGTAAAGCAAAAGATACTTTATCTTGCCGACCGCAATAATCTTGTCGATCAAACGATAAGCGGTGATTTTAAGCCGCTTGAAAAAGTCACACACAAAATCAATTTTGCAAAAGACGACCGCACCACGATCACTTCTCATCAGGTATATTTCTCTCTCTACCAACAGCTTGTCGGAAACAAGATGACCGAAGAAGAGACGGACGAAGAAACGCTTGCGCACTATAAGCAACTGTTTGATAAGGATTTCTTTGATCTGATTATAGTGGACGAATGTCATCGTGGCAGCGCAAAGGAAGAAAGCCGTTGGCGTAAAGTGCTGGAATACTTCTCCTCTGCAACGCAAATAGGCATGACCGCAACGCCGAAGGAAACTTCGTACATATCCAATATCGATTATTTTGGTGAGCCGATTTATAAGTATAGCTTGAAAGAAGGCATCGACGACGGTTTCCTCGCTCCATTTAAGGTTATACGCATAAAGACGGATATCGATGACGAATGGCGCCCTCGCAAAGGTCAACGCGATATATACGGCTATGAAATCGAAGACCGTATCTACAATAACAGTGATTACGATTACAACATCATCATTCAGGACCGTATCGACATGGTTGCAACTGAGATCACAAATTATCTCAAGGCGACCGACAGAATGGCAAAGACGATCGTTTTCTGTGCAACGGAAGATGCCGCAGAACGGATGCGTGTTGCCCTTACAAAGTTAAACGCAGATATGTGCGCGGAAGATCCTGATTACGTTGTGCGGATCACAGGCAGCGACGATTACGGCAAGAGCAAGCTCGACTATTTTATATCCGTATCTGCTAAATACCCGGTGATTGCCACTACTTCAAAGTTGCTTTCCACCGGTGCGGACTGCAAAATGGTCAAGCTGATCGTTATAGATGAAATGATCGGTTCCATGACGGAATTTAAGCAAATTATCGGGCGCGGAACGAGACTGCGTTATGAGGACGGAAAAACACATTTCGTTATCATGGATTTCCGCGGCGTGACCAGATTGTTTGCCGATCCCGAGTGGGACGGGCCGATTGAACAAGATGACAAATTCCGTCATGTGCAGCCCAAAGAGCCGGGCGACGATCCGGTCATTCCGCCTGCTCCGCCAGTGGAGCAGAAATATAAATATGTTGTGGACAGTCGCGGCTGCAAAGTGACGGTTTCGCAGCGCATGGTTTCCGTTTACGATACCGACGGAAAACTCTTGCGGCAGGAAAGCATTATAGATTATACAAAGGCAAATATTTACGGTACATTCTCTTCTCTGGACAACTTTATTTTACAATGGTCTGCCGAGGAAAAGAAAGCTAAAATTCAAGAGCTCTTCAATGAACGTGGCATTGACTTGGAACAGATCAAAGCGGATGAGGGTATGAGCGATGTGGATGACTATGATTTCATTTGCCATATCGCCTTCGACCAGAAGCCTTTGACACGGCGGGAGCGTGCCGAAAACGTAAAAAAGCGCAATGTGTTTGCGAAATACGGCGGCGAGGCAAGGGCGGTTCTTGAAGCATTACTGGAAAAATATGCGGACAGCGGCATCTACGAAATCGAGGATATGGACATCCTTAAACTCGATCCGTTTATCAAGTTCGGCAAGCCCGCAAAAATCGCTTCATTATTCGGTGGCAGAGAGGGCTATATCCGAGCGGTAAGAGAACTGGAACAAGAAATTTATAAGGCGGCATAACATATGAGCAACATTTCCGGATTTATTAAACGCTTGCGCGACATCATGCGCAACGATGCAGGCATCAACGGCGACGCACAGCGCATCGAGCAAATTGCCTGGCTTTTGTTCTTGAAAGTTTACGACACCAAGGAGCAAGACTGGGAATTTGAGGACGACAAGTATCAATCGATCATCCCCGATCCCTGCCGCTGGCGCAATTGGGCGCACGAAGAGGGCGGAAAAGGCATGACGGGTGACGCGCTTTTGAATTTCGTTAACAACATTCTCTTCCCTGTTTTAAAAGGCAAGGATTATAAAGATGCGAACGGAAACATTCTCATTAAAGGCGTCCAAGTCGATCCGTCCACGCCCATCAAAAAGGCTATCGTCAAGACTACCTTTGAAGATGCCAACACCTATATGAAGGACGGCGTTCTTTTGCGGCAAGTGATCAATGTCATTGACGAGTTGGATTTGAGCGATTATGAAGAAAGCCATGCTTTCGGTGAGATTTACGAAACGATCCTTCGTGAGTTGCAGAGCGCCGGCTCTTCCGGTGAATTTTATACGCCGCGCGCCGTTACCGATTTTATGGCAAAGATGATCGATCCGCAGATCGGAGAACACTGCGCCGATTTTGCTTGTGGAACGGGCGGTTTTTTGATAAGCTGGCTGAAAGAATTGGAAACAAAAAAGAAAAATACCGATGATGTTGAGAAGATCTACAACTCAATATTCGGCATAGAGAAAAAGCAGTTCCCTTATATCCTTTGCGTAACAAACATGTTGTTGCATGATGTAGACACGCCGAATATACGGTATGGCAATGCATTACTGTACAATGTTTTGGATTACACTGACAAGGACAAGTTCGAAGTCGTATTGATGAATCCGCCTTACGGCGGGAACGAGAAAGCAGACGTGAAAAACCACTTCCCGTCTGATTTAGCGAGCAGCGAAACGGCAGACCTTTTTATGTCTGTTATTATGTATCGTCTCAAAGATAACGGACGGGCTGCGGTTATTCTGCCGGATGGCTTCCTCTTCGGCACAGATAACGCGAAAGTGGCAATAAAGAAGAAGCTGTTATCCGAGTTTAATTTGCATACAGTGATCCGTATGCCGGGCAGCGTATTTGCGCCTTATACCTCGATCACTACGAATATTCTCTTCTTCGATAAGACGCATCCTACCAAGGAAACATGGTTCTATCGTCTGGATATGCCGGAAGGATACAAGCACTTTTCCAAGACCAAGCCGATGAAGCTTGAACATTTCGCCCCCGCCATAGAATGGTGGAACAACCGTGAAGAACTGGTTATTGACGATGCACCGAAAGCAAAGAAGTACACGGTTGAAGAGATTGCCGCTCTCGGTTACAATATCGACCTTTGCGGGTTCCCACACGAAGAGGAAGAAATTCTTGCTCCGCAGGATTTGATCCAGCAATACCGCGAAAAGCGAGCAAGCTTGGATGCCGATATAGACAGAGTGCTTTCGGAAATTATGGCATTGTTGGGGGATAAAGCGGATGAATGAGTTGGTTGACGTAAAATTTTACAATCAGATCAAAAACATGCTCGAATCCGCGCGCGGACAGGTTTACAAAGCGGCGAATTCTGCAATGGTGATGGCGTATTGGCAGATCGGAAAAAACATCGTCGAGCAGCAAGGCGGCGAAGAAAGGGCTGATTACGGCGCACGCCTTATTTCCGAGCTTTCAAAAAGGCTGACGGCAGATTTCGGCAGGGGATTCGATGAAAGGAATCTTCGCAATATGCGTGCCTTCTATCTCGCATTTCCGAATTGGAACACAGTGTGTACCGAATTGACGTGGTCGCATTACCGCACCGTCTTGCGCGTGGAAAATGCCGATGCGCGCAACTGGTATATCCAGGAAGCCGCTTCCGAAGGGTGGTCTGTCAGACAGCTCGACAGGCAGATTTCTACGCTTTATTACGACAGGCTTTTGATAAGTCGTAACAAAGAGCCCGTAATTTCGGAAGCCAAAGAAAAGTTGAGTGCTGTTCCTGCAGAGGAGTTTATAAAAGACCCTTATGTCTTGGAATTTTTGGGACTGAACGAATATCCCGCTCTGCGCGAATCAAAGCTCGAACAGGCGTTGATAGACAATTTGCAGCACTTTTTGCTGGAACTAGGCAAAGGGTTCTGTTTTGTTGCCCGTCAAAAGCGGATGCGTTATGATGACGAAGATTTTTATCTCGACCTCGTTTTCTATAACAGCATATTGAAGTGCCATGTGCTGATAGATTTGAAGATCGGCAAGCTTACACATCAGGATATCGGGCAAATGGACAGCTATATCCGCATGTTCGATGCGCTCTATAAAAACGAAGACGATAATCCTACGATCGGTATTATCCTTTGTTCCGAAAAGAGCGAAGCCATTGTAAAATATTCGGTGCTGAACGATAAAAAGAATATTTTTGCCTCAAAGTATCAATTCACGCTGCCTACAGAGGAAGAATTGCAAAACTATATCGAAAAAGAGCGCCGCTTGCTGGAGGAGAAGATAGACATACAATGAAAGCCGAACAATTGAGAAAATCTATCCTGCAACTGGCGATACAGGGTAAGCTCGTCCCGCAAGATCCGAACGACGAGCCCGCGTCCGTATTGCTCGAACGCATCCGCGCCGAAAAGCAGTGGCTGATAAAAGAAGGGAAAATCAAGAAAGATAAGAACGATTCCGTCATCTTCAAGGGTGACGATAATCGCTATTATGAGAAGGTTGGCAATAATCCCCCCGTTTGTATCGATGATGAAGTCAGTGAATTTGATTTGCCAGACTCTTGGGTATTATGTCGTTTTAGCTTTATTGCTGAAATTTTTACAGGTAATAGTATAAATGAGACTGAGAAGCAGAAAAAATATACAGGCTTGACAAACGGATATAACTACATTGGGACAAAAGACGTTAGTTTCGATCATACAGTCAATTATAACAATGGCGTTAAAATTCCATTTGAACAAAGTAATTTTAGGATAGCGCATAAATTTACCCCATTACTTTGCATTGAAGGCGGTAGCGCCGGGCGTAAAATCGGAATATTACAGGAGGATGTTTGTTTCGGCAATAAACTGTGCGCATTTGAATCATTCGGCGTAGATCCGAAATACATTTATTACTTTTTGCAAAGCCCATCATTTACAAAGGTTTTTAAGGAAAAGACAACGGGCATAATCGGCGGCGTGAGTGTAAATACACTCAAACACCTGTTATTTGCTGTTCCTCCTCTTGCCGAACAGGCGCGCATTGTAGCAGAAATAGAAAAATTTGAACCACTGATTACCGAGTATGATAAATTGGAGCAACAAGCTACAAAGCTGGACGATGAAATTTACGATAAACTCAAGAAATCCATTTTGCAATACGCTATTCAGGGCAAACTTGTTCCGCAGGATCCGAATGACGAACCTGCCAGCGTTCTGTTAAAGCGTATCCGTGCCGAAAAGAAAGCCAAACTCGGCAAGAAATTTGTGGACAGTTACATCTACAAAGGTGATGACAACTGTTACTACGAACACATTATCGGAAGAGCGCAAGACGAGCCGGTCGAAGTGCCGTTTGATATACCTGATAATTGGGAGTGGAGTAAAATTAAATATATTGCCGATACACAAACAGGCACTACGCCATCTACAAGTGATAAAAGTAATTTCGGAGATTATATTTCGTTTGTAAAGCCGGGAGATCTTGTTAACGGTCGAATTTTATATAATCGCGAAATGTTATCAGAGCGAGGATTAAATAATGGGCGGCTTATTCCAAGCAATTCCGTTATAATGGTATGTATAGGCGGTTCCACGGGAAAGTGTGCTTTAACCGACCGAGATATAAGTTGTAATCAGCAAATCAATACGGCATCACCATGCAAATGGGTACTCCCGCAGTATTTATTTTTTTTCATGACGTCTGACTATTTCTATAAAACAGTACGTGCAAATGCGACAGGAACAGCAACACCAATAATCAATAGATCTACTTGGGAAAACCTTGTGATTCCAATTCCCCCTCTTGCGGAGCAAAAACGCATTGTAGCGAAAATCAACGAGATATTCGCAATGCAATAAAGTCAGATCCCCTCGGAGGTCCGAGGGGATAAATTTTTACCAAGTGACAACTTTATCTACAATCTCTTGTTGTTCGCTGGCAGTCTTGCGCAGGTATATTCGTGTCGTTTCAATGCTCTCATGCCCCATAAGGTCGGCAAGCAGAGAAATATCATTATATTTTTCAAGGAAATTTTTTGCAAAACGATGCCGAAAAGAATGAGGATAGACAACTTTGGGATTTAAGCCGTACTTATTGGCATAGTTCTTTAATTGTTGGGAAATGCCGCGCACTGTAATGCGGTCGCCAAAGCGATTTAGAAATAAGTAGCCGCTGGTCACGCCTTTTTCGGCAAGCCATGATTCCGTTTCTGTCTTCAACTTTTTGGGTATGTAAAGTCGCCGCAGTTTGCCGCCTTTGGAGTAGAGGTCAAAATAACCATTGAATACATGCTCCACCTTGATTTGTATCAGTTCACTCACTCGTGCACCTGTCGCCGCCAAATATCGCACTACAAAATACCATTCCCAATTTTTATCGCGTTTCAAGCAGTTCTTCAAAAATTTGTAGTCCGCATCGCTGATGACATTCTCCAAGAAGTTTTTTTGCTGGATCTTTACCGGGGCGAGCCGCAATTTCTCTTTCTTGATGAAGTCGAGATATTTATTGATCGCCTGTATGCGCAGATTTACGGTTTTGGGCTTGTAGGTTTCAATCAGATATCCCTTGAATGCCAACAGGTTCTGCTTTGTGATCTCGCCCGATAGCTGGCGGTACATTCGTATCGTAAGCAGGTACGAGGAGATCGTGTTTTCGGACAGATTTTCCCGCCGAAGATGTGCTTCAAATTCGTCTAACATAGGTTAAACCTCCTAAAAAAGTAATACATTAATTTTACTCTTTTCAGAGGAAAACCTCGATCAAGTATGCGGTGTAATGAGAAGAGTTCTGTTATTATGAGAAGGTCGGCGAAAATGAGCCCATCAGGCTTGATAATCTGCCTTTTGATATACCCGATTCGTGGTGCTGGGCAAGATTGGGAAGCGTTGGCGATTGGGGCGCAGGAGCAACTCCGGCAAGGACAAATAGTCAATATTATGGCGGAAATATCCCGTGGCTGAAAACGGGAGAACTTAATAACGATACCGTCTACGACAGTGAAGAACATATAACCGATGACGCTCTGAAAAACTGCTCCTTACGATATTGTCAAATCGGAGATATCCTGATTGCTATGTACGGAGCAACGATAGGTAAATTAGCTATTGCCGGCGTACCGCTCACGACTAATCAGGCGTGTTGTGCGTGTACACCATATGAAGGCATATACAATCTTTATCTGTTTTACTTTCTTATGGAAGAAAAAGATAATTTCACTCAAATGGGATTTGGTGGAGCACAACCCAATATCTCGAAAGAAAAAATCGTAAAGCATTTATTCCCTGTACCGCCTTATGAAGAACAGAAAAGAATCGTAAGTACATTCATAGACATACAAAACAAATTAAAAGACGAGGCTTAAACCTCGTCTTTTAATCTTGCCTCTAATGCGAAAAACATGGATGTTATTCGGTATTGTTCTGCAACTGGTGGAAGCGGGATCAAATAAGATTGGATAGTTTTCGTCGCCAATTCGATTTGATTTGTACTTCCCGAACATTTTGCCTCTATATCCGTTTGAATAACAGGCGACTTCAAAAATAAATAAATATATTTGCTGTCAATGTGTTCCAAAGGACGCACGACTGTTACATGCGAATCCGCGACAAATTTAGGATATTCTTTGAAGAGCGTATCATCAACATATCCTGTTCGCCCAACAGTTCCTGTGCCCGTTGAGTTTATTATTATATCGCCGACACAAAGGTATTGTTCCTCAGTGTATTTTTTAATGGTTGCGCGGTCAGCAAACAGGCATTTTTGTGTTTGGATCCCTGACCATTGATTGCATTTTTGAGCTATTATAGGCAAAATTCTCTCCGTGCCGTATGTCGGCGACTTACCGCGATGAATATATAAACAGATCATTTGCAAGCGGCACCACGCCCAATTTTCAGGCAGGTCAAAAGGTATTTCATCACTGATATTTGTGATAGTTTCGCCCACCTTCTCATAATAACAGTTATCATCACCTTTATAGATGCAACTGTCGACATATTTCTTGCCGAGTTTGGCTTTCTTTTTGGCACGAATGCGCTCTAAAAGTACGCTTGCCGGCTCGTCATTCGGATCCTGTGGAACGAGCTTGCCCTGAATAGCGTATTGCAAAATAGATTTCTTGAGTTTGCCGTAAATCTCATCGTCCAACTTGGTTGCCTGCTGTTCGAGCTTATCGTATTCTGCAATCAGCGGTTCAAACTTTTCTATCTCCGCTACAATACGCACTTGCTCGGCAAGAGGTGGAATTGGTAGAATAAGTTGAAGCAACCGTTCTTTCCCCAAATTATAAAAAGCTTGTCCTGATTTCTTTGTAATTGCTTTAAGCTGTTTATTAAAATAGCTGCTTTGAAGAGCGTAAAGTAGGTATTTTGACAACTCATCAATTTGACAGTATGGACGAAGTATAAAAACAAAGCCACCGGCGGTAACATTATTATTGTATGTTTGTTCAACACGAGCAATTTTACCAATATTTTCAATGCTTGTTACGGCAGGAGTAATCAAATCGTTCCGCTGTAGCAATATAGAATCCGGAACTAAATTATTATCAAGAAAAATATCATTGTCGAAAAAGTGATATGAGCCATTTAGTATATTGCCTCCTCGCAGAACTCTTACCAATTTTTGATTAGTGGTAGCAGACTCTTTTTTGAAGGATGCACCTGTCTGTATATTAAGCAATGTGCTGATTTTTGCGAATTCCCAACCTTCTGGCAAATCAAATTCACTGACTTCATCATCGATACAAACGGGGGGATTATTGCCAACCTTCTCATAATAGCGATTATCACCTATAAGGGGATCATGTATTCAAAAACATATCAATCAAAATTATGTCCATAAAAACATTCTTCGCTGTAGTATTGGTTCATGCCTTCGAGGAGCGACTCAAGCAAAACGCCTTCGGGAGTTTCCGGGATATTTTCCATGGCGGAGAGGATTTTTACGCCGTTATCCTTTAAGTGCTTGCGGTGGATCGCCATTTCATATTTGTTGCGGGAGAATCGGTCAAGCTTGTAAACGGTAGGAAAGAATGCGAAAGCGATACAAGAATATGTGGCAAACCAGCTAAAAACGGATAAGGAAGCAGATCAGTTAAGTATCTTTGACCCGAGAGACCTGTTGACGGGTAGCAAGTAACCAATGCATGGCTGGCAGGCCAACAAAAAAACGCATTTGCGTTACGCCAGTGAACAAGGGCTATGCCCGAAAAATAATCATCCACGTGCTACGCACGTGGATGATTATTTTGCCAAATTTAAACTTAAATTGTAAAAATTTGGCAGCGAGGGTCACCCCTCCTCCCCCCCCCCTGAAAAATTAACTAACTTCGTGATTATAATATTATAAATTATGATAAAATCAAAATAAATAAAAAAACTTAATAAAATCGATGCGGGCGATAGGCTTAAAATTCAATAGATTCGTTAAAATTCTTTGTGAAAATTTTAAAACCCTATTGACAACGGAAAAAATTGTGCTATAATAAATGCAAGTAATAACTTTTCTAGTGAAAATTAAGTGAGGCAAACCGTGTTTACAATCAAAAAGAACAACAATGTCGATATTGTCGTTACGGGCAGCGGAGTGATCGGTTTTGCCGCGGAGGAATGCAAACGCTATCTGGAAGCGATGACGGGGTGTGCCTGCACCGTAAGGCAGGACGGCTGCAAAAGCGCGGGCGGGCCATGTCGAACGATCCGAATAGGTGCGGGTGCCGAATTTCTTGCGGCACAGGGGATGCCCGAAACGAAATGGGACGGATTTGCGGTGCGGGCCGCAGAGAACGAGCTCACGATCGCTGCGTCTGCGCCGCGAGGCGCGCTGTACGGCGTGTATTCGGTACTGCGCGAAGCGGGATGCAGATTCATCAAAGCGGCGAACGTCGGGGAATATGTGCCGAAAGGGGATTTTGCCGTTGAAAACGATTATGTGAAAAATCCTTCTTTCAGGGTGCGCGGGCTGACTCTTGCGGTTACCGAGTACAACGAGGACTGGTGTGCGGAGGCGGTCGCTTTTGTGGACTGGTGCGCAAAGAATTATATCAATACGGTATTTTTGCATGAATCGCTCGATTTTAAACTCGATTCATACAACGCGCAGATCATTGCCGAAATCAAAAAACGGGGCATGAGCCTGGAATTCGGAGGGCACGGCGCACAGGACTTTGTTCCAAAAGATTTGTTTGAAAAACAGCCGGAACGATTTATTCAAAAGAACGGCAAACGGACAAAAGAAGGGAACTTCTGTGTTTCGGACGAAAGGAATATTTCCGAATTGTGCAGCAGGGCGTCTGCCATGGCGGCCGAGGGCGTCGATCTTTTGCATCTGTGGTTTGAAGATACTCTCGGCGGCAGCTGGTGCAACTGCGAAAAATGTTCGGCGCTCAGCCCTGCGGAGCAAATGGAAAAATGCATACGTTCCGTTGCCGGCAGCATACGGGAAGGAACGGAGGTGGGATTCCTGTTTTACCACGATACGTTGGAAAACATCTCTTCTCTGACCCCTCCGAAGGATAACATGGTCGCCTTTTACTGTCCGCGCGAACGGTGTTACGCGCATTCGCTAAACGATGAGGGATGCGCGCTCAACAGGCGCTACGATGGTTTTTTGAAAGAACTGATCGGGCTGTACGGGGCGGATCGGGTGGAGATCTTTGACTATTATATGGATTATATCCTGTTTAATAAGGTCAAAGCTCTCATTCCGGAAACGATCGCCGGGGATCTCGCTTATTATCGGAGTCTCGGCATCGAAAGGGTATGCCCGCTGTCGTTCGGGAATTACAGTTTCTGGGCTTACGATCTGAATTTTTACGTATATGTACGCCATGTGTTCGACGCGGACGCGGATATCCGCGAGACGGTCGCGTCTTATCTCAAAGATTTCGGGTTCGGCGAGGAATACGGCGGTTACATATCGCTGATGTGCGATTATACGAAAAATTATTTTTCTTTCTGCGGATATCCTGGCGGGTATTACGATATACGCGGGCTGGAATTGTGCGAATATTTCGGCGAGCATATCCGAAAGATCGATCAGGCGCTCCGCATTTTGAAGAAAGCGAAAGAGGTTTTGGAAAATTATCGTCCGCCTGTTTCGTTGCAGGCATACTATCAGGACGAAAAGACGCTTCTCGGTTTGACGATGCTGGAAGCGGAAGCGATCCTGAAACGGATGCGGGCGCGGTTCGAAAATTATAAAGAAAATCCGAAAGACAAAGGAAAGATCGCGCAGGAATTGGAGGACATCAAGCCGATGCTCTATAAAATGATAGAGATCATTGGCAAAGTGCCTCTTTCTGTCAAAGGGGTCGCGGGCAGGGCGTCATTCGTCGAAGGACTGTGCAAAACGCAGATCTGGACGCTGAACGAATTGATGAAACTCGAACTCGGGCTGGATGTCAGCCTTGAAAAAATACAGTAGAACGGGGAGGGGAAATGTTATGAATCCTGAAAGCGAAGTAAGCAAGAGTGCCGTGGACGAGCTCGTTTTGGATGAACCGCAAAAACTGGTCAGGAAAAAGGGCAGTAAATTGCATAAGCAGACGTTGTTCATCATCGGCATGCTTTCCGTCGCTTTTATTAACTTTGCGGTTTTTTGGATATATGTCAATATTTCGTCCATTTTAATGGCGTTCGAATCGCCGTCGGACGGCAGTTTTTCATTTGTCAACTTTGAGCTGGTTTTCCGTGAATTCGGAAGATCCGATTCGCTCTTGCCGGGCGCGCTGCTCAACACGGTCAAGTTTTGGGGAGCAGGCTTTTTCATCATAACCCCGCTTTCGCTGTTGTTTTCATTCTTTGTTTATAAAAAGATTTGGGGTTATAAATTTTTCCGCATCATATTCTTCATACCATCAATTATCAGCGCGGTCGTTCTGACCAGTTTGTTTTCTTTCATGGTCGGCGTAGACGGCCCGATCACCAAAGCGTTTATGTGGATCGCGGGCCTTGAACGCACGCCTCTCCTTTTGGGGGAAAGCCGCTATGCGCTGAACACGATCATTCTGTACAACATTTGGACGGGATTCGGTTCGAACATCATCCTTTTCAACGGCGCGATGTCGCGTATTCCCGAAGAGATCATCGAGTACGACAAACTGGAAGGCGTGGGGTATTTCCGCGAACTGATCTTTATCGTTCTGCCCCTCATATGGCCGACGCTCTCCACGATCCTCATTTTCAGCATCGTCGGTATTTTCAATGCGTCGGGGCCGATCCTGCTCTTTACGCAGGGCAACTACGATACGTATACGATCAGCTATTATATTTTCGAAAACGTCAGCCGCAATGTCAGGCTGGAATATTCTTCCGCGATCGGCCTGGTGTTTACGGTGATCGGTGTTCCTATCGCGCTCGGTGCGAAAAAACTGCTCGAGGTCATCGGGTCGGATATCGAGTATTGAAGAAGGGGTGATGAAAATGAAAGAAATGAAGGGAACGAAGGTAAAAAGCGGTTTTTTGGTGACAAAAATCATAGCTTTCATTATTTTTATCGGATATTCGATTACGCTCATCTATCCCGTCGTATGGGCGCTCGTACAGTCTTTCAACGACAATTTCTTGTTTTTCCGAGATCCGTTCGCGTTGCCTCCCGAATGGCATTTCGAAAACTGGCCGGAAGCATTTAAATTGATTTCGGTTCGAGGAACAAATCCATTGGAACGCACGAACCTGATCGGGCTTTTCGGCAACAGCCTTTGGCTGACGGGGATCGGCACGCTGATTGCGACGTTTGTTCCCGCGATGACCGCTTACGTTACGAGTAAATACAATTTCAAGATGCGCGGCTTTATTTACTCTTTGGCGATCTTTATCATGATCATCCCGATCGTGGGCGCTCTTCCCGCGCAGTACAAGCTGTACCGTCAACTGGGGCTTTACAATTCCCCGCTCATCCTGCTCACATATACGGGCGGTTTCGGGTTCAACTTTATCGTTTTGTACGGATATTTCAAGAACATTTCCTGGAGTTATGCGGAAGCGGCCTTTATGGACGGGGCTTCCAACCTTAAAGTATTCCTGTACATCATGTTGCCTTTGGCAATGCCCTGCATGGCATCCCTTTACATCATCGCGTTTATCGGCGGCTGGAACGACTACACGACTCCGTACCTGTTTTTGCCGGACTTCCCGACGATCGCGTCAGGTTTGTACATCTTCGGATTGAGCATAAAAGAAGCGAATACCAATTATCCGGTATATTTTGCGGGCATATTGATGTCGATGCTGCCGGTGCTTACCCTGTTCGTTCTGTTCTCGGAAACGATCATGCAGAACACCGTGGCGGGCGGGTTGAAAGGATAGAAGCAAAAAATCAAAATTAACGCGTTTCAGCGTAAACATAAAAAACAGGAGGAAATAATTGATGAAAAAGATGTTGGTGTCACTCATGCTGACGGGCGCGATGGTGCTTTCGGTCGGTTCGCTTGTCGGCTGCGGAAAGGGCTTTGATACTTCCGAAAACACATTGATCATTGAAGTGTTCGAAGGCGGCTACGGTACGACTTGGGCGACAAGGCTGGGCGAGCTTTTTGAAGAAAAAAATCCCGGCAAGTCGGTCGTTGTAGTGCCGAATCCGGCTTTGACCAATGCCACGGTCGAAAGCCAGATCAAAGCCGGGCCTCAATATACCTATACGGATTTGTACTTTGGTACGATTCTCAACTTTTCGCAATGGATCGCGGCGGGAGACGAAATGTATCCCGGGTATGATTTGGCTTTGGAAGACCTCGGCGATGTAGTGGACGATATCGACCTTGCCTCCGAGTTCGAGAGCTTTTTCACGGATGCAGTCCATCAGACCCAGTATGCGCTCCCTTGGGCGAGCGGTGCGAACGGCATCGTCTATCATGCGGATGTGTTCAGAGATAAAGGCTGGGAAGTCCCCAAAACCACAGATCAGCTGATTGCGCTTTGCGAAACGATCAAGGCCGACCCCGAAGAGTGGGTTCCCAATACATGGCCGGGCGGTATCGGATACTGGATGTATTGCACGTTCCCTTGGTGGGCGCAATACGAAGGGCTGGATAATTATCATAAATTCTTTACCGCTAAAGACGATCAGGGGAATTATTCGGACGTGCAGTTCCAACAGGTCGGGCGTCTTGAGTCGATGAAAGTTTTGGAAGCGCTCGTCGATTATGAATCGGATAACAGCTTTGAAGGCAGTTTGTCTTTTAACCATACGGAATCGCAGCTCAAATTCTTCGACAAAGAAGTGAATAAGATCGCGATGATCCCCAACGGCGACTGGCTTGAAAACGAAATGAAGAGCCAGAACATCCCGACCGACTATGAGATCGCGATGATGAAAACGCCGATCATTTCCAGCATCGTAGATAACCTTGAAGAGGTGAAAACGGAAGAGGATCTCATTAAAGTCATTTCTTATATCGACGGCGACGAGGGTGCGACGTTGCCCGACGGCATTACTGAGGAGCATCCCGACTATCTCCGCATCAAGGAAGCGCGTTCCATTACATACAGCGGCGGCTTTACGCACAATGCCGTCATTCCTGCATATGCGAACGCGAAAGATCTCGCGAAAGATTTCCTGCGTTTGATGTATTCGGAAGAAGGGCAGCAAATCTATTTCGAAGAAACCGGGGGCTTTTTGCCGACGCAGAGCGATCTTGCGTCCGATCCCGATAACGTGGCTTCCATGACGCCGTTCCAGAAATCGGTCAACTCGATTACGGCTGACATGACGGGTATCACGTGGGTGTATTATAACGATCCTATTTTTTATAAAGCAGGTCTTATGGCATATAACAGAACGATTTATGCCGAATCAGTCCTCGGCGCTATCGGACAGGACAAACAGACGGCCGCGGAATATATCAAAAATGAATATGATTATGTGCATGAGCGTTTTGAAGATTATAAGATCAGCGCAGGTATACTTTCTTAAAAATATATAGATTCGGAGGAAATCATGAGAAAATTCCTTTCCGCCGCGGTTGCGGCGGCAATGGCGGCGTCGGTCGGGCTTGTCTGCTTTTCGGGTTGTGAAAACGCGCCCCAATCGTTTGACGAGTGTGTAGACGTATGGAGCGTTCCGAATACGGAAAAGGTGATGCAGGATTACGAATATGCGGACGACTTTAAACAGGAGGCCGCGCTCTCCTTTGAAATGGCGAAGGGAGAATATGAAAATGCCCAGATCATCATGACTGCGAAAGCCGATGTGGACAGCATCGACGCCAAAGTCAGCGACCTCAAGAGCGGCGAAAACGTCATTTCCAAGGACAATATGGAAATATTGTTCCAGAAATATGTCAATATCGACAAAATGTCGAACCCGCTCGCCAATTTCCCTACCGGTATGTACCCCGATGCGATCGTTCCGCTGGACGCGATTCAGGAAGCGGGCGAGGACGAGATCGAAGCGGGCGAAAACCAGGGACTGTATTTTACGCTCAAAACGCCTGCGGGGGATTGCGCCGCGGGGGAATATACGGGTACGCTCACTTTAACGGTGAACGGGTTTGAAAGCAGTTTTCCGATTTCGGTGACGGTCTGGGATTTCGTCATTCCGCAGGAAACGCACGCGCAGACCATGTTCAATGTGTTCCGCGATAACCTGATCGGCGGGGAATTGGACAATACGAAGGAAATGTATGAAAAATACTACGAATTCCTTCTCGATTACAGGATCGCGGCGGGCGATTTGCCCCAGTACGACGACACGGTGGAAGGGTATGTGGAGATCGCGAAAAAGTATGCCGCCGACCCCCGTTGCTCGGCTTATGCGATGAAGATGTACTACGTCGGCTATCGTCAGATCAACATTCCCGATGTCATCAATAAGAATATTTATGAGAACGACTGGCAGTCTGTATATGACAGGCTGTATGCGTTGGCGGAAGCAAGTACGCCCGAACTCAACCTTTTCGATAAATTGTATATATTCGATCATTCCATAGACGAGCCGGAAGGCACGAACCGCGTGGACGAAGCGAATTATAAAAACATGAAGTTTATCGAAACATTCGAGCAGGTCGTCGCCGATCTGGAAGCGGCAAATTTCGATTTTGCGGCACACGGTATGACGAAAGACGACATTCTCGGGTTGGAAGTGGTCGTCACCAACGCTTATACGACGGCGATGCCCGATCTGCGCACATATTGCCCGCAGATGCAGGTGTTCAACACGGAAGAGGGCAGGGCGACGTATGAAAGAATTCGCGAAGAGGATCCTTATAAAACGACCTGGTGGTATGTCTGCTGGACGCCGCAGTATCCGTATGCGAATTACCGAATCGAAGAGTCGATCATCGGGCCGCGCGTTATATTCTGGATGCAGAAGAATTATGACATCAACGGTTTCCTTTATTGGGGAACGTCCGGCTATAATCTGGTCGGCGTGTCCAGCGATAAACAGATCCGCGACGTATACAACGATCCCTGGTCGTATCCCGGTTCGAGCGGCGACGGTTGTTTGACTTATCCCGGAAGGCCTTACGGCATCGACGGGCCGGTCAGCTCGCTCCGTCTTGAAGCGATCCGCGCGGGGCTTGAAGATTACGAATATCTGTGGTATCTCGAATATCTTCTGAATGAATCCGGCAGCAAGTATGATGTGGATTTTGATTTCGATTCGATCATGAGTACAATTTATTCGTCACTTTATGAAGGCGTAACGCCCAATTACAGCGGTGAAAAGTTGCAGAGCGCGCGCAGAGAAGTCGCGGAAATGATCGAACTCCTCGCTAGCGATCACAATGCCGTATTGAACGTATCGCAGGCGGATGTCTCGACGAACGAGGTAACGCTTGAATTGTATGTCGATAAAGACACTTCCGTCAAGATCAACGGCAACGAAGTGAGCGGCACGGTCGCAAATGAAGGGATGCGATATGAATATAAAGTGACTCTCACAGAACAGGAAAATTATGCGACGATCGAATTGACCCGCGGGGATGTGACCGATACGTTCGTAAAATTTATCGGCAAAAAGGTGAACGGCATCTCTCTCGTCAGCGGCGATACGATCTTGCTCGGTAAGTCAAACGGCAGTTCCGCAGACCCGAAGGAGCACATCACGCTCAGTAAAAACACCGATCTCGACGAGATGAGCGCGGAAGCGGTTAAAGTTTCGATCGCGCGCTACGAGACGGACAATGAGGCGGCGGCGCTGTTCTATGCTCCCGAATTGTATATCGAAAAGAGCTGGGGCTTCGCGGATGCAAACTTCGCCGAAGTGGATACGCTTGAATTTATGGTCTACAATGCGGGGGATACAGACAAAGAACTTGTGATCTATCTGACGGCCGGTTCGCAGCAGCAGAGATTCCTCGAAGTTACGCTTACGCCCGGTATGAATGAGGTTTCGCTCAAGCAGATCTATCTCTCGTCGTGGACGAATCTTGCCAACGCAGACGGAATATCGCTCGTGTTTGAACAATGCGAAGCGGATACCCCCGATGTCTATTACATCGGTAACGTGTATTATACACTGCGGTAACGGCATAAGGAGGAAATATGAGAAAATTAGCGGTATTTATTCTGGCGTTGCTTGCAGTAGGCTGTACCGTTTTCGGATTTACGGCCTGCGACAAGGACGGCGATGAAGCGGGTTACTACATCGTTTCGGATTTTGAGTCGACGGAAGAACTTCTGACGATCAACTACTTCAATGTGTTCGGCAAAGTCGAAACGAGCGAAGAGCACGTCACGAGCGGGGAACACTCCGCAAAGATGGAAGTGCACGGTTATGACAACATAGAGGGGGCAGGGAACCCTGCCCCGATGTTCAAAATCTATACCAATTCGAAATTCAATACGCGCGCCGATTATACGCGTGCAACGAGCTTTGAATTGGATATATACAACGACAGCGACAGGGATCTTGAACTCACGTTTCAGTTCCGTTCGGGGTCGTTCACGAAAGGTGGTTATTCCGATCCGCAAACGTATACGCTCAAAGCGAAGCAGGACAATCATGTCCGCATCGAATTTGACCGCGTGTTTCTGAACACTTTTATCGACATCAGCCGGATTTCGGAGTTTATATTCACTTTGCCCTTGCGTGAAGTAGGGGAAACAGACCCGTACGTCGTTTATGTGGACAGATTTGCTGCACGGCTTTCGGATATTCCGATCGACGAAGCGCAGTTCGATACCTACAGCAGCTATTTGGTCGCAGGCGAAACATTTGACGTGCCTTCGATTTCGGGAACGGAATGGACGATCAGCCGCGACGGCGTGTTGGACGAAACCCTCAAAAACGCGGATTCCTTTGTTGCGGAAAAGGGTCAGTACGAGATCAAATATTATACCGAGCAGGGCGGAGATAATGTCTGCATCGCGGTGCATACCGTTTTTGCGGATACGAGCGATATTCTCCCGATGGATGTTTCCGACTGCTATAAAGAGCAGAAGGCCGCGCGTGAATATCCTTATCCCGATAAAGTGGAAAACAGTACGGACAACGGATTGTTTGAAACGGGCGCCGTGCGCGTCACAGGCGAAACGCCCGCGGGCGGTGCGTTCGCATTCATGTACGATACGGGGCTTCGCAACGAACTGACCGAAACGGGAGACGTTGCCATCTATCTGTTCAACGCTTCTTCCTCGGCGGTCACTTTCTGGTATAATGCCGATGCCAATTCGGTTTCCCTGCCGGCAGGGGGATGGACGCGCGTTTCCATCCCGAACGGGGATTTCGGTTGGTATATCAAAAATCACGGCTCGATCGCAACGGGACAGTTTGTCGACAACGTACTGCAACTTCGTTTCGTGTTCAATGCTACGGGTGTTTCCGTCTACGATATCGTCGTTGCGGTAAAATTGGACGTTACGGATACCCTGCGTCCCGCGCTGATTCCTTTGGAAGAGCATTTCGGCTTTGCGGAGATCAATAAAGAATTTACCGTTCCCGCCGTGGATGGCGCTTCCTGGAAAATATCTTATGAAGGCGAAGAAAAGACCGATTTGGCGAATGCAGCCAAATTTACGCCCGACCAATACGGCACATATACGATCAAATATTCGATGCCGATGGAAGGCGAAACGGCGACGGCCACATATACTCTCTATGTCGAGAACCCCGAAAGCGCGGTCAAATACGATATGGAGAGCGTGGGCGAAGTCGGCGGCGGGCAGACAACGCCGTCTGTCGAAGAGATAACGGAAGGGTTGCCGTTTGGTGCGACGGGTATCAGGCTCTATGGTAACGGGCTAGGATACGATACGGGAGTCAGCGTAAAGACGGGTATCTTCAACGAACTGGAAGGCCTGCGCCTGTACTTCTATAACGGCGGTACGCAGGATACGACGGCAAAATTCCATGGCGGCGTATCGGAGATGGATACCGTGATCCATGTCGGCGAATGGAATGTGTTTACCATGTCCGCTGGCGATTGGAACTGGTATGATCAGAATCACGGTCTTGTCGGCTCGCGTATGGCAACGGCTTATAAAGACGAGTCGGGCGAATGGTGTCTGCGCCTTTGGCTGAACGGCGGCGGCGTGTTTGATATCACGGTGATCGCGTTCTTTGACAAGGGTGACCCTTATGCTCCGAACGTTGTGCTAGAAGAAGACGTGTATTTTGCTGAAAAGGGCGATACGGTGACCGTTCCGGAAGTGGAAGATGCTACCTGGACGATCGCGTTCAACGGCACTGTGGATGAATCGCTGAACAATGCTACAACCTTCGAAGCAAAAGATTTCGGCGTTTATACGGTCAAATACACGAAATCGTTCGGAGATCTTACGGGGACGGGTACGTATACGGTTTATGTAGAGAATCCCGCCGATCTTGTGGACGGCTACGATCTTGAGAGCGTCGGAGAATACGGCGGCGGCCAGAAACTTGCGACTGCAGAATTGGTGACGGATAATCTGCCTTACGGTGCGACGGGGCTTCGTCTGTATGGTACGGAGCTCGGATATGACGCGGGCGTGTCGATCGGTACTGGCATCTTTAACGAACTCGAAGGTCTTACCTTCTTGCTCCGCAATAATAGAGCGGAAGAGGTACGGGTGAATTTCAACGGTACGGGGCATAACGGAACGGTCGTGATTCCCGCAGGCGAATGGAGAGTGTTTACGCAGGATGCCGGGCTGTGGAATTGGTATAATACGAATCACGGCATTACAGGCGAACATTCTGCGACTGCTTATAAGAGTGAATCCGGCGAATGGTATTTCCGTTTGTGGATGAAGGGCAGCAACGATTATGATGTAACGTTTATAGCCTTCTTCGACCGCGGTGCGGCGTATGCTCCGTCTGTGGTGTTGGATGAAACGACGGCGTTCTCTCAATTGGGTGAAACGGTGACCGTCCCCGATGTTCCCGGAGCGACATGGACGATTTCTTACAACGGTAGCGTGCTGGATGAATTGAATAACGCACTGTCTTTCCTCGCGGATGAAGCGGGCGTATATACGGTAAATTATTCGCTGAAAGCCGGCGAGTTGACCGGGACAGGAACATATACCGTCTATGCTGAAGACGCGGCTAATTTGGTTTCAGGATACGATATTGACAGTATCGGTGCGGTCGAAGGCGGGCAGTCTCTTGCTTCGGCTGAACTTGTTACGGAAGGAATGCCGTTCAACGGCACGGGGCTTCGTATGTACGGTACGAACCTCGGCTATGATACCGGCGTAAAGATCGGTACGGGCATCTTCAACGAACTCGAAGGCCTTACGTTCTATTTCTTCAATAACGGAACGTCGGAAGTCAGCGCAAAATTCAACGGAGACGGCAATGTATCCGTAATGATTCCCGTTGGCGGATGGGCGAGGTTTACGCAGGACGCCGGTACATGGAACTGGTATGACCAAAACCACGGTCTTGTCGGTTCGACCATGGCGACGGCTTTCAAAGACGTAAACGGTGAATGGTATTTCCGTTTCTGGCTGAACGGGCCGCAGAATTTCGATGTGACGGTCGTTGCTTTCTTCGATCGCGGCGCGGCGTATGCCCCGACGGTAGTGCTGGAAGATACGACGGCTTTTGCAAAGACCGGCGATACGGTAGAGATTCCTGCAGTGGAGAATGCAACATGGACGGTTTCTTTGAACGGTGCTTTGAAAGAAGAGTTGGCAAATCAAACTTCCTTTGTTGCTGAAGCGGGCGTATATACCGTGGAATACTCGGTCACCGTAAACGATCTTACCGGTAAAGGCACATACACGGTTTATGTTGAAAATTCGGGAACGGTCGCCTTTGATATTGCCAATGTCGGAAATTATGAAGGAATGCCTCAACCGCAGCCCTCATCGGAAATCGTCAGTATGCCTTATAACGTAACGGGTCTGCGTATATACGGAACGGATACCGGCTACGACAGGGGCGTTACGGTCAAAACGGGGCTTACGGGTACATTGCAGGATCTGACGTTCTATATCTATAACAACGGCGTGGATATGAATCTGAATTTCAACGGGACGGGCCACGAGGGGCAGACTTTGTGTGCTTCCGGTACTTGGACGAAGTTCACGCAGACTCTTGAAATTTGGAATTTCTACGATACGAACCATGGTATAAACGGCGAAAAAACCGCAACGGCATATCGCGACGAGACAGGCGAATGGTGCTTCCGCTTCTGGGTGAACGGTCACGGCGGCAGCGGTTTTGACCTGACGATCGTAGCGGTCATGTCTGTGGCGCAGGCATGAGATCTGACTGCATAAAATACTATATTTGACATTTAGGAGATCGGTATGCAGATCGCAAACAAGTATTATGAACTTACGCTCGACGATAAGAGCGGAAATATCTCGTCGTTCGTTGCGGGAGGGAAGCAATTCATCGCGCGGCAGACGCCGCTCGTGACCCTGCGCGTGATCGACGGGAAAGGAAACGTAACGAGGATCGCTTCGGACATCGCGTCCGAAGTGACCCTCGGAAAGGGCTCGGCCAAGATCGTTTACGACCGTTTCGGGGAAGAAAACATATCCTGCACGGTCACGGTACGCTTTGCCGAGGACGACGCGAACACGTACTGGGGCATTTCTTTGAAAAACCGCTCGGGGAAGATCGTCGACAGCGTGACTTTCCCCGGCGTGACCGTCTTTGACGATCTTATCGACGACGGCGGCACGAGGAGACTTTTCTCCTCCATGATGGAGGGCGTGGAGATGCGCAGCACGAAACTGCGCTCTCTGACCGGCCCCGCGACGCACAACCCGTACCCGCCGCGCGGGTGGGAGGGTGCGTATCCCGGACCCGCTCCGATGCAGTTCATGGCATATTACGACGGGCAGGACGGCCTGTACTTCGCGTCTCACGACGCGCATGCAAACTACAAGTTCGTCGAATGGTATGCCGAGGACGGCGGCATCGTCCTTTTGCAGGAAGTGTACCCGCAGGCGGCGAAAAAGGATTTTGAACTGGATTATCCCGTCGTTCTGGGCGCGTACAAGGGCGACTGGTACGACGCGGCGGCGATCTACCGCGATTGGGTCATGTCCTCCGGCTTGCTGAAACTGCCGAAGTTCAAGGACAATCCCGATATGCCCGAGTGGATCTACGATTCGCCCGTCGTCATGGCGTACGCGATCCGAGGCAAAACGGACTGCCGCGATATGGAGGACAACGGTTATTATCCGTACACGAACGCATTGCAGTACGTGGACAAATATTCGAAGGCTTTCGACAGCCGCGTGATGGCGCTTCTCATGCACTGGGAGGGGACTGCCCCCTGGGCGCCGCCCTTTGTGTGGCCGCCTTACGGCGATAAGAACAACTTTGACGAATTTTCCGAAAAGCTGCATGCGGACGGCAACCTTCTGGGCCTGTATTGCAGCGGGCTCGGCTGGACGCAGCAGAGCGCGGGCGTGCTTTCCTATAACATGGAACAGTACTTCGAAGAGAACGGCATCGCGAATTACGTGGAAGTCGGCCCTACGCACGAACTTCAGTATTCCACGATCTGCGGCTGGCCGATCCGCCGCGGGTACGACCTTTGCCCTGCGTGCGAACCCGTAAAAGAGATCGCCGAAAACGAGATCGAAAAGGTCGTGAAGGGTTCGGATGTGGACTACTTCCAGTTCTTCGACCAGAACCTCGGCGGAAATACGTACGCATGTTACAGCGAAAACCACGGGCATCCGTCCGTTCCCGGCAGGTGGATGGCGGAAGAGATGCTCAAGGTCGTGCACCGCATGAAAAAGCGCGCGCAGGAGGTCAGGCCCGACAAAAAGATCCTGATCGGCTGCGAATCCGCGGCTGCGGAACCTTTCGTGAACGACCTGTTCTTCAACGATCTGCGTTACAACATCAACTATTTATTCGGCGTGCCCGTACCCGCGTACAATTACGTTTTCCACGGATACGTATGCAACTTTATGGGCAACCACAATACGTCGAGTTCGCTCATCGACCTCAAAAACAACGATACGAACATTTATTACCGCTACGCTTACTCGTTTGCGCAGGGAGACATCATCACGTTCGTGCTTAAAAACGACGGCAAGATCAACTGGGAGTGGACTGCCGCCTGGGACGACGAAGTCGAGCCCGATCAGGACGCGATCATCGCCTATATCGCAGACCTGTGCGCATGGCGTAAAGGATTTTTGAACGAAGCGCTCAACTTCGGTGTCATGAAAAAGCCGCTCGCGACCGAAAGCCCGCTGTACAGCGAGGAACTTACGGTGCGCGCGTACGGCGACAGGTGGAAGTACGGCGACTATTACCGCAACATCGACGGCGCCGTCACGACCCGCTTCGATACGGACGGCGGCGACATACAGGTGTTCGTCAACTATCAGAACAAACCCCTGCGCGTATCGGTGACGGCGGATAAATTCACGCTCGTCACTTCGCCCGACGGCAAGGAAAGAAAGACGATGAAAGCGGGCAAAGACGGCAAGATCGGCTTCGAAATGCCGCCGCGCTCCGTCTTCGCGGCGATCGTCTGACGGAGGGCTGCATGATCAGGACGGAAGGTATCCCCGTCGGGGAGAAAACTTCGGAACTTTATCGGATTACCGTAAACGGGATAGGCGTGCAAGCCTATCCCGCACGTGTGACCGGCGTTTGCCGCAACGACGTGTGGGACGGGCTGCAGACTCCTCTCAAATATACGGAAGAAGCGGCGTTTGTGCATCTGGAAGCGGACGAACCGCTCGCGTTTTACGTCCGCCCGCTCGTTAGGGCGTTCACCGAATGCGTCGTGCGCCCCCGTTCGGCGGGCATTGCCGCGGAGATCGGCCGCGACGGCGTGCGCTTTACGATCGAAAAGGCGGGCCAGTACGTCGTCGAGTTCGGCGACGACCACAACGTTCTGCATATCTTTATAGACCCGCCCGCGGCCTTTTCCAAAGATCCGAAAGACTACACGCGTTACTTCGGCGCGGGCGTGCACCATGTCGGAAAGATCGTGACCGAACCCGGCGACAAGATCTATATAGACGGCGGCGCGGTGGTGTACGGCTCGATCTATGGGAACGGCGTGCGCGACGTGACGGTATGCGGCTACGGTATTCTGGACGGGAGCTGGGAAGAGCGGAAGAATGAAAAATGCTACGAGGACGATACGACGGGCTGCATCAAATTTTACAGATCCGAAAACGTCCGTATTTCGGGCATCGTGCTCCGCGATTCCGCCGTATGGGCGCTCAACGCATTCGACTGCGAGCATTTCCATGTAGACCGCGTAAAGCTCATCGGGATGTGGCGCAGGAACACGGACGGCTTCGATATCTGCAGCAGCCGCCACGTCGCGCTGGAAAACAGTTTCTTCCGCGATTACGACGATTGCATCGTCGTCAAGGGCGTGCCCGGGTATAACTATGCGAACGTTTTCGATATCAAAGTGAAGAAATGCGTCGTGTGGTGCGACTGGGGCAGGGGGCTGGAGATCGGCGCGGAAACGGTTGCCGACGAAATGCGCGACATCGTATTCGAGGACTGCGACGTCATCCATGGCGCGCATACCGCGCTCGACGTGCAGAACTGCGACAGGGCTACGGTGAGCGGGCTGGTGTTCGACGATATCCGCGTGGAGTATGCGAAATACCGAGACGAACCGCCTTATCTGATCGGAGCGGTCGTCATCAACGGCTATTACGGCATACATTTCGACGACCCGAACGTGGTCGGCAGGAACGACGGAATCATATTTAAAAACATCTCCGTGTATAACGAAACGGAGAACAAACTGCGCGTACTGTTTGCCGGCTTCGACGGAGAGCATATGACGCAAAACGTCACGGTCGAAAATCTGACAGTGAACGGCGAAAAGGCGAAAGAGGGCGTGCACTACGAACTCTGCACGAACGAATTTACGAAAAACATACGTTTCCGTTGATCCCTTTGTACCTCGAGGGTTTTGCAGCGGAAAAGGAGGAGGGCGCGCCGCGCCCTCTTTTTTATGCCGTTCATAGTATTTTGCTATTTATAGTTATGCGATATAAGTATTTGACATGGCGCGCGGGGGATTTTATAATAGAATCATGAACAAGGGGCGGCAAAAGCCGCCGAAGGAGCGTTGCCATGTTAGGGAATTTTACGTATTGCAATCCTACAAAACTTTATTTCGGGAAAGACGCGCTTGACGGGCTAAACAAGGAGCTTCCCAAATACGGGAAAAACGTCTTGCTGGTATACGGCGGCGGGTCGATCAAAAAGAACGGCATTTACGACAAAGTCGTCGCCATACTCAAAGCGAACGGTAAAGAGATATTCGAGGACGCGGGCGTGATGCCCAATCCCACGGTACAGAAGCTGTACGAGGGCATAGAGCGCGCGCGGAAGGCGAAGGCCGACCTCATCCTCGCGGTCGGCGGCGGTTCGGTCTGCGATTACGCGAAGGCGGTCTCCGTTTCGGTCAACTGCGAAGAAGACCCGTGGGAAAAATATTATATCCGTTTCGAAGAGCCGGCCTGCGAAACGCTGCCCGTCGGGTGCGTTCTCACGATGGTCGGAACGGGCAGCGAGATGAACGGCGGATCGGTCATCACCAATCGGGAGGCGAAACTCAAAATAGGGCACGTGTTCGCGGACGAAAAGATCTTCCCCCGCTTTTCCGTGCTTGACCCCGAATTTACGTACACTCTTCCGAAATATCAGATGGTCGCGGGGTTCTACGACATCATGTCGCACATCATGGAGCAATATTTTTCGGGCGAGGACGACAGCACGTCCGACTATATCATGGAAGGGCTGATGCGTTCTCTCGTGCACAGTTCGCGCGTCGCCGTCAAAAACCCGACCGACTACGAAGCTCGCAGCAATATCATGTGGACGGCGACGTGGGCGCTCAATACCCTCGTCGCCAAGGGTAAGGATACCGATTGGGAAGTGCACATGCTCGGCCAGGCGGTCGGCGCTCTCACGGACGCGACGCACGGCATGACCCTCGCGGCGGTGTCGCTGCCGTATTATCGCCATATCATGCCTTACGGGCTCGCAAAGTTCAAGCGCTTTGCGGAAAACGTGTGGGATGTTTCGCCCGACGGCAAAACGGACGAACAGGTCGCCGAAGAGGGCCTTCGCGCAATGGAAGGATGGATGAAGGAACTCGGGCTCGTCATGAACATCTCCGACCTCGGCGCGAACGAGGGCATGCTCGACGATCTCGTGAACGCGACCCTCGTGATGACGGGCGGCTACAAGGTGCTCACCAAAGAAGAGATCGGGCAAATTTTCAAAGAGAGCCTGTGATTTGCGGGGGTAAGGGCGTCATGAACGGCGTTAAAGGGTTTTGCGCTTGTATTTTGGGTTTTCTCCTGCTGTTTGCGGGCTGCGCGGCGGGCGGGCTCAAAGATGCTCAAACGGGGAACGGCGCCGCCCCGGAACAGCCCGCAGACGGCGGCGTGCAGACGGAGGAAACCATGCGGATAACGGTTACGGTGAACGGAACGGCGTTCGGGGCGGAACTCGAAAACGGCGAAGCGGCGCGCGCCTTTTCCCTGCTTTTCCCGCTCGAACTCGACATGAGCGAACTCAACGGCAATGAAAAATATTATTATCTGGACGATGCGCTTCCCGCGGCGGCGGAGCGCGTCGGGAGGATCGAGGCGGGCGACATCATGCTGTACGGGTCGTCCTGCGTCGTCCTGTTTTACCAAAGTTTTTCCACTTCGTACGGCTACACCCGCATAGGGAAGATCGCGGATGCCGCGGGGCTTGCCCGGGCGGCGGGCAGCGGCGGCGCGCGCGTCTCGTTCGCGGCGGCGTGAGTCTTGCCGCAAAAAATCATTCGGAGGAGATTATTATGATCTACAGGGATTTTCAGGGGCAGAAACTTTCCGCTCTGGGGTTCGGAACGATGCGCCTGCCCGTTCTCGGAGGCGATTACGGCAAAATAGACGAAAAGGCGGCTGCGGAGATGTTCGACTACGCGATCGCACATGGCGTCAACTATTTCGATACCGCCTGGGGCTATCACGACGGCGAGTCGGAAAGGGCGGTGGGCAACATTTTGTCCGCTTATCCGAGGGACAAATATTTCCTCGCGACCAAGTTCCCGGGGTACGATCTTGCCAATATGGATAAAGTCGAGGAGATTTTCGAGGCGCAGCTCAAAAAGTGCCGCACCGATCATTTCGATTTTTACCTTTTCCACAACGTATGCGAAAAGAACATCGACGAATACCTCGACGAGCGCCACGGCATCTTCGCTTATCTCAAAAAACAGAAAGAAAGCGGCCGCATCCGCCACCTCGGTTTTTCCGCGCACGGAAGTTACGGCGTCATCCTGCGTTTCCTCGAAAAATACGGCGAAGCGATGGAGTTTTGTCAGCTTCAGGTCAATTATCTTGACTGGAGCTTCCAAAACGCGAAGGAGAAAGTCGAACTGATCAAGAGCCGCGGCATCCCCGTGTGGGTCATGGAGCCCCTGCGCGGCGGCAGGCTCGCGCACCTGTCGGAAGAAGAGGAAAAAACGCTCAAAGCCATGCGCCCCGATGAACCCGTCCCCGCATGGGCGTTCCGCTTCCTTTTGGACATTCCCGAAGTGAAGGTCATCTTGTCGGGCATGTCCGATTTCGGGCAGGTCAAGGCGAATATCGCGACTTTTGAAGAGGAAAAGCCGCTTGACGACGGAGAGCGGAGCGCGCTTCTGGCGATGGCGGAGGGGATGTATAAAAAGACGGCGCTTCCGTGCACGGCGTGCCGTTATTGCACGAGCCATTGCCCGAAACATCTCGATATCCCCGAACTCATCAAACTGTATAACGAACACCGCTTCACGGGCGGCGGGTTCATCGCTCCCATGGCGCTTTCCGCGCTTCCATCGGAAAAATGGCCGAGCGCGTGCGTCGGCTGCCGCAGCTGCGAAAAGGTGTGCCCGCAGCAGATCAAAATTTCCGAAATGATGAAGGATTTTACCGCGCGCCTCAAATAAAAATTAAAAGCGAGCCGTGCGCATATGCGCATGCAAAAAGCCGCCCGCGCCTCACGGCGCGGGCGGCGGTGCGTCATATGTCCGCCGAAGCCATTCGGAAAAGGCTTCGGCTTTTTTTTCATGTTTTATTCCGCGTCTATGCCGAGCGCGCGCAGAAGGGCGGCGGCCTGCAACAGGCTGACTTTTGCGCCTTTGAGTTCCGCAAGGTTTTCCGAAAAGGTCGCTCCCGCGATGTCGCATGTGCGAAGGTCAGTCCCTTTCAGCGGCGTTTTGAAAAAGTTCGCGCGGCGAAAGCGGCATTTGTCGGCGGCCGTGTTTTTCAGCGCGCAGAGCATCATGTCCGCAAAGGAGAGGTCGGTTTCGGAAAACCGCGCGCCGTTTAGTTTGCAGGAATTGAAGTTGGCATAGGAAAAGCCGCATTTTTCGAAAGCCGCGTCCCTGAACGAACTTTCCGAAAAGTCCGCGCCCACGCCCTTGCATTCGGTAAAACGTACGCGGCGGAAAGAGCATTTGCCGAGCGCCGCGCCCGAAAAGTCGCACCGCTCGAAAATCGCGTCCGCAAAATCCGCGTTGCGGAGGTTTGCGTTCGAAAAATTGCACGCGGTAAACACGCATTCGGAAAATTCGGCTTCGGCCAGGCGCTTGCCCGAAAAATCGGTTTTTAAAAAGTGCAGACACTCCGCGCGGCTCTCCGCCCCGGCGGGCGTTGCCGGCGTTGCGGGGGTGAGTTCGTCTGAAAATACGGGAGATCGGATATCCATGTAACCAGTATACCATAAATTACGGCAAAGCAGGTATATTTTTCGTTGAAATGCGGACAAAGATTGACATTTTTTTTCAAAAAAGATACAATTAAAGTGCGGCGCGGATCGCCGCGGGGGTCGTTATGAAAAGATCGCTTTTAAAAAATTATGCAAAACTCATTGCCCGCGTGGGCGGGAACATACGGCAGGGGCAGGAAGTGTTCATCACCGCCGAGATTGAAAGCCGCGATTTTATCCTCATGCTCGCGGAAGAGTGTTACGGCGCGGGCGCATCCAACGTGTTTGTCGATTGGAAAAGCCAAAAATCCGATAAACTTGCGGCGCGGTTCGAAAACGTGCGCTCCCTATCCTGCGTGGAAGGGTGGGAAGAGGCAAAACTTGCCTATCAGGCGGAAACGCTGCCCGTGACCATAAAGATCCTCTCCGCCGATCCCGACGGAATGAAGGGGGCAGACAGGGAAAAACTCACGCTCGCGCAGATGGCGCGCTCCGCCATCACAAAGCCGTATACGGACAAAATGACGGGCCGCCACCAGTGGTGCGTTGCGGCCGTGCCCTCCGTAGGCTGGGCGAAAAAGGTGTTCCCCGAAGAGCGCGCGTCCGCCGCGGTGGAAAAACTGTGGCAGCTCATCTTAAAGACGTCCCGCGCGGACGGGAAAGACCCGCTCACCGACTGGATGTGGCACAACCGCGACCTGAAAGAGCGCTGCGACGCGCTCAACGCCTATCGTTTCGTTTCCCTCGAATATAAGAGCGCGAACGGCACGAACCTCAAAGTCGGGCTGATCGGGCAGGCAAAATTCATCGCTGGCAAAAAGAATACGGCGGACGGCAAGTATTTCAACCCGAACATTCCCACGGAAGAGTGCTTCACGACCCCGAAAAAGGGAGAAGCGGAAGGCATCGTTTACGCGGTCAAACCCCTCTCTTACGGCGGTGAACTGATCGAAAATTTCTGGATACGCTTCGAAAAGGGCAAAGCGGTCGCGTGCGGCGCGGAAAAGAATGCGGAACTTCTCGAAAGCATTCTTGCCATGGACGAGGGGGCGTCCTATCTCGGGGAATGCGCGCTCGTGCCCGCAGATTCTCCGATCAACAAAACGGGCATACTCTTTTATAATACCCTGTTCGACGAAAACGCATGCTGTCATCTCGCTTTGGGCAGGGGATATACCAATACGATCGAAAATTTCGCGCGGTACACGAAATCGGAGTTTGCGGAAATGGGCGTGAACGATTCGTCCGTACACGTCGATTTCATGATCGGCGCGGACGATCTCGAAATCACGGGCGTGACCGAGAGCGGCGCGCGCGTGCGCATTTTCAAAGACGGGAATTGGGCGCTGTGAGGTGAAAACATGCAGAAAACGGTTCTGAAAAATTACGCGAAACTGCTCGCAAAAACGGGGCTGAACGTACAAAAGGGGCAGGACGTTATCATCACCGCGGATATTTCGCAGGAAGAGTTCGTGCTCCTCGCGGCGGAAGAGTGCTACCGTGCGGGCGCGCGCAGAGTCTTTCCCGACTGGACGTATCAGTCGCTTACCCGCCTGCAGGCCGAGCGGCGCTCCCTGCAGCAGCTTTCCCGCGTGACCCCGTGGGAAGAGGAGTGCCTGAAATGGCAGGCGAAAACGCTGCCCGCGCACCTTTATATCATGAGCGAAGACCCCGACGGGCTGCGCGGGATCGACGCGGAAAAGTACGCCGACGCCATGCGCGCGCGTTCGAAGATCGTCAAACCTTACCGCGACGAGCGGGAGAACAAAGACCAATGGTGCATCGCTTCCGCGGCGGGCGAAGCGTGGGCGAAAAAAGTGTTTCCGAAAGAAAAGAGCGCCGCCGCGGCCGTCGAACGGCTCTGGCGGGCGATCGTTGCGGCTTCCCGCGCGGATGGCAACCCCATGGCGAACTGGGCGGCGCACAACAAAGACCTGTCCGCCCGGTGCGCTTTCCTCAACGGGCTGGGGCTTTCCTCCCTCGAATACGAGAGCGGCAACGGGACGAATTTCCGCGTCGGGCTGATGAAAGAGGGCGTGTTCGCGGGCGGCGAAGAAAAGACGCTGTCGGGCATCCCTTTCAATCCCAACATCCCCTCCGAAGAGGTGTATACGACCCCGAAGCGCGGCGAGGCGGAGGGCATCGTCTATTCGAGCAAGCCGCTTTCCTATCAGGGGCAGATCATCCGCAATTTTTCCATACGGTTCGAAAACGGAAAAGCGGTCGAAGCGCACGCATCGCAGGGCGAAGCGGTGCTCAAAAAGATGCTCGCCTCCGACGAAGGCGCGGCGTATCTCGGCGAGTGCGCGCTCGTGCCGTACGATTCGCCGATCAGCCTTTCCAAGACCCTCTTTTACAACACTTTGTTCGACGAAAACGCGGCGTGCCACCTAGCGCTCGGCAGGGGCTTCGACAACTGCGTGCGCGATTACGAAAAATATTCCGACGAAGAACGCAAATCGCTCGGCGTGAACGATTCGTCCATCCATGTCGATTTTATGATCGGCACAGACGATCTGAACATTACGGGCGTTACCGATACCGGCGCGCGCATCCCGATTTTCCGCGAAGGGAATTGGGCGTTCGAAACGGATTCGGACCGGTAAACGGAATGCAAAAGGGAAACGAACGGCAGAAGCCGTTCGTTTTTTGTTATCTGTCGCAAAATGTTTATGCGAAACTGTTGACATTATTTTGCTTATTTTGTATAATTATTCCTATAAATGTATAAATATTCTTCGATTTGCAAAATTGAACGGGAACGGGAGGTATGAAAGATGGAGATCGCGCTGTACATAGGCATTCTGCTCGTCTATTTTGCCGTAATGATCTTCATAGGGGTGAAAAACCAGCGGAGCGCAAAGTCCGTACACGGTTATGTGCTGGGGGGACGGTCGGTAGGGCCGTGGCTTTCGGCGTTCGCGTACGGCACTTCTTATTTTTCCGCGGTCATCTTTATCGGTTATGCGGGGCAGTTCGGCTGGAATTTCGGCGTTGCGGCAACGTGGATCGGGATCGGCAACGCGGTCATAGGGTCTCTTCTCGCGTGGGCGGTGCTGGGCAGGCGCACGCGCGTCATGACGCAGCAGCTGGATTCCGCGACCATGCCCGACTATTTCGGCAAACGCTTTTTCGATTCCAAGCTGAAGATCGCCGCGTCCGTCATCATCTTCATCTTCCTGATCCCGTATACCGCGTCGCTCTATAAGGGGCTCGGAAGCCTTTTCGCGATGGCGTTCGATATCCCGTACTGGGTGTGCATCGTCATCATGGCGGCGGTCACGGCGGTATACGTGCTCATCGGCGGGTATATGGCCACGGTCTGGAACGATTTCGTGCAGGGCATCATCATGCTCTTCGGCATCGTCGTCATCGTTGCGGCCGTGCTTATGAGCAAGGGCGGGCTGACGGAAGCGCTCACCCAGCTTTCGCAGATCCCGTCGGGAGATATGCAGGGTGCGTACACTTCCTTTTTCGGCCCCGATCTCTACGGGCTTTTTATGGTCATCATCCTGACAAGCCTGGGTACGTGGGGGCTGCCGCAGATGGTGCAGAAGTTTTACGCCATCAAGAGCGAAGGCTCTATCAAAAAGGGCATGATCATCTCCACCGTGTTCGCGCTCGTCGTCGCGGGCGGGTGCTATTTCCTCGGCGGGTTCGGCAGGCTGTTTGTAGCCGATACGTCGGGCGGGTACGATTCGATCATCCCTTCCGTGCTTTCGCAGAGCCTTCCCGCCATTCTCATCGCGCTCGTGCTCATTCTGGTCGTTTCCGCGTCCATGAGCACCCTTTCCTCTCTCGTCATGAGTTCTAGCTCGACCCTTACGCTCGACCTCATCAAAGGGGTAAAAAAGGATCTCAGGCCCAAGAGCCAGATGTTGCTCATCCGCCTGTTCGTGGCGGTGTTCATCGCGATCAGCGCGGTCATCGCCATCGTGTACGATACGTTCGGGCTCTCCTTTATCGCGCAGATGATGGGCGTGAGCTGGGGCGCGCTCGCGGGGGCGTTCCTCGCGCCGTATCTTTTCAGCCTGTACTGGAAAAAGACGACCAAAGCGAGCTGCTGGGTATGCTTCGTTTTCGGCGTAGCCATGAGCATAGCGGCGCTCGTGATTTCGCTTACGGCGGATTCGCTGCCCGCCTCCTTTATCGATTCCTTCATTTATAAATATTTCTTCGGCTCGTCAATTTACGTCGGTACATGGACGATGCTGGCAGGGTTTATCATCGTGCCGGTCGTGTCTTTCTTTACGAAAAAACCGTCGGATGAAAAACTCGAACCGCTTTTCAAGCCGTTCTGCGAGATGAGCGAGGCGGTCGAAACCGCGGCGGACGGCTATCTCACGAAAGAGCCGGAAAAGTTTGTTTTATCCGACCCTTCCGAAAGTTACGACGGCGAACCGTGTTCCGCGGGATCGGAGGACAAAGTCGATCTTGCGGAAGAAAAAAAGAGAGAATGACCGAACGGCAAGCTATGTAAGGCCTGCGGCATATGTGCCGCAGGCCCGCTGTTTTTAAAAAACGGGAAAAACACCGGGGCGATCGGCAAGAAAACCTTTCCTGCTCAAATTCGGGTGCGTTTACGAGAGAAATATCCTTTCAAGTTGTTGACAAAAATCAATCATACGGGTATAATACAGATGTCATGAAAAAACATGACAAATATTATATCGTATAAAAATCGGACAGACCGATACGGAAGGATATGAAAGGGAAAGTTCTCAAAAAGAAAAAACTGATCATCTGTTGCGCCGCGATCGTCATGATCATCGCGGTCGCGCTGTGCCTGTTGTTTTCCTGCGGCAGTCACGGCGTGTCCAAAATTGACCCGCCGTCCAGCAGTTTGAGTATTTCGCGCACGCCGCCCGAGGACGGCTCCGCGCCCGAGGACTACGAAGGCATCGACAATATCGCCTACATCATCGGCAGGCTTGCGCAACAAAGATATTACCACACCGAGGGCGAAACGAACGTTACGGCGTCCGTGCTTTTCGTCAAGGCGGGGCAGACGGTTTACAGCAGCAAAGATTATAAAGACGGCATCCTGCTCACGTCTGCGGTGAGCATCAGCAACAACGCTTTTGCGCCCTCCAAGGCGATACAGCGCTTTTTCGGCGACGGTAAGGCAGTCGTAAGGGAAGCGGCGTCTCCCTCATCCGAGTGGGCGGGCAGCGACGTGGAGTGGAAAACGGGCGAACCGAAAGAAGTACTCGACAAAGCGCAGTACGAAGAGCGGTACGGCCTGTGGGCAAGCGAATTTTCCGATTACGTCATCAACGAAGAGACCGTGCTTGACATAACGCCGCTCGAAAAGACGGATGACGGAAATTATACGTTTACCGCGACCCTCGACAACGAGGATTCCACCTATTATTATAAACATTCCATGGTCACGATGGGCGACCTCGACGGGTATCCCGTCTTTTCGTCCGTAAAGCTGACTTTTACGTTCGGGGCGGACTGGACGATCTATTCGCTCGGCATCAACGAGGAGTATACTTCCGTCAAGGGCGTGGAAGCGGCTTGCGTCGGGAGCGCGGTCATCAATTACACCTATGAGGAAGAGGCTGTCGACGTATCCGACTACGAAGAGTATTTTGCGGAATATGCGGACGCCGAAACGACGGGCGCGGCAGACAAGGAACTGACTGCGGCGGATTATCTGACCTACGGGTTCGCGTCCTTTTTGACCGAGGAAGTGTCTTTGGACGCGCAGATCTCGGCTGGCGGCACGGATATATCCGCACAGCTTCTGCTGGATATGCGCGGCCTGGAATTCAATTCTTTGAAAGGCCGCATCGGGTCTCTTCTCTTCGCTTACGAAGGGGATAAAATTTGGCTGTCTTATAAAGATTTCAGCGGGTATCTGAACGTAAGCGACGCGCTCGCTCTGTTTGCGGGCGAAGGCGGTTCCGCGGGAGGGATCTCCCTCGATACCGACGCGCTCATGGAACAGCTTACGAACGCCGACCTCGCGAAAGACGGCGAAAAGGTGACCCTTTCGGCCACGCTCGGTCTGGGCGGCATGAGCATTCCCGTCCGCTTCGGCTTTATCGATCGGGAAGGGGACGTCTCTTTCGATTACATAGCCGCCGAATTGGACGTTGCGGGCATCGGCATTGCCGCAAACGTGACGTTTGCGGACGAAACTGTTGCCGTTGAAGTGCCGGAAACGGCGGTCGACCTGTACCCGTTCGTCGAAAACATCAAAAAGCTCGTCGAAGGGAAGAAGTACGAACTCGGGCTGGAATATGCCGACGAATCTTTGGGGCTTTCGGTCAAAGGGAACATCGCGGCGGATCTTTCGGGCGATACCGCCGTTTCGGGCAAGGTCGATATTTCGTATGCGGGGCTGAACATCCCCGCGGAGTTCGCGTATGCGGACGGAACGGTCTATCTGAAAGCGTACAACATAAAGGTGAGCGCGGCGGCGGACGAGGTGAAATCCGCGTTCGGGGCGATCCTCGCGGCGGCGGGCATAGAACTGCCCGAAGTCGGCGGGATCGACGTGAGCGGGATCGTCGCGGCGGTCGCGGGGCTGGATTTCGGCAAACTGATCAAAGAACCGAAACTGACGGAAGACGGCTTCTCCCTGACAGTGAATGCGGACGAACTGCTGTGCGCCCTTACGGGCGAAGAGATCTCGCTCGGCGACATATCGGCGGCGTACGCGCTTGCCGAAAACAAATTCACGGTTGCGGCATTGGGCGCAACGCTGACTTTCGGCGCAAACGAAGGGGAGGTCGGCGCGCCTGCGGACGCGGATACGTACGTTCCCGCTTCCCGCCTGATCCAATTCGTGAAACCTGTCCGGGATATCATCGACAGCAAGGGCGCGGCATTCGAAATGTCTTTCGATACCGTTGCGGACGGCGTCGCGATGACGGTTTCCTTGGCGGGCGAAGCGCGCGCGGACGAGGGCGGGCTTGCTTCCCTCGTTCTCCGTGCGGACGTGACGGTCGGGGAAAATACGGAAACTTTATATATTTCTTACGAAAACAACGCCGTCGCTATCGGTTACGGCGGGTATGTGATGCGCGTGTCGCCCGACGACATGGAGCGGATCGGCAATGCGATCAAAACGCTCCTTGCGGGAAGCGGCCTTCCGCAGGGGACGGACGGCGTCATGCGGTTCATGGAAACTTTCGATCTGAACGGATTGCTGGACAGCCTTGTTCTTCTTTCCGAAAGCGAAAACGCGGTCACGCTTCTGGCGGATCTTTCGGCTGTTTTGGGCGAAGGAAACGAAGATTTCGAACTGACGCTTTCTCTTCTTGAAAGCGGCGCGGTCTGTGCCGAAGTGCCCGCGGTTTCTTTGTTCGGCTTTGCGGCGCAAAATTTCAGCGCGAACGTCGCGCCCGTGCCCGAAACGTGCGGCATGGATACGAGCTTTTTGCAATGGGCGGAATGCGGCAACGTATTTGAATTCATTTTCCGCGCTTACGATACGCTGTTCGATACGAACGCGCTTTCCCTCTCCTTCCGCTATGAAGGGAACGGGATGACGGCAGATCTTCGCGGCGCGGTGAACTTCCGCGAAAACGATACCGAAGATGAAAGCAACGTCGTCATCGATCTGGCGGCGGAAGCGGTCATCGAGGCGGGCGGCGGCAAATATTACATACAGGCAAGCGTCGTGGGAGAGTACGCTTATGTATACTTCTCGCTCAAAGGATTCGAAACGAGCGTATACTTCCCCGAATGCGTTTCGTCGGAAGCCGCGCCTCTGCGCGCGAAATTCGAAGTTTCGTCCCTGTTCGACATGTCCTCCGACGCGATGCCGCTCATAGTATCCCTTCTCGGTCTGGAGCAGGACGAACTGTATTATTTCAACTTTGTCGTCGATCTGCTCGGCGGTTCGTACGATACGATCAATTCGGACATATTCAACGCCAAGGATACGCAGGCGTGGATCGATCTCATCCTCGGCATATACAACGAATATGCGGCAGGAACGGAAGGGGATGCGGCCGCGCAAACCGCGGAGAGCGGCGTTTCGGTGTCTTTCAGCTTGCAGGATAAATCGATCTCGATCGCCGGCGAAGGGTTGAACGCCGTGTTTGCGGCGGGCAGCGAACATTCCGTTTCCGCCCCCGACACCGGAAAATATCCTTATACCGATTATTCGTCGCTGGCAGATCTCTTCGGTGTCATGATGAACTCCATCACGACGTCGGAGACGGTGGAGGACGATCACGGGGATCAGACGCAGAAAGCGGAGATCAACAATTATTACTATTTATCCGGCACGGTCTCGGCAACGTTTTTCGGGTTCAACGTCGCGAATATAACGTTGGACGCGGCGGTCAACATCGGAGAGGACGGCGGCGTCGCGGTCGATCTGCGCGTTCACATACCGTATACGTACATATTGACGTCGATCACGACGGTCATCAACGGAAATACATTGCTTGAAATGACGATCGAGGACGGCATGGTTTACATCTGCCGCCGCGCGGCGGACAAGGGCGGCGACGCCGAATCCGCACAGGCGATCTACCGCGTCATGACGCTGGATAACCTGTTCGCGAATTTCCTTGACCAGATGGGCTTCCTGTTCAATTTCAGCAGCATGGTCACGGGCATGCTTCCCGATGAAACGGGCGGCGGCTCTTCGGGCACGGACATCGGCAACATCCTCACTTCCTACGGTTACGGCGGGGAAAACGGGCAGAAATGGACGCTCGGGCTCGATCTGTCCTCCTTTACGGACGGAGTGATCGCAGGTTCTACGGTCGAGCTTTCGGCGGACGGAAACGGCGTGCTGCAAACGCTCACGTTCGGAACGTCGATCTATTCGGTCATCGGCATTACCGCAACGCTCGGGTATATGAACCCCGGCGAGAGCATGAACGGAGATCATTTTACGGATATCACGCGCGACGTCGGGGAAGAGGCGCGCGCTCTGTTCGGAGGGGCGATCTCCGGAACGGATTGGGCGAAAACCGTATATCTCGAAGGCTATGGGGCGACGCTCACCTATACGGCAGACGGAGAAACGATAGGTTCGCAGAAAGTCGCGTACGATGCGGCGAACGGAGAGATCTTTACCGGGATCGTGCTTCCCGATCTGTCCGAATACAACAAGAACGGTTATACATATTCGTGGGGCGAAATCGGCACGATCGGCGGCGATGCGACGATCGCGGCGCAAAAGACGGCCAACACGTATAAGGTGACGCTGTACAGCGCGTACGAGATCGAAGGGTACGAATATGTGCGCACGGAAAACGGCTCGTTCGTCTACGAACTCGGTTATACGTACGGAACGCGGCTCGGACTTCCCGTCGGCACGGAATATGCGAAAACGTACGAGATCGTTTCGTTTGCCGATCAGGGCGGCGAAAAATATTCATACATCGAAAACATCCTTTCCGACTTGGTTCTGGAAGCGGAGTGGAGCGAAATCGAATACACCGTAACATACACGGCATTCGGCGAAACGGTCTGCACGCAGACGTACGGTTACGGAGACGCAATCGAATTGCCCGACGAATACGCCGTTCCCGGTTATGCGTTTGCGGGCTGGGATACCGGCAAGGCGGCGGTCGAATCCGACATGACGGTCGCGGCGCTCTATTCGGTCACGGTCACGCTGGCGAGCGATCACGCTCTGCAGGCGGAGGGCGTTTCCTTTACCGGAAACGACGAGGCGGGTTACTTCGGCAGTTATACGGCGGAGGGCTCGTCCGAGGAAGATTTCGCGTTTGCGCTTTCGGCGGCGGCTTCGGGTTATACGCAGTTCGGCTGGTGGCGCGAAGCGGACGGCGCTTGGACGAACGTCGCAAGCCTTGCGGGGCTTGACGGGCAGACGGTCTGGGCGCTGTGGGTCACCGATTTTACCGCTTCGGTCACATATGCGCAAAAACAAAACAAGAGCGGATTCGAAGGCATATGGTATAGCATTAAGTATGATTATAATATAGAAGGAAATTTTGCCGGAGGAGAAATCAGCGGTGTTAAGAGCCGCGAGATCGCCGAAAAAATCGGACTGACGGCAAGCGTCGGCGTTTCGGGTTCGAACAGTTATAACGGAAAGAGCCATTCTTTCCGGACTGCAACCGGGAGCGGAACGTTTACGGCGGCTGTCTATTTGACGAATGGCGCTGCGGGCTCTCCTTACGAATACGAATTCAACTGCGGCGACTTTAATGCGTATCGCGTAACCGTTACCAAATCATTCACATGCAATGTCGCCGGGGTTTCGTTCGCAAGTTTATCCGTTGAATTGTCGGGAAACTTTTAAGCGGAAAAATTTTCGCAAAAATGCTTTACAAAAAGGAAAAAGCGTGTTATAATCAATACAATATCTGAATAAGATAACGCTGTGAAGCGGAACAGTACCCCGAATTTCAGGTACACAGAGAGCTGTCGGTCGGTGTGAGGCGGTCAAAGGATTCGGGCGAACTCGCCGCCGAGCGGCCCGCCCGAAAGGTTACCGAGTAGAGGCGGGACGGGGACTCGCCGTTAAAAGAGTGGAATATGCGCCGGAAAAGGCAAGTATTTTGCAGAGTGCGCGCCGCATGGCGCGAAAAGGAGTGGTACCGCGAACCCGATTTCGTCTTCTTAAAGATGAGATCGGGTTTTTGATTTTAAATTGTCGAAGCGCGCGGCGCGCCGAAAAACAGCCGCAAATTACCGAAAACGAGGAGAAAGCCATGAAAAATTTTGAAAAGTACACGAAACAGTATTTTCTGCCGCCCGTAAGGTGCATGGATTGGGCGGAAAAAGACAGCGTCGGCAAAGCGCCCGTATGGTGCAGCGTAGACCTGCGCGACGGCAACCAGGCGCTCATCGAGCCGATGAGCCTCGAACAGAAAGTCGAATTTTTCAAACTGCTCCTGCGGGTCGGCTTCAAGGAGATCGAAGTGGGCTTCCCCGCCGCGAGCGATACAGAGTATACATTCCTTCGTACCCTCATCGAGAACGACCTCATCCCCGACGACGTGACGGTGCAGGTGCTGACGCAGGCGCGCGAACACATCATCCGCAAAACGTTCGAAGCGATCAGGGGCGCGAAAAACGTCATCGTGCACGTTTACAATTCGACTTCCGTCGCCCAGCGCGAGCAGGTCTTTAAAAAGGATAAAGACGCCATTTTGAAGATCGCGGTGGACGGCGCGAAACTTTTGAAGCAGCTCACCGACGAGGCGGGCGCAAAATACCGTTTCGAGTACAGCCCCGAGAGTTTTTCGGGCACGGAACCCGAATACGCGCTCGAAGTGTGCAACGCCGTGCTCGACGTATGGCAGCCCACGGCGGACAGAAAAGCGGTCATCAATATCCCGACCACGGTGGAAAACGCGATGCCGCACGTCTTTGCGCAGCAGTGCGAATATATCTCGAAAAATCTCAAATACCGCGAAAACGTGCTTTTGAGCCTGCACCCGCACAACGACCGCGGCTGCGGCGTCGCCACGGCGGAAATGGGGCTTTTGGCGGGTGCGGACAGGGTAGAGGGCACCCTCTTCGGCAACGGCGAGCGTACGGGCAACGTCGATATCGTCACCCTCGGCATGAACATGTTCTCGCAGGGCGTTGACCCGAAACTCGACTTTTCCTTCATGCCCGAAATTTGCGCGAAATATACCGAATATACGCAGATGGAAGTTTCTCCCCGCCAGCCGTATGCGGGCGCGCTCGTGTTTGCGGCGTTCTCGGGGTCGCACCAGGACGCGATCGCCAAAGGGATGCAGTGGAGAAAAGAACACAAAATGCCGCATTGGAACGTGCCGTACCTTCCCATCGACCCGACGGACGTGGGCAGGGAATATCAGACGGACGTCATACGCATCAACAGCCAGTCGGGCAAGGGCGGCGTCGGCTATATTTTGCAGGAAAATTACGGGCTGAACCTTCCGCCCAAATTCAAAGAGGCGATGGGCTATGCCGCCAAGGGCGTTTCAGACAGGACGCACAAGGAACTCAAGCCCGCGGAAGTCTACAAGGTCTTTGTGGACGAATTTTTGGAAAACCGCAAAGCCTTCGATATCCCCGAGTGTCATTTCAAACAGATCCCCGACGGCATCACGGCGACGGTCACCGTTATGCAAAAGGGTAAAAAGACGGAAACCATTGCGGACGGCAACGGCAGGCTCGACGCAGTCACCAACGCTCTCAAAAAACATTTCGGCGTGGAATTTACGCTGACCACGTACGAACAGCACGCGATGAGCGAAAAGTCCGATTCGAAGGCGCTTTCCTTTGTCGGCGTAGAAAAGGACGGGAAATTTTATTGGGGTGCGGGCGTAGACGAAGATATCATTCAATCCTCGATCAACGCGCTCGTTTCCGCGCTCAACAATTATTTTGCAAAGTGATCGGAAAACGCCTGCCGTTATGCGGCAGGCGTCGGCATATATTGTATGTTTTTGCCTTGATTTTTTTATAAACCGCGGGCGCAAAAACCTTTCGCGGAAGCCGTGCCCGTTTATGCGTTTACCCGGACGCCGGCAATGTGTAAAAAACGCGCCTTTTCAAACGCATACGAGCCGAGCGGTTTGTCATAAGCGTCGTAAGAATGCGCGGCGACGAGGGGCTCTCCGAAGAAAAACCCGCTCACGATGCAGGTATGGTAAAAATCCCCCGTTTCCCTCCCGAGCTGTATCACATCCCCGATTTGCAGGGCGCGCGCGCCCGTCTCTTCGGCAAACGGCCCCGCACCGCTGTTTTGCGTCAGAAAGTTGTAAAAAAATTCAACGCCCGTCCAGGACGCCGTCCTGTCGTTCGCGCTCCTGTAAAACCAGCCCGTGACCGGGGCGGTGTTCATGACGCCGCTCCCCGCATAAAGGCATTGCGAAACGAAATTCGTGCAATCGCCCCCGATGTCCGAAAAGTCATAATAAGCGGGGTTGCGGCGGAATGCCCACAGCTTTGCGTAAGCGGCGGCTTTTGTGCGGTCATAGTCGATCGTTCTCATGCTTTCAGTATATTCGCCCGGCGGTTTTTCCGTGCGGGCATTGATTTTTTCTACGCCGTATGCTATAATGAGAAAGGACGGAGGCTGTTATGGCATTTCACAAAACGACGCCCGAAGCGCTCGGCAGGGCGGACGAGTTTTATCATTTTACCGAAGAGGTTCCCTGCTCGTTCAGTTTTTGCGCCGATATCGACGTCACCGCGCTTTACGGGCGGGTGAAAAGGGAAGGGGTCAGGTTTTTCCCCGCATTTTTGCATTGCCTCGCCGCAGAAGTCAACGCGCGGCGGGAATTCCGCATGCACGAAAACGCGGCGGGCGAACTCGGCTGGTTCGACAGCACAAATCCATGCTACACCGTCTTTCACGAGGAGCAAAAGCGCTTTACCGACGTATGGACGGAGTACGACGAAGATTTTTCCGTCTTTTACGAACGGTATCTTCGCGACCGAAAAGAATACGGCGGGCGTGAGATGAAACCTTCCAAACCGTACGAAGGCGAAAACCTTTTCAACGTATCCTGCATACCCTGGGCAAGTTTTACGGGATTCGGCCTGAACGTACCCAAAAGCACGCGGTTCTTTTCCCCGATTTTTACCGTAGGCAAATATTACCTGCGGGAAGGGAAGTTATATATGCCCTTTGCCGCGCAGGTACATCACGCCGTGTGCGACGGCTGGCACGTCGCCGCGTTCGTGAACGGGCTGCAGGAGCGGATGAACGATTTCCTGAAAAAATGAAAGCGCAACGGGCGCACCGCAAAAGCGGCGCGCCCGTTTGGCGGTGCTCCGTAAAAAAGGAATGACGGGAACGGCGGAAAGGCGAACGTTTAAAAATCTTTTCTGCCCGTCAGAACGTCGAGGTCGACTTCGAAGTAATCGGCGATCTTGCACAGATTTTCAAGCCCTATCTCGCGCTGGCCGTGCAAATAGCGAGACAGCGTTTGTTGAGGTATCCCGATTTCTTTCGCAACGCGGCTGACGCTCCGTTCCGCGATCAGTTCTTTCAGGTTTTCGGCGAATTTTTCGACATACATACAAATATTTTACACCAATCGGTGTAAAATATTTGACTTACACCAATCGGTGTGATACAATAGGCGCATAAAAGGCAATCATGGGAAAACAAATGAGGAATTAAAAATGCGTCCGCGGGAGAGCGGGCGCATTTTTGTTTCGAAAAACGGGGAGAATTTTGCCGACTCTCTCCGTTCGCGGGTCAAGACTTTTTGAAAACGGATTTCGGCTGCCCGCAGATCGGGCATGTCCAGCCGTCGGGGAGGTCTTCGAAAGGTACGTTGCCCGAATAGACGTGCCCGCAGACGGAGCAGACGTATTTGTCTTTCGGGCTTTCTTCCGCGATGTAAGTGGGCGCGTTTTTCGCCGTTTTGCCCTTGACGACGTTGTGGTAATAGGCGTACGTCATGGGCGGATTGTCGCTCAAAACGTCCGCGCCGATCACTTCGCCCAAAAACACCGTATGGGTGGGGGAATCCATCGTATCGATGACCCTGCACGCGATGTACGCGCAGCTGTCCGTCACGACGGGCAGGGCGTCTTTGACCGCATAGGGCACGGAAGAAAATTTGTCAAAGTTTTTCCCCGAGCGGAAACCGAACGTGCCGATGATGGACGGATCGCTGTTTTCCGCAAGTACCGAAACGGCGAAATGCCCGCAATCGGCGATGCATTTGTTGGTATAATTGTCCTTGTTGATGCTGACCATCACGGTGGCGGGCGTCGCGGTGATCTGCGCGGCGCAGTTCGCCGTGCAGCCGGTCGGCCTGCCGTTGTCCCAGGTGGAGACGATGTACACGCCGTAAGACATGGCGTAAAACGCTTTCGGGTTCATGATAAACTCCTTATAAATTTTGTTCACGAAAAATTTGTTCACGAAAAATTGTTCACGAAAAATGATTTGTGCTGACAAATCATTTTTCCGTGATTTGAGGGCTCTGCCCTTTGCGGCGCGCTTTTTGGGGGCACACCGCATCATGCGCGCCGCATTCACCCGTTGAGACCGCAAG
>CDZB01074570.1_pt1 | contig 50556 bp, 66 predicted proteins | sample 554961 | NCBI WGS metagenome assembly CDZB01 (sample SAMEA3182106, study PRJEB8094) | gut metagenome | biome: human; feature: gut; material: Stool; isolation source: human stools | place: Canada | collected 2013-02-26 | reverse complement strand
ATGCAAGACCTTTCAAAACTGGATTCGGATAAAGTCCGTTCCTTATGGTTTTAATCTGCGTATTGCCTCAAGTCGCATTGTGGGGTAAGGGGAAGGTATGCACAAATCGGACAAAATTCACGCTCATACTATCATGATGCATAGTGTTCAAGCTCTTTACTGCAATTGAGATTGCCATTGAGATTGCTTGCGGATTTTAGGACAATCTGTTTCATAATTCTAATTTTGTTAATGGTTATTAAAATGTTAATTAAATCTTGTGGATGAGGCTTATGCCCCACCCTTGTTTGGCTCAATCCAGTCTCTGAGAATGATCAGGTCATTGTCGTCTTTAGAACGCCAGAACCACGTTCCCCATGAGTTGTCCCAATATAGGTTTCCCGCGAGAAGCTGAATCAGTACGTACAGCTCCAGTTTGCATCTCGCCTGCTCACGTCGCTCTCCGTACATCATATCTTCGTCTGAGAGCTCTTTCTCAGGCAAAGCCTCGAAGTAGTAGTGTCGATGCGATTCGGAGCGTTCAGAAGGCACAGAGTGCTTATACGCAGCATACCTCTGCTCGATTCCGGTAATCACATCTTCGAGTGTAATGCAAGGTGTGTCGTTCGGTTTGTCTTCCTCGGACATTACGACTTTTCCGTTCACTCTACAAGTTCTCTTCTGAAAGTTTACGGTGAACTTAGCACCATTCTCAACAGCTTGGATAACTTCTTTGTAAGTCATATTCATTAAAGTATTGGTTAATAGCAGTACGCTCAAAGGATTTGTTGTGTTGCTGTATGCGCTCGATGTAAACAGTCGAGTGAATCCTGAGTATCCAGTAAATCTACTGGATACTCAGGAAGATACGGACTGTTTGTCTAAATCTTTCCTTCTTGCGTACTATTCGGCTCACAATAACCTATTCCGACTCAATTTGACATGCTGCATGACTTTAAGCATTCGATTAGCTACATAACTTCGCAAGAAGTCGCCCTCATGGAGCGTAAGCTCCACCTCTGCGAGTTCTCGACGAAGGGATGTAGGATGAATTGTCAAACCTTGTCGGACACCGCTGCAATGCGAATGACTTATCTCATGTATTATGTTGCATGAATATAGTTTTATGATGATACCAGCGTCATAATGATGCAGGCGCCGCAAAATTGTGCGGCGCCAGTATCAAATTGAACGCTGGTGTGTAAACCTCATACTCTTGATAAGTCGTGATGCAATTCACTTTTGGTTGTTTGTAGGTACACTTAAAGGCTAGTTGCCATAGCTGTATGATTTTGATATAACCCCGTGAGAGAGGAGATCACTTACCTGGGTATAACCCAGTGTCAGTGATCTGCTTTTATCACGTGGTATTAAATCGTACCGCCTCCTCGTGTACCTCGTTTGGCAATAACGTTGTCTTCGACATGGGAATTTTGTACGGAAATGTAATGTTCTGATAAAGGAGTCTTGATGACACGCGTTGACGGCTTGATATTGGCAGGAAACGCGTGATGGATTAAGACTTCGCTTAAACTTATTCCCCAATCGAAGACAACCCTCGTACTCGGGTAATTCCCTGACCGATGGCTCGGCACAATACTTTATGATTCTGATTTGACACAGGATTCGCCAGAATAGATGATCCAGGACGTCGTAAGTAGTATACGACGACGTCCAGGATCAACGACTCTGGTTAGAGAACCTGTTTCGTAAACTTCTGCCATTCATCAGGGAGTGGTGGTGTGCGCCACCTGTGGAAGTCATACGGACTGGCACATTTCTGTACTATTGTGATTAGACACGCCTTGTGTGTCTTCAGTAAGGTCCCTTTGGTCTCAAGTATAACTTGGGCGAAAGTGGCCCTTACGGAAGATGTTGTAGAGGCGTGACATAAATAATCCGTCCTTCTCCCACGTCCGTGTGCTCGGTTACAGAGTCTGCCGGTCAGAAGATACTGCGCATAGCTATATCAATTCGATAGCATCCTGGTGGAGAGGATTACAGGGCCTTCTTCATTCGGAGACGGGCCCGTAATCTTACGAGACCGGATGGTTAAATTGCTCTTCATTCCGGCAAAACCTTTGCGCTGGGTGCTACATCTACAGAGTATTCACCAATGTGTTGTACGCTGCCCTGCTTGTACGTAAGGCATTCTGAGCACAACCTATCGATAAATATCCCTTGATTTCGCTCTCTGTCTTACCCCTGTTGGCTTTTACATTTCTTCCACGACCTCGGTCTATACAACCTACAGTCTGAGTCTTCACATATCCGAGGCCACCGACTTTGCTCTTGCCCGTCTTGACCGCACGGATGCAGTCCATGACGAAGGTGTTGAGCTTGTTGATGTCCTCTTTCACGTTAATGACCGGAAGAACCTGAGTAGCCCAGGAATAATCGCAGTACCCCTTGTAGAGATACCTGTTTACGGCATTGATGGCTTTCGTCATCGTGGTGTCACGCTTCTTTATCGTCCTCTTCTCAATCTCCTTCTGGAAGGTCTTGATGCGAGTAGACGACAGGGAAATATTGTGACCCTTGATGGAATATCCGAGGAACTTGAACCAATGATTAGCGTCAAGATACTCAACCTTTTTAGGATTAAGAGTCATTTGCATCATCTCCAGTTCGCTCTTCATGATATCCATGGCTTTCTCATAGTCTTCACCGACAAACAGCGTATCGTCGGAATAGCGGACGTAATATCCGTTAAGCTTAGACAGCTTGTCGTCAAGATGATAGAGAATGACGTCAGCCAACCATGCCGCAACAGAGCATCCCTGCTTGAGGGACTGATATTTCTCGCAGAGGTTGTTGTCCTCATCGAAATACAGGTCCGTGTGATAGTAGTCACGAATGACATCTATCAGTGTAGACTTTCCGTACTTCTCCTCTACCTTGTCGAATGCCCAGTCGATGAACCGAATAGGTACGCTGTCGAAGTATTTGGAGAAGTCACCTTTCCATCCGATGATTTTCCCGTCTGCCAAGTATATTATCCGAGACACATCTTGCACCACACGACCGCAGCCGATACCTTTCTGATACGACGTACAGCGTGGATGCACCATCTCTGGCATCAGCTCGAACAAGAGGTCGTTCGCTATGCTCAAGAGGATTCTGTCTACAGGCTCATTCACATAGACAGTACGGAAATCTCCGTTGTCTTTCGGAATTTTGGCTGTATGTGGCGGCATTATCTTGTAATTGCCACTCTTAATCCTCTCATACATAATAAGACGAGCCTCTGGTGTCGTGAGCTGATACAGGGTTGCTTTGTTCATGTCCTTGTCAATGCCTTTGCTGATAGCATTCTGCCACCGCTCCGGCACAAAGAACATACTTAGGATTTTGTCTTCATTCATAATTCTTAATGTTTTGGTTTGTAGTGCCGTCTTCAGACGGCTTTTAGGCTGTTAAACCAAGATATTCTGATAGGGTATCTGCCATAAGCTTGGTTACGCAGTCATCATCTATGTCGCTGACGTATTTGCTTACGTCACATCCATAGAGTTCTTCCCCTTCTTCGACTGCTCGCAATGCCTGTCTTGGAATGTCTCCTATAACGAAATCCAAATCAGCCTTTGTCTCGCAATCGTCAATGATACCATCTGGAATGTTGAGAAGCACGTTGTCTTTCTCATCAACGAGATGCCATTCATAGTATCCTGGAATAAATCTTACGTTGTTCATAATTCTTATGTTTTGGTTATTGGTAGGGAGATTGCTCTCCCCGTTTGGCTAGTCGATGTGCTGGAGTACTGTGTTGCCATTTTCTTCAGCTTCTCTCCAGTACTCCTGATCGTCATCAATCTCAAATTGCTCACCGCTGTAGTTATCTTCGCGAGTGAGTTCAATTACTCCGTCGCTATACTCGTACTCGGCTTTGTCTATAGCTTCTTTCTCACTCTCAGCTTCGACACGCACTACGGTATTGAGCATTTCAGTTACTGATACATAATACTTCATAATTTCTATATTTTGGTTAATAGTAAGGAGCGACAATTCGCTCCTTTTTTAGCTTAGCCGATGTGCTGATAAGTCTCGCCGTAGTCTTTCTCGTAATCTGCGTAGAACTGCTGATCATCTTCAACCTCTATTGTTTTGCCGCAGTAATTGTCAGAATCGAGAACAATAACGGAATCGTTGTAGGCCGTTTCCACTTGTTTCAGTGCGTCAGCCTCACTCTCAGCATCCACGCTGACTACCTTGTTTAAAGTCTCTGTGACTGATACATAATATCTCTTCATGATTATTCGGATTTAGTTTCTTTGTAATAACACTCAACCTTGTACCCGTTCTTGACGAGATACGGAAGAAGCTGTCTCGCTGATTTGTACCAGAGATTCAGCTCAATCTTGACAACATCGTCGTCTATCAACTTCTTGCGATTACTGATAATTTTACTGACGTGTTTCTTGTCGGCAAAGAAATCATACAACGAGTACATCTCCTTTCCGCCGTCTGTATATTCATATACAAATACAGCAAGAGCATTTCCGGAGTAAATGTTTACGTTGAACTTCTTTCCTTTCTGTCTGATGGTGAGTTTGCCCATCTTGTCTTTCCAATTCCATTGTAATGCCATATTCTTAATAATTTATTGGTTAATAATGTCAGGGAACTTTCGTTCCCCGTTTTTAGGCTAATTTCTAAGATGGTGTTTCCATCTTAACGCTTTTGTAAGAGAATTGACAACCTTGAAGGGCAGTTTGTAGAAATACTGTCCCATGTTGTGAAGTTGTATCGCATACAACTTGTCAATTCTCTGAAAATCACGCTTGCCACTATTATCTATAGTGTAGCAGAAATACTTATTGTCCTTCATAATTTCTATAATTTGGTTTTTGTGAGGGAGATATGCCTCCCTCGATTTAGGCTGCGCTATAAATATAGCCCTCGCACTTTGTGCCGTCTTCGTAGTAGTAATTTTCTCGTGCCGACAGCTCTTCTCGTACCGATTCGTCGCTTGCCTGATACTCATACTCCTTGTAAAGAGTATTGAAAAGACCATCATAGCATTTCTCCATAACATCACGGAATGTGAGGCTGCGGTATTCTGGGCGTGCCCAGTTGTGGTAATAGTCAAACAGCGGCTCAAGAACATCGATGTCGTAGAATACGCCGGTCAACGGACAGCCGTCAAAACTCTCCATCAAAACCTTGCTGCGACGCGACTTGTAAGTGCATTTGCCGTTTTTGTCGTACTCGCCGCAGGTTGAGTAGTACTTTCCACGTATCAGGTACGGCATGATTTCGTTGCTGATGTAACGGAACAATAGTTTTCCGCTTAGGTCTTCAAGGTCGAACTCCTCAAATGCCAGCTTGTCACTGCAAACTCTACCGAAGTTGTAGCCACAATAGCCGACGTCGTAACCTGTTACGCGAGAGTCGGTTATACGCTCAAATTCTTTAAGCGTATCATCGAACTCCATTCTGCTAAACTCCATAGCATTATCCATAACATTCCAACGTTCACGCTCGATAATCTTGTCTTGCGCCTCCTTCGGCAATTCGTCAAAGGAGTACACCTTAATCGTTAGCTCTTTCATATTCAATTCTTTTTAGGGTTAATAGAAATCCCAACCCGTTGGAGTCAGGATTGGTTTGGCTACGGCAGCTGGCTAGCCTTTGCCGCATTCTCGTTGTTGGTAGTCGTTGAGACTCCCTTCCACATCGTTCCAAAATGATCTACGCAAAGAATCCACAAGTCAAGCTTGTCTGAGTAAGAGAAGATAAGATCAGGGAAATTCTTCTGCATCCATTCCTTATCCTCTTCGCTCATGTTAGTGAGGAACCACTGGAATATCTCGATTCCGTCCCTGCCGTCTTCGTCTTCATTTGTCCACTCTGGATACTCGATGTTTTCAATCACTGATTCGTCATTCTCCACAATCTCGTTACAGAGGATGAACGCACTTTTTAGCCAGTGTACGGCTGTGTAGTAATCCGTTATCATAATTCTAATGTTCAGTTAATAATCGTACTCCCCAAACGAATGGGGAGATTTTAGGCTAAAAAATGTAGATGGCAGAAGTTCTACCTGTCACGGCATATAACTGTCCGCTCTCGCCTTTCAAGAGCATTCCGTTACAACCGTAGATTCCTGCTGCATACCCGATCTGAGTATAACTCTCAGGAATTTCACTTCTTTCGCCTGCGTAGGTTACATCCTTTGCCGCACCGCTTGCTACAAGCGATTTCAGCTGCTTACATGAATATCGTTCCATAATTCTACTAATTAAAATGGTTAAACATGGTTTCTGTGCAGATAGACCGCACAGAATGTTTGGCTAAAATCTGTGAGGACGACGAGAAAACTCAATGTTCTGTGCCTTCCTGTCCGCCTTTGCTGTGCGCCGTAAATACTCGCCCCTGTCGAGCCTCTTTCTTGCGCACTCCTCACCTATAACCGCCTTGTGGCTCGCTACGAGCCTGGCAAGAAACTTTCTGTCTCCGTCTGTCATAATTCTGAATTTTATTGGTTAATAATAGAAGTGTAGCCCTATAGGAGGACTACATTTGATTAGGCTATCTTTCTCCAACCTCCCTGAAACGGATGACCTCCGGCATCAACGCACGCCTCAATTTCCTCAACAGATAGGTAGTCAATGCGTATATACGCAGGATAACAATCAGGGTCCTCCATTGTTGGGTCTGTGTAGCAGTGCATTTCATCATCGTCGTCAGCCTCGTAATCGTACAATCCGTACAACTCATTCTTTTGGCAATACACGAGATAACGCTCCATTGCTTGCTCCAAGTCGTAAGCGTAGATATCAATGATAGGCTCTACGTAACAGAACCGGTACAAATGCGTACCATCTTCCTTTGTATTAAATGTGTTCATAATTTATTCTGTTTTGGTTAATAGAAGGCAGCACATTATCGTACTGCCCAGTTCTGGCTCAGAGATTGTACAACGGGCTTTCCGAAGCGTACAGAATCGTAGGACCGGTGAGGATGGAGAACGCACAAGGGTCGAAACTCTCGATTTTCTTCATGCTCTCGATATACTTCTGTATCTCTGCTCGTATGGATGACAGATTAAATCTGCCGTCAACTGGCAAGATAGAATCCGTGCCAGTCATTTCAACAACGCTAACCTCGTCTGTAAATCTCATGTTCACAAGGTCAAACTTGTTAATTTTGTGATAAAATTGTACCCATTTACTCATAATTCTAACATTTTTGGTTTGTAGGAGAGCGCGACAATCGCCACGCTCAATTTTAGCTCATACACAAAATGGCTATCTCGTTGAAACTCTTTGAGATAGACTCACGGCTACGATAATCCCTGTAGCCCTTTGCGTTGTTGCTGTACCACTGACGTGCTGCAATCTTGATTTTTTCCATCTCGTGCATAAGGGCACGCTCAAAATTCTTCTGTGATTTCCTGTCTTGCATAATTCTAAATTAAATTGGTTTTACATAGTATGCCCAGGAAAATGCCTGAGCACATTTTTGGCTAATCGACCTCGTAGAATAAGATAACATAGCGCTCGTCAATGTCTTCAACATGATCGGGCTTGCAAAGGTCACGGAAAGGAAAATCACTGTTCTTTTCCTCAACAACGCTAATCCAACATCCAGGATGGAGCATATAGCTCTCTCTTGTTCCGTAAAATTCCTTCGTGTCTGTTTCATCCAAGTGCATATAAATATTCCACTTAGTATTATCCAACCCTGTAGCGTTAATCTTGTCGATTAAATTAAATGTCTTAATGTTCATATTTCTAATATTTTGGTTATTATCGTACTGCCCACGGAACAGGCAGCATTTAGGCTATAGGATTTCAAAAGCAGAAATCCACGTAAACAATACGTGTTCCGCTGAACTCTCTCCAGTGACACACGTCATCATATTTGTAACCCTCGTATTTGCGGCTACTTCTGTTGTATTCGTCACGCACCCACACGGGAGCGCTCTCTGAATTCGCCAAGCGGAAAAACTCTCCTCGCTTGACGTTCTTTAATTCTGTCTTTCTCATAATTCTGTAACTTGGTCAATTATCGTACTGCCTGAATTTCTCCAAGCAGAATTTAGCCGAATGTTTCCAAGCAGAATTTTCGTACTTGCCAACTCTCTCACATATCAGGGAACATGAGATTTTCCAAGCGGAGCGTAGCACGCCAAAGCTCGCGGAAATACCACTTTCCAATTATCGTACTGCTCCAGAACTTACCAAGCAGAACGCCCCAAATAATTCCAAGCAGAATTACAGGAATATTCGTACTTGCCAAACACAACAGCGCAGGAAGCGCCTGAAAAAATCCAAGCACAATTATCGTACTTGAATAAATAATCTGTCTTGCTGTCATAATTCTAAAATTTGTTAGTGATTGTTCCGTAGCACACGCACGACAATTATCGTACTGGCTACGGATTTTTAGGCTCAAGCCACACAGAATAATGTAAGCACACCATTCTTCAGCGACCCGAATTCAACATGACTCAAAATCTCCTGAGCATCCGCAATGACACTCTCGACCTCTCGCATGGAGAGGCACTTTATTCTCATTGTACTCATAATTCTAAAATTTTATGGTTATTGTTCCCTACAAATGTAGGGAGATTTTAGGCTACAGAATTTCACTCAGTGGAAAATGCTTCTCCAGAACAACACCCAGTATTAAAGTTAGAACGCTGCAAGCTGGAAGGATAAACCACATGTACTCATCGCAAAATTCCTTGATTCTCTGTTTCATAATTCTAATTTATTGGTTCGTAATAGGAGCCACGCACGGATCTCTCCATGCGCAGCCATTGCCAGGATGATACGCTTTCATTGCGCACGCTTGTCACCCACGACACCGTATTGTGCCGCTTCGTCACCCTCTGAGGACTTGTCGGCATCTCGAAAGACACCAGCGGATAACCCCTCAGCGTTCTCCGCACGTTTTCATGGGAATAATTCCCACACGTCCGCTACTTGTGTAGCGATATAGCTATACGTACAACTACTTACGTATCGTAGACCTTTTGGATATACCTCACGTGAGATAAACGATAACTACTCACGATTACAGATTTGTACCACCCGCGCCCTGTAATGAATGTGCGCAGCACTTTAGGAACTCGTCCACGTGTGCCAGACGATAGAATATGAATTATGATTTTTCCGTCCGTCATCTCTCTCGATAACTGCACAGCTACGGCTCTCGCTCTGATCCACGTGCCTCATCTCATTCGGTATCGTGTCGGCTCTGTGCTCTCTCGCTATCCTCGACGGGATTTCTCGCCCGCCTTCCTGTATCGCTACAGGTTTGTTTGCCGGATAGCTCTCTGAAATTTTGGCAATTAGTCCCCTGAGGGAGAAATACTTCTCTCTCTGGAATAATACCAAAATCTCTGTTTTGCTCCCTTATGCAGCACCGCCCCGCAAATGTACGCTTAAACGTGATAGGAAAAATAAGGGTACGACGACCCGCGCCAAATCTCTGGACTTGGTGTATAATATCCCACGGTGGCTTTATTGTGTCCACCGTGGGCAAAGATAGTGTGTGTAAAGATAGGGCTTTCGCCCTATCTTGTTACTTTTCGCTTCTTAAGGCTGCGAGTTCGGCTTGCAGTTGGGCAATACGTTCCGTTAAGTCTTCTTCGTTTGCTTTCTGCTTGCGTGCAACCTTTGAACCGCTTGCAAAGGACGTGTGCAGGGCTGCGAGTTTTGACCCCAAACGCTGCACGGAGTCGATAATGGTTGTTTGCTCGTCCTTTCCGTTATCGTTGAACCATTGGAAGAAGCGGGGTATGTTGTGCGTGTGGCTAAACTCGCTAACCGCTGCGCGTACGCATTCGGTTTGCAGATTGCTATAGCTTTCGTCGCCCAACACGTAAGCGGTTGCCAACTTGTTGTACTTGCTGCGTGCGGCTTCCAATTCCTTACGTGCTGCTACAACTTCGTTGTTTGTGCACTCTGAAAGCAAAGTCTTTCTGTAGTCGTTCAATACCTCAAGACTGGCTACGATTGTAGCGTTTTCCTTACACTCTGAAACGTAAGAAGATACGTTTAACTTATTGTTTGTTGTCATGTTGTTTTGGTTGCACCCCACACAAGAGCGGTGCACTGCGTTAAGTGAAAAAACAATTGCGGACGTGCTGCGCATTGTGCGCCGTCTTGCGTCCTCTTGTACCTATATAGTTGCAAACGCCGTGCCATGTAGCCAGTTGGAAAACAGCATAAAAATACGTTTAACCTTTTGTAAGTGGTTGATTTATAGGTAATTACACACTTTGCAATAATTCCAAATGTTGTCAGTATTTGTAAAATAGTGTTTAAAAATGAGGGTGTGACAAGGTGACACGTTTATAACTTGCTGAAAATTAGATACTTACAAATTGCGTGTGGCACAATATGCTAACGGAATTAACATAAATGCAAATGAAACGTTAAAGAACCTAACTTGCTGAATATCAACACGTTACAACTGCCAAATTGTCAGACTTTTTATACAATAATTAACTATAAATGTAAAGATAAATTATTTTTGCGTTAAAATATCTTTCAAAGGTTAAAGACCTGCATAAATATACATTGTAAAGATACACGAAATCAAAAGGTTTGTAATAATATTTCTAAATATACATTGTTTCACGGAATGAATAAAAACACAAAAGGTGTATAATTATAAGTTGGTAAGTTGCTGATAATAAGGGAGTTACAAGACTAAATTGCAAATTAACAGAAATTAACATTCGTGGAACAAAATGCGGAAATTTGGTTTGGTTTATATAGAGTAAACCAAATGTATATGTAATTATATTTTACCAAAGCACCCCACCCCCCCTATTGGAGCGCAGCCCTAGGACGTAGTCACCTCACGCAAAATTTTTTTTTCTTTTTTTTTAACTCAATCTGTCAAGAATGTTTACTTTTCTTCTGTATTGCATATTTATTCAAACACCTTTGTTTGTGACTTGTCAGGATAATTTACTTTATGGACTTACCCCTGTTATTGGAAGTACGAAATGTATATTTATCCTCCACCTTTTGAACGTTAATAATGTATAAATATACCGCATAAATAATGTATTTTAGCATAATTATGTAGTTATTTCTTATTTTTGCATTATTCCTATTATTATATAGGGCATATAGGTGAGGCCCACTTGTGGTGCGTAATCCACCGAACTCCCTTTGTTTACAGGGGTTCTTACATGTTAAAATAACGCAGAAACTAAAAAAATATTATACACAGATGGAAAATGGTTTAGCTATAGACACTTTACACACGCAGCTGTTGGACCTGACGAGGCAAAGCGAGTTTGGTTTTGATGCATTGCGTTCTACCTCTTGGGGCAGGGTGAATTCGGACACTTACAACGTCTTGAAGTCTCAGTTCGTGAGGTCTATGCGTCAGCTTGCCAAGAAGGCTCCTGTAAAGTATTACAAGGGCAGCTATTACATCTTTAACGGCAAGATATACGAGTCCGTCCCAAGGATTGTCCTGGAGCAGACCTACCAGCTGTTGCTTCTTGACCTCGCCATAAGTCCGATGATTGGCGTCAGCACTGTGATGAACAAGTCTTTCATTGACGTCATAGAGTGCTACAACATTCTTCATCCGTCCTTTGACATCGTGGCTTTCAGCAATGGTGTTGTGGATTTCGGTAGAGGCTTGCAGAATCCTGCCGTTATGCCGTTTTCTCCTGACTATCATGTGACGTACTATCATCCTTACGACTTCAATCCGAAGGCCAAGTGTGACAGGTGGATGAACTTTATCCATGAGGTGCTCCCTGACAGGACATCGAGGATGATACTACAGATGTTCCTTGGTTTGGGTTTGATACAGCGCGGAACGGCTTACAACCCGTATGAGGGAAAGGAATCGTCGAAGATAGAGCTTTGCCTGCTTCTTATAGGCACTGGAGCTAACGGAAAGAGCGTTATTTTCGATGTGGCTTGCAACCTCTTTGGCAAGGACAGGATAAGCAAGATGGATTATGCCGACCTTACCGCAGAGGGCGATGAAGGAATGAGGGGCAGATATCCGATAAGGAACGCCATCTTCAACTGGTCGTCGGACTCTGATCCGCGGAAGTTCGGAAGGAAGAACACCGGTATGTTCAAGAGGCTTGTGAGCGGAGAGCCTGTCCCTATGCGAGAGCTTGGCAGGAATGTTCTTGAGGCCAACAATATCCCGTACCTCATCTTTAACCTCAATGAGCTTCCGTTCCCAGAGGACGCGTCGCTTGGCTTTATCAGACGTTTACAGTATGTAAGCTTTGATGTTACCGTACCCAAGGAACGTCAGGACCCGGAGCTTTCGAGTAAGATTATAAGGAGGGAGCTTAGTGGAGTGTTCAACTGGGTCATGCGGGGTGCGCAGGAGTTGAGGAAGCGTAAGTACCGTTTCCCCGCCGCCGAAGGAAGTGCCAAACAACTTCTCCTGTCTCTTCTTGGCTCTCAGCCCATATACGCCTGGATACGCGCTTACGGTATAAGGAGTGATGCCCAAGCAAAAGGAGAAGTGTCCAATCTCTTCAATTCCACCATGCTTTATGAGTGTATGCGCAGGTTTTGCGCTATCAACGACGTTGACGAGAAGGATATTCCGTCAATGAACAAGTTTGGTAGGGACATGTGGGCCAAGTACGGTTTCTTCAAGAAGCGAACGAAGGAGGGCAATGCCTATCAGATGTTTGGCGTCACGGAGGCGGACCTGAAGCAGGACATCCTCATCAATGAGGTTTGTAAGGGCGAGGAGGACAATGATGAACCAGAGAGCTTTATCAAAGGCGACGATTAAATATTTATATGAATATGATAGACAAGGAATATGTCAAGGAGGTTATCTCCCGTATTGTCAAGAAGAAGTCTGACGGGAGTGTTGTTCCAGCCGCAGCTTCGATGCAGGAGATTATGGCTTCCGTTCGTGATGATGTCCTGGAGTGCCTGAGAACAATGTACGGAACAAAGGAGGTTGTAGCGAACAAGACGTTGAACAGTGTTTTATTCAAGTGCCTATGAGAAGACATCACAATCCTAATAAAGTTCCTCCGCTTAAGCCCAACCCAGAGCATTGGACCAGGAAGGTTCATTCCTGGAAGGCGAAGGTCGCATACGAGACTGAGGATGATGCTTGGGAGTTCCTGAACCAGAATCCTAAGCTGAAGGCGATGGGATATGTGGCGTACCAATGCAAGACATGTAACAAATATCATATAGGACACAGGAACAACAAATAAAAAAATACAAACAGCAATGATAATAATAAAAATCAAAACATGGAAAGACTGGAAGAATGACTTTCTTGATTGGGTACAAGCACCTCGACGCAGTACTTGTAAGGAGTATGTGGACTATATGGAGGCTTTACAAAAACAGACTCTCTACCAAATAATAGAGGACACTTGTGATAAATACAACAATATGCGTGAGGGGCAAATCGATGACATCATCGAAGCTGTAGAAAAATGCGTGGCTGCTTGTGCTGAAGAAGCTCGAAAGTTAATCGATGAAAGTCAGCCCGCAAAATTCTTCTAAGGCCGCAACTATCATTATAAACAACACAAACTCTACACAACATGAGCAACAATATAAAAAGAAAAGACTGGGTAGGCGGCTCGGCTGCTGTGTTCAAGACGTTGGGCGCAAGCAACCATACGGATGCGGATCGGCAGCGGGATGATTACTATGCCACTGAGCCGAAGGCTACGGAATGGCTCTGCAAGTTGGAGCAGTTTGATGGCAGAATATTGGAGCCTTCGTGTGGCGAGGGGCACATGAGCGAGGTGTTGGAGGCAGCAGGATATGAGGTGGTGAGCCGCGACCTTGTGGATAGAGGGTACGGCGATGTAGCCGACTTTCTCGCTATTGATAATTTGGCGTGGGACGGAAACATCGTGACCAATCCACCCTACAAATATGCGCAGCAGTTTGTGGAGAAGGCTCTGAGCATCATTCCCGAAGGAAAGAAAGTGGCGATGTTCCTGAAGCTGACTTTCCTCGAAGGCAAGGCCCGACGCGCTCTCTTCCGCTCTACCCCACCCATTCGTGTTTGGGTAAGTTCGTCGCGACTGAAATGTGCCATGAACGGCGACTTCGAGGCTTACGGCAGCAGCGCCGCGGCTTACGCATGGTTTGTCTGGGAGAAGGGTTATAAAGGCGAGACAACTGTAAAATGGTTTAACTGATAGATTTAAAAACATAAATAGCTTAGATATGGAGATTAGAGTTAATGTTTTAGGAAAGGTCGCTTTCAAAGCAACTGGAAGTAAGTCGGATATTGAAAAAGCCGAACTATATCCATTCGGAGAGGGTATTTACGCAGTAATGGATGGAGACAATTTTGTGTGTCTAAGAGTTGTGTCCGACAAAAGACACAGCGATGAAAAAGGAGATTATTATGCGCGCGTAGAAGATAGCTGGGGACATCCAAAAGTCGTCAGCTGCGTTGATATTATAGAGCACGAAGAAAGGCTGAAAGATTATATCGACAAGTGTTTCGATCGTCTTGGTGCTATTGTTAAAAAAGCCAACGATGGTATCAGTAGTGTAAGTGATGAACTTAATGGCTTTATAAATAATTCTCAGGATGATTTTTGCTCTATTGAGAAATCTCTTGAAAGAATAGAGAAAGATGGTGTTGGTAGTGGAAATGGTATCAGCGAAAAGACATTATTGTCTGCTATCGAGATTGTATCAAAACAGAAATAGTTGAGATATGAAGAAGAAGGGATATTACGAATACAGTAACGGTATTTATCCAAGGAAGCTATGGGTTCATATTGGTAGGGACCTAAACGAAGTGATAGACTTCTGCTTTGATGGGTGTGATTATTCAGATGCGGATTACTGCGGTGCCACTTATGACGCAGCGACAAGGAAGGATGATGACTCGTATGGTGTTCTTGTTTCCTTTAAATGCCTGAAGGATATGACTATGAACGTCTGCTGCCACGAGACTTCTCACGCCTGTGATGCTATTGAGAATGCTATCGATATGAAGCACGGAGGCGAGTCTTCAGCTTACTTGATAGGCTGGATTGCGTCTTGCATCAACAAGGCTCGTTTGGGCATTGGCGATTTCGTTGAACTAAAAGATAAGGAGAAATAGATTATGATTAAGAAAGAAGATATTAAGGTTGGTTCGTTCTTGCAGATTAGAAAGTCTGATTTGGAAGCAATAACCAATCAGAATTTTGTCGAAGAGGTAAATAAACATTGTCCGTTAAATACGTGTGTCGTCAAAGTTGTAAATATGTCAGGTGGAATGTGCGAAATAAAATATTCGTTCTGGTGAATACCAGCTGTCGTGAATACTGAAGGGCTGGCGAAGGTTGCAATTCCCCCGTCAACCCCAAAAACCGCAAACAGAAAGTCCGATGCTGACCACTTCAAGGAAATCACCGACAAGATGAGTGATACATACAAGCGCAAAAATCACGACTATGGGAATGCTTTTTCCGAAATGTATGATGAGCTTGGTATCAACTACGGCTACGGAAAGATACGAGAGAAGGTGAATCGCATCAAGACGTTGAAGGACAATGAGGCGCAAGTTGCTAATGAGCCATTGGAAGATGCTCTTCTTGACTGCGCTAACTATTGTATCCTTACATTGATGGAATATCAAAAACGTAAGGAACATGGCACAGACTGATTATACTTGCAAGGACACTGCTTCTTCTTTGACAACGGTGTGTGGGAGTGTAAAGAAGAACGCTTCGGGAGAGACGTTTCGGGAGATGATGATGCTTGCACAGATTTCGAGTATAAGGAAATAAAAGTTGAACTTTAAAATATTGTTATCATGGCATTACCATTTGGAAAGACTATCAAGACAAGACACTTCACCGTGCTGAAGTTCAGTAAGAGCTTGTCGAAGAAAGAAGTTGCTTCACTCAGAAAGGATATTCCTGCTGAAATCAAGAAGCATTTACAGAGGGGCTCGTTGCCTTTCATCAAGATTGCAGACATCGCTGGTACATGGGGAATTGAATACTCTATCGGCACATCCATGTACGCTGCACTCGATGAATGTGTTCCTGTGGCTGTAGGAGACCATTATGAGTTCTCCAAGGATGATGGAAACATCATCGAGGCATTTGCCCAGCTTATGTTTGCGGATACATCATTGCCTGGCGATGCGGAATATACGGCAGGCAAGTTGAAACTCCGTGACGAGTACATTGCCCGTGAGGCTGCAAGAAGAAACGCTGCTGCCGACAAGGGTAAGAGTGACGAACAACTCAGCAAGGAAAGTGATGAGGCTGTTCAGGAGGTTGTTGATCGAGACAAGCACGCTGACACTCTCCGTGATATGGCAGAACAGATCAAGAAGGAAGGAGGCAAGGATGAGTGATAAACTGATTGAGATAGTCGAGGACCACAATTCCCTGGTACAGGCACTCCAATTCATTTTGGAGGCCGCAGAGACAAAGAAACTGCCTCCATACGGCCTTCTTCCTACATTTAACGACTCTTTTCTTGATGATAGGCTTAGGGTAGCCCTTGAGCTTATCACAGGAGAGAAATATTCGTGATATATCGTATATTTTCTTCTACTACATTTATATAAAAGTAAGGGGTGGCATCTGAGAAGATATCACCCCTTTTTAACCAAAAAAATTTTAGAATTATGATTCACAGATAAGAATCCGAGAACATAATCTGTTTGCAAAGGTACTTGGTTTTGTTGAATTTATGGTATATTAAAGTTGCTTTAACACGAATTTAACTATTTGCCACCCTTACAGAGTCCGTTCTTAAACAACAAGCAGTCATTCTTGCCGGTTGGATAATTTATTGGGAGGTAAAAATGTACGGTCGAATCCTCAGTTTGAAGCTCGTCCTGTTTAATTCTTGCGTACTCTGCTATAAGTCGTGTTTGTTCTGTCCACTCCTTTGTGCCCTCTTTCATCCTTCGCCTGGCAATTACGAGGTCTGTAAGAATTTGCTCCTTGGAAGTAGCTTTTGCCAACTCTTCAGGAGAAAGCTCATCGGCGCTCTCGTTCTTCGCTTTCTTGCCCTGCACCTCTGCGATTCTTGTCTGAACAGATTCCAGAGATTCAAGTTTATTCATTTCTCGCTCAAGAACGTCCTTAGGCCAGTTGAACCCTTCCCCTTGAAAGGCAATAGCCCAACTGTCACGGATGGACATGCCGGAGCCACGGAGGCTGGCATAGATGTAATAGCGAGGGTCTTTCATCTTGAGAGCCTTTACCTTTTTGTAAATATCGACGGATAACGTGTATCCTTTTGTTTCTTCAATCATAATCTTATTTTTTAAATGTAAACTCTACTCTACATACGCAGTTGGGATGTGCGGGGATAACCATCGTGTCAAGCGAATGTACATATCCACATAAATCATCGCAAACAGGGCAAGGAAATGATGAACCTCTGTGAACGAAGTATCCAACAGCTCCAATCTCCTGCCCATACTCTTGCTCTGCCTGGCCCCACGCCAAAGCAATCACCTGTGAAGCGTTTCTTACGATATTCTGATAGGCGTTCTTGTAGTAGCCCTTTCCGTAAGAAGGAACATCGATGTTGATATCCTTTCTCTTCGCCTTGGTGATGACTGATGTGTGATATGGGTCTTTATAGCCTGTGCGGATGGAAGACAGGAGCTGCTGGTCTGAATATCCCATCAAGGTTCCTGCCTTTATCATCCTTACAATATCTTCAGCAAAGTTTCCGAGATAGACGGCGTTTCTTTCGGATGTTGTCTTTCCGTAGATGTCGCTGACGAGAAACGATTCTATATTCTCGCTGTCAATCCCGAGAATCTTGCATGAAGTCTTGGAGTAGGCAGAGATGTAGCTGTTGATGCTCTCCTCTGCCTCAGCAGTAATATTCTTGGCGTAAGAGAGCAAGGCTGACTCGTTCGTGAGCCTTCCCGCGCCTCTGTATCGCTTGCTTGCGGTAATTACCTTCTGCGTCGATTTCCAGAGGATATCTGCAATGTGATCCTCGCAGTTTCGGATTGCCTGCAAGCGCTTCCTGCTGTAATCGACAGAACGTTTTAATTCATCCATAGGCTTTCCTCCAAATAAAACCGCCACAACTCTCTTTTATGCCACGAATGCACTTGCATATATATTCATGCTTTATGCCAGTTTCCCTCTCTGCCTCGCGGGCTGAACTATATAAAGCTATCTTTTTACTTTGCATGTCATATTGCACTATATGCAACTTGTGATTTTTGGGAGCTTTCGTTTCTATATTGTCCGACTTATAGGTTCTCCAAAACATTTCTCCTGCGGTCTTGTTTTTGTCAATAACAGACATAATGTTCTGTTTTTTTACTCCAGTTACGCGTTCCGCTTCTCTTATAGAAAAATAAGTTGCAAGAAATTCCCCTTTTAAAGAATATGCATAAATACGTTTGCCCATTTTAATCGAGCGTCTTCTCGTTGATGTTCCGTAATTTACATTATATTCTAAAGAACACCATTCTAAGTTATCAGCACTATTGTTGGTCTTTGTTTCGTCTTTATGGTTTACGTATGGATGGCTGTTCGGATTTGGCAAAAAAGCCTCAGCGACAATCCTGTGAATAAGCATCCCTTTTTTCTTGTTACCTTTGCTCAATCTTATCGCTTCATATCCGCTGTTATTTATAAACGTTGCCATTATGCGACCTCTATAAAGCTGATTTCTTCCTTGTTGAAAAACAACTCTATCGACAGAACGGATTCTTCCATAGTTGCTAACCTCATACAACCCTTCATAACCAACAACTGGTTTCCAAATTTCATTTTCTGATCTCATATCCCGAATAATTAAGTTAATCTCGAAAAGTAAAGAAGAGGAAGGGTGTCGAGATTTCACCCTTATCAACAGGTAGCTACTCCTGCCTATCCTCTCTGCAAATATACAAAAAATATTACATTTTATGCAATTAATGGATATTTGTGCAATATTTTTAGAATATTTATACTATCACTTTACTCCCTTGTCCCAGTTTACGCGACCATCCCAGTTCCGGTTAGAATCGTATTCTCGACCGCTTTTGTTCGGCCTGCCAGCGCCACGACCAGTACGTACGTTTCCGCTGCCTCCATTCTGAATCCTCGCCGTTGCCTTCTCTTCCTCGATTGCATTCTCTGTCTCGTTATCCGCACGCTGAATATCCATAAGAAGGTCTTGCTGGTCCTCCTCTTTCTTCTCACGTAAGATACGCTCCCACTCGGCATTCTTTGGGAAGTCAGGACAACGCTCCGATGCAGTCTGCTTCGAGAGGAATCCATTCTGAACGGCAGTTGCAAGATTTGTAAGAAGCTCAGTCTTGTTCTGATGCGTATAAGGCTCAATCCATGCGTTGATATCGAGACCAACAATAGAAGCCGTCGCATTATTTTCGTGTCCGATTCCGAACTTGGCAATTTCAACCAGCTTGTCAAGGAATGGCTGCAACTTCTGAGAATCATTCATGGCTACCTCTAATGCAGGAGAATAGAGGAGTTTGATGGCTACACCTGGGAGGTCGCCGGACTTCAACTCAGGAGGCTTTACAGTAAATGACAGCTCATAGATGAGGTCGTACGACTTGTTGAGCTGAGTCGCAAAAGCATCTGACGCGTCGGTTCCATTGAGGAATCCTGCATCGTTATTCTTGTTGTTCATAGCGACAACCTTGACTGCCCCAGTCATATCGTCGCCTGAAATGGTAATCTCGTCACCATCACCCTTTACGTAGAATACAGGGAAAGCATACGCCTTATTGTTCTCGCAAAGATACGAGAATGCCTCCTCGTAATCTTCGATGTTCTTCTGAACATTGGACCAGCAAGGTCCCTCGTCATTTCGGATATATGCAACCGGTATTGAATTGAAGTGATGTTCTTTCTTTTCAACAAGAGCATATCCGTTCATTCCGAACAGCCCCTTAATGAGATTCACAGCTTTCTCTGTTACACTCTTTTTGCCGACATCATTTCTAAACCTATAATAATAGGTATCGTCCCAGACCTCAACCCACTCAATCTGAGCGTTTCCGTCTTCATCCAAGTCGTAATACTTGCGAGCAAATACAGATAGTTCGCCGGTGATCGAGTCATAATGCGGATAGAGGTAGTCTCCATTCTTGAATGACAGAACCTTAACTCCAAACTTTCCTTTGTCGATATAGCCGACTGCTGCGGTTTCTGCAACAGTCATGTATGAGCTTACTGCTTCGAAGAATGCAATCTCCATGTTGTGCATAAGCCAACCCTTCTTAAAGATGTTAAGATTCTTCTGGGATTCCTCTTCCTTATCAAGTTCATCTGTGCTGTCTGCAAGCTCAAACTGAATGTCATTTCCTGTCAAGTGTAGGGTGTGCTTCGTTGCGATAACCTGCTGGAAGGCAAATGCACATCTGGTGATTGGCTGTATGTAGTAGCGGTTTCCTGTAGTAGGATCTTTCGGGTCCCACTCAGGATTCTCCTTAATAATGTCCGGATAAGCGGTTTTGTCCCAGATTCTATGTCCGCTTGTGAAGTACTCACGAAGGAAGTCGGACTGGGTTTTTACTCTCCATACGCAAGGATCGTAAGGCATGTTCTGCATACTCCTATCACCAACCTTGTCGGAGAAAGTGCCATGACTCATGTATCCGTCAGGCTTAAGCTCGTAGAATGGTTTCTTTACGAGTATTTCTCTAAAATTTAAATTCTCCATAATCCGTTTATCTTTTTATGTTTCTTTTTTGTTAAACTGAATATCATTACGTAGAACCAAGACTCAAAGAAGTCAGGCGAGTGTCCGACATACTTCTTGGCAACCTTCTTAGGCAATAGCTTGAACCCCTTTCCTTCGCTGTTTTCGTCACGTCGTAGCATTTTTCTCTCCTTCTGTAAGATTTGTCTAAGAGGAACTTTACTAAAACCGTTACCTGAGTATTTCCTTTCAAGAAGAGATGATTCAATGGATATTTTTCTATCCTTAATCATCTTATAGAACAGCCATGCGCACTGGGATTTCAAGTCCTTGTAGAGGTATTTAATACCTTCCTCTTCTTGGTGGTTTTGAGCAATAGGCGCCGCCTGGTTGTTGAACGGAACGGCATCCTTGAAGAATCCCTTGAAGTACTGACCTATGCCCTGCATATCGTAAGTGAAGTTACATTCCTCAACGCCCCACTCTCTCAGCTTAGCCTCAACTACGGAAACAAGAGTCTTAGGGTCCAGCCTCAGCACAACCAAATCCTTGCAATGCCATCCTTCCCAAAGCCACATCACGAAGTTATCGCCGCCCGTGAATGCAATATCAGCAGAGGCTCTTCGTTTTCCGTCACCTGTTTGTTCTGCGTTGTCGAAGATTTCCTCAAGGTCTTCCATCTTGATCATGTCATCTCCAGCAGCTTTCCAGTTCCAGTTAGCCTCCAGGTCTCGCATACGCTGTTCTTCATCCTGCTGTGCAAGGTTGGCGAGATATGAAACATCGGTAGAGATAAGCTTGATGTTCTCTGATACGTCGGCACGGATAAATGTCGCCGACTTGATGAACATTTCGAGTTTTGTATAACCAAGTTCCTCATAGCTATCCTTCCAAAGGCTATCGATAATGCCCTTGCACTGCTCGTATACCTCTTCTCTTGTATCGCCCCAGTAGATTGAGTCCGGCGTATCACCATCCATGAAGCAGTAACGAATAACCCCATTCCTTTCCGGATCTATATATCCTTCGTCGGTAACCCACCAATCGATGAACTTTCGTACCCAGGATTCTGGGTCAGGGTTACAGGTAATCCAGAAGCGGTTTCGAATGTGGGCTGCGTTTCGGTTGTTGGTCAAGAGGTATTTGAACTTCTTATATGGGCACTGAGTACCCTCATCGATGCAGACATAGGCATACTGGCGACCCTGGAATCGTGTCTTGAAATCCTGATAGGCTCCTGCGTAGTACGAGAATTTGAGCCATCCTCCGTTGTCGAAGTTCCAGGTCATATCGTTCTGTGACTTATTGTAAGTTCCAAATTGGGAGAACAATTTGTAAGAGTCTGTTACCAAGGACTGCAAGTCATCTTTTTCATTACGGAGGATGGTTGCATGGAAGTCTGGATTTTTGATATCTTTCAGAACTTCCATAAGAGAACTAAAGCTCTTACTGCCACCGCGGCTGCCGCCACAAATCTTTATATCGGCGTCGATTGAGAGCATATCCTCCTGACCGCCACGCTGAGCAATAATCTTCAGCTTGTCGGGATGCTTCTTGTCGGTATCTCTTAACGATTGGATATACTCTTGAGTATAAATAGGCTCTCCATTATCCAAATTTAATCCTGAAAGTACTTCTTTTTGCATAAAAACACAATTAATATTGCAAAAATATAAATTTTTCTTGGATAATTGCATACTTATTCATATATTTGCAAAATAAAAGGTATATTTATACATTTTAGAGTGGAAGAACCACTTTTAGAATAACGTTTTTAATCAAGAAACAACATGACAAGAGAAGAACTCTTAGCATTGGTCAACAAGGAACTCGGTAGTACCAAGTTGACAATTAGCGAGAAAACCATCAATGAAGAACTTGATGACGTACTCGAAGATTTTGGTGAAGACGAAGCTGCAAACGCCAAGTTGGTAACCAAGGTTACAAATCGCTTGAAACGCATGGACGGCAATCTCCATTCTGACGTTTCTCAGCAAGTTAAGGAATATAAGAAGAAGGCGAGGGAACGCCAGAAGGCTAAGGAAACTGAGTCTGAGGAGGAAGAGCCTGAAGAAATTCCTAACGATGAGGATATGCCTGAGTGGGCAAAGAAGCTCATCGGTGAAGTCAAGAAGGAGCGCGAGGCGCGAGAGCAAAAGGAAGCCGCTGACGCAAAGAAGGCGTTGGTGAACTCCATTAAGGAAGGTCTTAAGGCTAAGTTTGAGAAAGCCAACATTCCTTTGAATTCGTTTTTCGTTAAGACAGCTTTGGATAAGCTTGAGATTCCAGATGGTGAAGTTGATGTCAAGGATCTTGTCGGTAAGGCAGAGATTCTTTACAATGCTGACCTCAAGGAAGCGGGTATCAATCCAGAAACAAAGCCTCGAAGCGGAGGTGGCGGAGCCGGAGGAACCGGGACCGTAGACGAACACGAGTTCGATGATGTTGCAGCTATCAGATCTCGACACAAGCCAAAGGACGAATAACAATTAGTATTCAGGATAACAAATTTATTTATTGATTATGGGAACAGTTTCTCCTTATTACAGTGAAAGGATGAATGGTAGCGGCTTCTTGCCAGGTCGTTCCCTCATCCAGGCTCGTGGCGAAATCGGCGGTATCCGCTATGTATTCGTCAAGTTGAATGGCGCCGCAAAGGATGCTTTCCGTACTCCTACAACTGGTGGTAAGTTGCTCAACCCTTTCAAGGGTCCTGCAAAGATTTACGCCGGTGACTTCCTGGAGTATGATCCTGGCATCTATGGCAACGCAGGCGCAACTGTTAAGATTGTTAAGTCTTACCAGTGTGCAAAGAATACCGGTGCTACTGACACAACTCTCCTTATTGTACGTGATGGCTACAAGCACATTCCGTTCATTGGAGACAACATCATGGTTGCTCCTGACGCTCTCGATGGCACAGGTACAGCAGTTACGGTTACGGGTGTTGAGAAGACAACCGAGGCTGGCGCAGACGTATGGAAGCTTACTTTGTCAGCAACACTCGGTGTTGTAGCGAAGGATGCGGTACTCGTTGAGGCAGCAGCTGCCGGCGCGAAACAGAAGCCTATGGTAACCAACCCTAACGGTTATGCTCAGTGCGACTACGACTTCCTGTTCACCCCAGGTGAAGATTTTGAGGATGGTGCTCGCTATATGCTTACCCCATTCCTTGCTAACGATGACACCGTTATGTACATCGACAGGATGTCTCCAATCCCTCCTGCAATCAAGGCTCTCAACAAGAGTCGCGTTAACGGATGGTTCCATCTCTAATTATTAACCTTAAAGATTGATTCAGGATTATGCCAAAATTTGATTTTAATAATTCGCGACTTGCCAAGTTCTTCGGTTCTCAGGAGAATACGGCATATTTGCAGAGTTTCCTTGACAAAAAGGAAATCTTCTTTACTAACTACGGCTGGTACAAGACACAGGGACATAACTCTCCGTTCCTAACATCTACCGACAACTACGGCTTGGCTACATTCAACGTTAAGGCTCGCAAGTTGAAGGCAGCTCCAATGGCTGACCTCCGCGCTCCTCTCGGTGATTCTAACCAGATGGATAAGAACGGACACAAGTGGTACACCGCTTCTATCCCCGACTTCATCACTCCTGGTTACGTTGAGACCGCAGTTGAGCGTTACGCACGCATCAAGCAGTTCGAGGAGTTCGGTAACGATGCCGATATCTTGGCAGACTGGTGCGATGAGGTTCAGACCCGTATCGACTCTGTTGATGCGACAATGAACTTTATGACCGCTCAGTTGATGTCTACCGGTAAGATTGACTACTCAGGCATTGGCCGTGGTATCTCTACCCCATTGCACAGGGCTATCGACCCTATCGAGTATGGAGATAACTTCATCAATGGTGGTGCAAAGAAGTGGGCAGACCCTACTGCTACCATCCTTACCTACATGAAGGAGAAGGAGGCTAATTATCGTGAGACCCGCGGTGGTTTCGATGGTGCTTTGATCTGGCAGATGACTCGCAATACATTCTATAATGTATTCTTGAAGAACGCAGAGGTCCGCGAACTCGTTACAAATTACCGCCAGCTGAACTACATTGCCTCTACCAAGACAATGCCTATCAGCAAAGAGCAGTTCATCAAGGCATTCGTTGACTTCGAGGGTGTATCTCCTATCGAGATTGTGACCGAGAAGGAACGCAACCTTACCCATACAACCGATGAGTACAAGCAGGGTTGGTCTGACAATATCGTCGTTCTCCGTCCTGCCGGTGATGCCTGTGAGTTCGAGCGTACAGACAGCCTCGACAAAAAGCTGATTGAGTATGCCGGCAACAAGGCTATCTCTACCTTGTTCGGTACAACCAACGATGGTCTCGGTCTGTTGATGAACTCAACGGTTCCGAACGGTAAGTATATGGAGTGGCACACAGACATCATGTTCTCTGCTTGCCCAGCTCTCATCGACTTCCCAGACCATTGCATTATGGACATTACCAAGACTGATTAATTTCGGTCTTGGAACTATTAACGTAATTAGATTGTATGGTTATGGAATCAGAGATGGAAGTTTACACTGCATACGACTACCTTATCAACAGGGTGAAGTTTGAGGTGCCAAAGAAGACCATGTTGGGAATCATGCTTACCCGCAGCATACAGCCGGAGTCGCTGATGTGTGACTGTGATGCTGACATGCTGAGTTTAGCATACGCCGATACATTGAAGTGGTTTTGTCTTGGCCCAAGCAAGGTGAACAACACCTCTGATTCCGACAATGGTTGGACGCACACTGGAGGAGGATATGAGATTTCGGGCGATGATATCAGCGCAATGAAGGCGGAGGCTAATGCTATCTACCAAAAGCTTGAGCCCGACTCGATGCTCAAGAAAAAATCCACCTTCCGGTTGACCTCTCACGGAGTGAAGCGGGCGAATTATTCTCCTTATGGAGGACCACTTCCCCACATCATCAAATAAGGCGTATGGAAAAGGAAAACATCAGAAACCCAAGATACCCTCACATCATCAAGATCGTGAGGAAGGTCGTCGGAAAAGCCGACCCTGATGACCCGTTCGCCGATGACGACGCTCCGGTCGGTGAGGACAAGGAAATCATTCTCTATAACGGTGAAGGCCGCAGTTATACGGACACTACCACTGTAGGCGATAAATATGTAGACCAGAACAAGAGGAAAGCATCGATTCCTGTCAGATATGACGAATGGGGTGCTGGCAGATGTCCTCTTGACGGAGATACCATTTACGCTACTATTGGCAACAATACAGAAGTAGGCATCGTAAAAGACTGCGAACCGGATAATAACAGGACTGTGGTTTACTGGGAATATATAAGAGTTTAGGCTATGGGAAGTTTGGCAGATCAGTTTGCGATTATGGCTAAAAACGTTATCGGAAGAAAAACGACGGAAGCCATTTTGGAAAAACTATCACTTGTTGCTTATGACATGGTGGAGCGATACGCAAGCACCAAGGATTATCATGACGTAACAGGTAACTTGCTAAATTCTTTTGCCGTAGGAGTTTACCATAACGGAAAGATAAACCGCATAGTAGACGCGAGCAGCGTAGGTTTAGAGCCACCGACAAGACAATCTCTTGCAAAAGGAGAACTCTACGATTTGACATACTACTATAGCGGTAAGCCTGCGAGACATCTCACAGAAGACGGGAAAAAACTGACAAGACCGTATCGCGGAGAGTATGGATCTGGCGGAAAGGACGGTGTCAGTGTGGCACACAGAAGTTTGATACAAAGGCATCCAAGCGGAACATACGCAATCGTAGCTGTTGTAGCGATGGAATACGCCAAGTTTGTACAAAACAAGCGTAACCACGACGTACTTACAGGCTTAAGAGACGAACTCCCTGGAATATTTGAAGGAAAAATAGTAACGATATGATAAGTATTAAGACATTATACTTCGATGTGGGCAACGCCATGAAAGGTGTGTGTGACAGGGTGTTCCCACGCAACCGCCCCAAGGCTGTTGACAAGAAGATAAACAGTTATATCGTTGTCTTCTTCCCATCTTCCATATACAACAACGAGATGAACTCTGACGGTGCGTATAACGACTACTCTACCACCCTACAGATAGAAGTGTACGTAAAGGATAAGGCCTCGGCAGACAATCCCAACGCACTCGATGTATCCCAAGTAGACGATAAAGTAAAATCTGTTATGGACAGATTTCCAATCTCCACCAAAAACATCATCGTAACAAATCCGATGATAACCATGCAGACAGATGACGGAGACGGCTACTCTGTCACCATCATACAAGGACGATTGAGAACAAAATAAGTATTCAGGTATAACAATTTAAAATATTTTAGATTATGGCTATGACAACTATTGACAAGATGAAGGACATTTTCAATGGTCCTAAGACTTTGCTCTACTCAAAGGCTATCATAGACTTGAGCAAGGCTTCAGTTGACATCACACCAGAGATTGAGCTTCCTGTGGAGGTTGATTCTCTTAAGGCAACCATGGAGGATCCGACCATCAATCACTACAAGGTTATCGGCCTTGCCGGTGACTGGGCAACTACCGCAGAACTCGGTGACTTCAACGTAGAGTTCGTTGTTCCTTCCAAGGCAAAGGACTTGTTGAAAATCATGTTCGGTGAGGATGCAATCACAGAGTTGACCAAGGTTACCTTGAAGGGTACTGGTGACGCGACACTCGATGCAACTACCGGTTTTGCCGGCGTTGCAGTTGAGCCAAAGAAGTTCAAGATCAAGGGTACTATCGTCATCGTTGACGATGAGAAGGAGAACCTTATGATTGTGACAAACATTGCCCTCTATGCAACGTTGCTGTGGGATGACACAGGTTCAAAGCCAGTTGCATTCAAGTTCGCCGGTTCTATCGAGGGTGCAGGCATGCGAAGCATCGCTTGGCTTACTAAGGCTCCAGCTCCTGGTATTGGAGGCTAATTAAAGAGAAGTCTATAGGTAATTAGATTCAGGATAACAACCGTTGGGCGGCAGGCTTATGATAACAGCCGTGCCGCCCTTCTTCGTTAAAAAAATCATACAATCATGGCAGAAGAAAAGAAAATAGAGCAGCCTACGGTGGACTTACAGGAGATGCTTGACAGCGTTATCGGTGACACACCTACGGAGGTGGTGTTCCGTGGCAAGAAACACAGTGTAGGATGGCTCAGAAAGGGAACAATGAGAAGATGCACCCATATCAAGATGAAGGAGAAGAACGAATGGAAGCGCAACGTCAAGATTTGCGTCTGCATCCTCCTCAACAACATCTGGAAGATACGAGTCTTCTACTGGCTTTACTGGCGTTGGCTCTACTATATCAAGGACGTAGACGTGGTAGAGGTGCTGAAAGTTCTCGATGTTTCTAAAAAAAAAATTCCATCGAACGCATTCTCACTGACTACCATATTAGCGACCGGGATGACGGACGTGATGATGACGATGACGAGGAGCGAAGTAAAAGCTATCCAAGCAGAACAAGCTGGGGAGCAGCCTTCTCGTTAGCGGAGAAGTTTGGTTTTCTCTTCCATCGCAAGTACTTCATCGCAGCCTACGATTACTGGTGGGGCTATTCGTCGGCGCAGATTGACCTCATGGTTGCAGACCAGCCTCTTGTCGTCTATCCAAAGACAAAGAAGGAAAGCGGACCGAAGAAGCACACGTTAAAGGAGATGGATGACCTCTACGACAGATGGATGGAGAAAAGGAAGAATAAGGGAAGCCTCGTTGGTAAGAATATAAATCTTACTGATTACTTAAACAATGAACTCTAACTTAAAAATATTCAGGATATGGCAGGTGGAAATTTAGGTGACTTGTGGTTTCAGCTTGGTGTGAAGGATAATACATCTAAGGAACTTCAAAAAATCATCGACAAGCTTAAGACAGGAGACGACGCTGCAAACTCACTTCTTCGTGCTCTCCAGGGATTCGGAACTAAGAAGTCCGGGTTCAAGGAGCAGGCAGAAAAAGCCAAAGAGTTTGCAGATGTTCTCAATGAGATAAATAGAAGGATTTCCAAACTCAAAAAAAACGACAAGAGCGACGAAGCTAAAGATTTGCAGATGGCGGTAAAAAACGCCCTCTCCTATCTCGATATGCTACAGAGAATCAACATAGAACGCAGTAAGATTTCGGAGTTGCGTTCACTTAACCCAAATGTTGATACCTCGAAGCTTAAGGAGGCAGAGTTGATGCTTGAGAATGTCAATAATCAGCTTTATAGATTACAGAATAAAGCACAGGGCGGCGGAGGTGGCGGCGTAGACTATGCAAACGTTTTGCAAGACTACGCTAAGGTTCTCAAAATGACGTTCCGTGATGTAAAGCAGATTACCGATCAATTCAAAAAAGAAAACCCTTTATCTGCATTTTCGGGCGGAGCAGCAAAGGTCGAGGCTGATATATCAAGAGTAACTGAAAAGCTTGCCAAAATGCGAGACCTCATGGCAGAGGGTTCGTTAAAGGGTTATAATACCAACATGCTTGGTGGTAGTATCACTGAGCTTGACAAGATTCTTGCCCGATTGCAGTCTGCATCTGGTAACAAATCAATCCTCACTGATGCGGCTCAGATGAAGAATCTTCTTTCCGATGTTGCTGTAGAAATGACGAAAGCCACCGCCGCAACCCAGGCATACGGGCGAGAAAAAGGAAAGGCCATCGCAGTAGAGAGAGAGTTTGCGGCGGCAGCTAAGTTGAGTGCAAAAGACAATGATGCGGAATTAAAGGCTCAATCTGATTATATAAAGAGGTATATGGCTCTCGTTGAGAAGAAGCGTGAGATTGCCGAGAAGGCAGGTATATCTCCGTTCTTCAAGAACGATCAGGGTCTGAAGAATATCAAGGCAGAGATAGATACATTGCTTGAGAGGCTTGGAAAGGTTAGAGGAGATATTACTCTTTATCAGAATGCAATCGGAACCGGTACGAAGGAAGGTGTCTCCTTCGGACAGCAGGGCTTGAAGGAAGCCAATGCTGAAGCGGAGAAACTGATGGGTACAATAACAGCTCTTCAGAACGTTTACGATACTCTCCGTGTCAGCCAGGCAAATGTCAAAGACTTGATAGGTCAGACTCCTCAGAAGCAGAGACAGGACGATATTCAGAAAAGAATGTCTGAATATTACTCTAATCTCGAAAAGTCTTCAGCGAAGCAGGAAGCACAGGCCGTAAGAGACGCTGTTAAGGCGAAGCGTGAAGATATTGCGGCCGAGAAACAGCGTCAGGCGGAGATTAAGAATGCCGAGCGCCGGTATGATTCTCTCGGCAATAAGGTCCGCCAGCTTCGTTCGGAATACAGCAGAGGCATCTCTATCGGCGCAGATGTAAGCAAGGCAGAAGGCGAGATTAACAGACTCCTTGCTTTAATGAGAACCCTTAGAGATATCAGGGGAGAACTCTATTCGGGGAACTGGAAGAACAGCCTCGGTACGCTTGGCAATATGGGAAGCGGTCACGATACCACATTAGCTTCGAGGGTTCTTCAAGACCAGAGGGCAGTAAACCAAGAGGTTCAAAGAGGCGTTGAGCTTGAACGGAAGCGTCAGCAGGAGATTGCTCAGACGGCTGCAAGAGTTCAGTCTGATTTGGTCCGCGGCTTCGAGAGAGCCAACAGTCATGCAGGAAAGCTGAATTCAACCGTACAGGATTTGAAGTCACTTTTCTTGCAGGGAGGTCTTGTGTTCGGCGCACAGCAGTTCTTTAATTCAATCGTACAGACTGGCGGCGAGATTGTTCAGCAGCATGTAGCGTTGCGCTCTATCCTTGGAGATGTGCAGAAGGCCGACGAATTATTCGCTCAGACACAGCAGCTTGCATTGCAGTCTCCATTCAAGTTTGGAGAGCTGAACCGAGATGTCAAGCAACTGGCTGCATTCGGAGTCGAGGCAAATGACTTGTATGATACCACAAAACGACTTGCGGATATTGCATCTGGTCTTGGCGTGGACTTCGGCCGATTGGGTCTTGCGTTCGGTCAGGTTAAGGCTCGTTCTTGGCTTGATGGTAAGGAGTTACGCCAGTTTGCTTACGCAGGTCTTCCTCTCTTGCAGAAGATAACGGATTTATATAATTCTGAGGGAAAGAACGGGCGCAAAAATTATACCCAGGCAGATGTCAAGAAGATGATTTCTGGAAGACAGGTAAGCTTCGAGGATGTTCAGAAGGTACTGTGGAAAATGACAGATGAGGGCGGTCAGTTCTACAACATGCAGCTCGTGTTGTCGGAAACTCTGCTTGGTCGCTGGAATAAGCTTATCGACGCGTGGGATATTATGCTCGGTAAATTTGCAGAAGGAAAGAATGTCATAGGCGGTACGTTCTCGTTTATTATCAACCGAGTAACAGACTTAGTATTAGCTCTTGATAAACTATCCCCTGCTATGCTTTCTTTCGGAGCTATATTTGCTGCAAGGAAACTTGGACTGATGGCTTCCGGTAAGCTCGGGTTTGGCTCAATAAACAAGAACTACACTCAGCAGATGAACGCTCAGCTGAGGACTTACGCTATAGAGCAGCAGCAACTTGTTACCGAAGGCAAGATCACCCAACAGAAGGCGTTGCAGAATGTTCAAGCAAGAGCATACTTGCTATCTGACACTACTTCGAGAGCAAACGCGATGTCTCGTCTTGCGCTTGAAGGCAAGATGTCTGTACTTCAGATGCAGAAAGCTGTCAAGGAAGGTCTTGTAACAAAAGAACTTATCAGACAGCTTGCCGTGATGGGGCAGATTACAGCAAGACAGGAGCAGATTATACTCGGAGGAACACGATTTGCCGCCGTAATGAATATGGGTATCTCTAAGATAGGTGGAGGAATTAAGTCTCTCTTTACGATGCTTGGCGGATGGTGGGGACTTGCTATCGGGGCAGCTGTTCAGATATTCTCCAGCTATAGCAGTGATATGGATAGAATTTCTGAGAATGCGAAGGGTTTCAGGGATTCTGCATACACCAAGAAGAAAGGTTACGAGGATGAACTCGCAGATGAGAAGCCTACAAACAGTGCGGACTTGCAGCAGCGAGTAAACTCGATGAAAGAGCTCCTTCGAAACAGCGGAGATTACACACAGACAATAGAAGACCAGATTGCAAGGGCGAAGAATCTTAACGAGCAGTATGATATTCTCAATAAGGGAATAGTCGCCGCTCGTGATAACTCACAGCAGGAAGCAAACGACTCGGATGTGGTTGCTGGAGCGCTTGGAGCTTCTGGCGGTTGGGGTTCTGGTAATCCTTTTGCAGACACGATAGAGGAATCTGTCGAAGACCTCAACAAGGCTGTTGCCAAGTATCAGACGATTTTATCCGGACTTGACGAAGATACAAAGTCGAGAATGGATAGCGTTGCTAATCAGTTCCTGAAGCCAGAGGAAAGAGCCATGTCTCTCGATGAGAAAATTCGTATTCTTGCAGAAAGAGGAGGCGCAAACTGGGATTCTTTCGTTTTGAAGTCAAGTAACGGAAGCAATGATATTGCAAACAGTATTTATAAAATAGGGATAAGGGCCAACAAGGTTAGTGATCAGATAAATGATATCGCCAAGAAAAATATTCCTAGAATAATTAGCTTCCTTAATAATGCATTTAATCTGTTCGGCGCAGATTTCTCCAAGTGGTGTAACGAGAACTCTTCACGCTTTGAGCGTATGATAGACAATATGCTCGATGCGTGCAAGGTGAATGTTCCTCAGATTAGGGAGAACTTGAAGTCTATCTTCTATCAGGAGGCCGGAGCAAAGCAGCCAAAGAAAGCTGGTGGCAAGAAGGTAAAGCCAAAGACACCTATGCAACAACGAGTGCGCAGAAATCTGTCAAAGAAAGGAAAGAGCAAAGGGAAGGTAGAATCACAGGCAGCGATGCTCGACTCTTACCTCGATGAAACTTCCGACTATAATACGGATAACAACCTGCAAACAGAGTTGCAGAACAGGTACAACGAGTATAAGAACCGCGAGAACAAGTTTAAACGCGGCAAGATATCCAAGGCACTTCGAGATGAGGCTTGGGAAAGCTACAATAGCTTGAATCAAGCGGCATGGGAAGGTCTCGGCTACAAATTCTATCCACAAGACAAAAAGTCCAATAAGGTTCCGAAAGGAAGAACCAGGAATACCGGAAACCAGGAGGACAAAGAGCTCGAAACTCTAAGGAAGCGTGTCGAACTCTACAAGAAATTCTACGCTGAACTCGAAAAGTACAGAAAGATGTACGGAGAAGAAGGAGCCATGGCGCAGATAAGACACGACAAGGAGTTTAAGAACTCTGTTTTATCTTGGGGACTTTCGGACCCTGGAACTTACGGTGTGTCGATAGAAGAGCTGATGAAACGTGTACGGTCGTCAACGCAGAAGCGAAAGGAGTATAAAGAAAGTCAGCTTGCAGATATTCATGCCAAGAACAGGAGCATCGAGGAAGAGCGCATCAAGTCGACCAACAGTCAGTTGTCAAAACAGCTAAACATCCTCTCAAGTCAATACGAAACATACAAGAAGATATATGAGCTGACTGGAAACAGCGAAGGCTCATCGCTCCTCGCCTTCGGACACGTGCAGTCTGGAACCTATCAAGACTATCTGAAGGAACAGATGAAATGGGCCATAGGCGACCATAACCAGAGGACTGGCCAGAATCTCAGCGCCGACGACGTGCTAAAGATGAGCGAGAGCGACTTCAAGAAACATGTCGGCGATGAGAGTGAAAACGCTTCTGTTATCTACAAGGAATGGACGGAAGAAACGAATCGTATCAAGAAGGAGACCATCGACCTGATGGCTAATTTGATAGAGAAGAACGCTACCATTGCCCAGCAGATTGAGGACGAGAACCGTAAATACGAGCGGCAGCTTGAACTCATCAAGGGAATAGAAGACCCACAGATGAGAGACAGAGCCAAGGCCGGCGCCACAAAGACTCACAATGAGAATGTGGCGAAGCTTCAGTTTGAGCAGTTCAAACAAGAGTCGGACTGGGTTACCATCTTTGATGACCTTGACAGGGTATCTTCGGCTACCATCAGCTCGATGATTACGAAGATAGACGATTTTTCGAGAACGACGGGATTGTCGGTAGAAGTAGTGAAGCAACTGAGAGATGCCCTCGACAAGCTAAGAAAAGAGGACATTGACAGAAATCCACTACCATACATCTTCGGGGCCGTAAATCAAGGAAACGCTATAGGAGGATACTTGAAAGGTGACCTCGGTGCGCAGTACATGAATGGCAAAAAGTATGTGCCTACCGCAGAACAAGCCAAGAAGATGGGCATAGAATGGAGTGCTGCCGGGTATAGCAAAGATGAGCTTGCGAGCAAACAGAAAGGAAAGTATGCAGACTCATCGAATGCCATCAATGCGCTTGCAGGAAAGTTTAAGGCATTGGAAAGCGCTCTTGATCCAGTGATAGGTTTGTTTAAGGCAATGGGTGAAGAAGATTCCATTCTCGGGCAGATAACGGGAGGCGCAAGCAATGCCGTTTCTTCTGCCGCCAACACTGTAGGCGCATTCAACACACTGTCAACTGTAAAAGGTTTAGGGTTCTTGGAAGATGCTGGGCCGTATGTAGCAGCAGCCTCGGCGGCGTTTAGTTTAGGCGGCTCGCTCATCAAGGCATTCGGCGCAGATTACAGTAGCTACAACAAGGCGAAAGCTGAGTACGAAAACCTCACCTCCATCTGGGATTCTCTCATCTCAAAGAAGACTGAGTATATGAATATCCATTGGGGTACGGAAGCCGCCAATGCCTCGAAGGAAGCCCAGGAGATGCTGGAGTCTGAAATAAAGCAGACGAAGGTGATCGCGCTGAAGAACTTCAACTCAGGTGCTTCGGCAGGAAGTCACTCTATCAAGGTGAGAGACTGGGAGAAGCGCGGGTGGAAAGAAGCTGCCCCCGAAATATCCAAGAGATACGGCGTGAAGTTTGACAACATGACCGACATTCTGGATATAGACTACAAGGTGCTTCAGCAGATAAAGAAGGACTATGCGGAACTTTGGGCTAATCTTGACCAAGACACAAGAACCTATCTTGACAAACTGATAGAGTACGGCGAGAAGTCGGAGGATATGATAGAGTCGCTGACTGAGAAGCTTACCGGCAACAAGTATTCCGACCTCGTTTCCGCCTGGGGTGACGCAATGGCCACGATGTCGAACACATCGGATAACCTTGTGGACCATTTCGAGGAAAATCTAAGGAATGTTATCTTGAAATCCATGATAGAGAATCTTTATGGAGAGAAGATAAAAGCTCTGATAGAGAAGACAAAGAAGTATGGCGACCCTAATGGCGGTACGGAAAAGAAGCTTGACACAGCAACGGGAAAAGTAATGTCCGAGTACACCAACACAGAGATGGACGAGATAGGCAAAGACCTTGCTGACGTGACAAAGCAGATAGAGGCATCAAGAGATTATCTCAAGCGGTACTACGGATGGAGCGACAACAGCAGTTCTTCTCTTACCAATTCTGTAAAGGGAATAACGGAAGATACAGGAGACCTGATTGCCAGTTACCTCAATAGCATAAGACTTGATGTGTCGGTAATAAGAGAGGAGCAAGTGAAATGTATGTCGGAATCGAACGAGATAGCCAAGTCGCAACTAACACAGTTGAACTTCATATCTGCCAACACCCTAAGAAACGCTGAAGCAGCAGAGCGGATAGAACGCGTATTCGAGGAGTATAGCAGTAATTTCAACATGGTTATCAACGGCGTTAAGTCTATCAAGGTAAGATAATGTAATGATTAAGGGCGTGATGAAGTGTTATTCGCGCCCTTAATTGCATAAATATACATTGATATTTCCATTTTACTTGTATAATTATACAATTAGTTGTATATTTGCATCATAATAAGTGATTTTGAGTTATGAAAGATTATTTCAGAATTTATATGCAGAAGGAGGGTGATGGTGCCAAGGTAATGGACACTATAACCGATTTCGGTATGTACGTAAGCGAGAGCCCGTTCAAGCCATGCGACGCAGTGAAAGAACCCGTAAAGAGGAGCTGGTATGACGAGCACGGAGACGATGAATACATAGGCAAAGACGGCCTGTATATGGCAGCTTACGAGAATAAGGTGAAGTTCCTGTTTAAGGGAGAAGCTTATGGGGCGAACGAGAGATGCAGGAGCTTTGTGAATTATCTCCGAACAACAGGTATGATGAAGATGTACTGCGACTTCAATAAGATTGGCAGGCAGCACGTGAGACTGAAAAGCATAGACCCTGTGCTGTACAGGGACCCAGAGAACGAAGACTTATTGGTGATGAGTGTTACCTTTAAGTTTAATGACCCCGTGACAGACATTAAGCCGGTGACGGGTGCGAACGGAAACATAACGAACTTAACCTGATACAGACATGAGTAGGTGGAACATATATCATAAGGACGGAACAAAGCTTACGGACGTGAACGGTGACGAGGTTGTCGTTCACGGATTGCAGTACTCAGACAAATGGATGGGAGAATGCTTCCTTACCATTGACTTCAAAAACAACGCTCCAATCAACTTTAAGATAGGCGACTACATCATATACAGAGGAGAGCGATTCGAATTGAACTACGAGCCAGGAAAAGACAAAAAATCAAGTCTAAACACATACGGAGAAGGCTTCGTGTATGACAGCGTAAAGTTCAATGCGTTGCAGGACGAGTTGTCAAGATCGGAGTTCTACGATGTAGTATTGAATGACAACGAACTTCACTACACTGCCCTACCGAAATTCTCATTCTATGTACAGACTTTGGATGATTTGCTCGACAGAATCCAGGCATGCTTAAACGAGCAGATTGGTGCAGGTCTTTGGAAGATTTACTCCCGTAATAAGGAGCGTTCCGTGCAGCGTGGAGCCCTCGAAAGCGAGTGGTTGTCGGTTTATGGTGAGAAAACAGACGATAACGTCATCGAATCGATGTCCATTACAGTGGATTCGCAGACCTGTTGGCAGGCCCTTGCGCTTGTGAATGAGAAGTGGGACATAAACTTCATCGTCAGAGGTCGGAATGTGTACGTTGGAACGGCAGGCGTGCTCGCAAACAAAATCTTCAAGTACGGGCTTGGAAAAGGTTTGAGTGAGTTGATCCAAAATGCAGACTCAGAACAGCAAATCGTGACAAGGTTAAGAGCTTACGGTTCTGAAAAGAACCTCCCATCTCACTACTACGCAGACCTTGGCACAAAATACTTCTGTAATATTACAGAGATAGAGCATGCTTCCCGTTATCTATCTGTATGCCTCGATATGGAGTATATGGATAACTTTTTTACAACTCCGAGAGTGTATGTAAATGATACAGGAGAAGAGCATACATACGGCCATGTACTGAAAGTAACATTCGACTTTGAAACTATAATTACGGGTTATGTGTCTCTGAAAAGCGGTACTTACTCTGTGATATTATATTCTGAGGTCGCTGGCGAACAAAAGGATAACGGAGACGAGCCATCAAGAGCAAATCTTGACAAGTTTATCGCACAGGTGAACTCCGGGAACAGGAAGCTATATATCGTAGACGGTCTTAACAAGAAGGCAGTTCCGTCTTCGATGAAAGAGTATGCAAAGAATCTGCCAAACAACATGTCTATCAACAGGCTGATGTTGCCAGGATTCCCCCATGTTTCACTTAACGACTACTACAACTCGCTGAGTAAGGCAGACAAGGAATACGTAAACCCAACAGGAAAGGAACATATCTTTTCGACCAATCCACACAGACCATATATTGACTCTGTGAACATACAGCAGATTGGCCTGCGTTCCGCATCGCAATATTTTGATAACGATGACAAGACCAACGGTATCGTAGAGATATACCCTACCATCGAAGAAATGGTTGTAGGTGGCGTGCGTGTGGATGAGATTGACGAGGGTGTTGCACCTAATGACAACGGAAGGTTTGAAGACGGACAAACTGTAAATAATGTTGACATCTACCTGAATCCGTCTATCGACTTCGACATCAACGACCTGAAGGACAGTGATTTCTCTATCGCCATGAAGGATGGCATGTGTGGAGGAAGGCCCTTTAAGGTGGCATCATCGGTAAAAGAGAACGGCAGATGGAGGCTAACCATACAAAGAGTAAAGGACGATGCCTTGGAGCTGTGGTTCCCATACAAAGACTATCCTATCAGAAAAGGAGATCACTTTGTGCTGACAGGTATCACCCTACCCGACTCTTATGTGAACGCAGCATCACTAAAGCTTCTGAAATACGCCATTGCCTACATAGACAAGAACGACTACACAAGGTATGTGTACCAGCCAAAGGTGGACGAAGTGTTTATGGCCAGACAAAACGACCAGGCGGCTGAAGATAAAACCGGAACCATCAAGAGCCTTCACGACACGCTGAAGGCAGGCGACATCATGGAGTTTGACGATGACGACTTGCACATAGGAGGCAAGGTGACCATCGATCAGCTCGTCATAAGAGAAAACGAAGGAGGCATACCGACCTATGAAGTAACTCTGAGGAATGATGTAGAAGTCGGAACGATGGCTAAGATAAAGCAGCAGATTTCATCCCTTGAGTCAGGAAACGGAAAGGTAAGTAGCGAGACATCAAAACAGATAACAGACTCGACTATAAATGAAGCTTCAAAACACTTTCTGTCGAAGCTAAAGGATGACACCGCACAAGGCGTGATTACCTTCATCAAAGGACTGGTGAGCGAGGCTTTAGTGAAGCTGAACGGAGGTGCTTACTTTGGTAAGGGAGGAGCGTTGATAGACGAGGCAGGACGGGCCATCTTGGAGTCGTTGCAGTCCATCGACTACGACAACGAAGCTGAGCAGGGTTTCGCTGTCAAGAAAGAAAACGAAAAATATCACGCCTTCGTTACCAATCTTACCATTTGGGGAAAGGCTATCTTTAATCAACTGGAGGTAAGAAAACTGTCGTATGCTGGCGGTAATGTGTATCTATCTGGCTCAGGAAGCAAGATAGTGAAGGTTATGCCTGTAATATGGGAAAGCGAGAGCAGTGAATGGCTTAAAACCTCTGTAGATAAATGTGAAGGCTGGCTCTGTTATCTTCTTGCTGACGACGGCACTATGGCTACGCAGAACCTGTGGAAAGAGGGCGACCAAGTGAGGTGTCAGACTATTGGCGAAATTGTGGCTGGTGGAGCATATAGTGATACAAGCAACAAGAGCTACTGGCGAACTATCCCTGCTTATGGTGTGTCGAGTGTGAACGAGAAGATATATGACGGATATGGCAACGAGCTGTATGGAGGACAGATGTTCTCATGGATAGTAATCGGCAAGCACTCTTTGTCGTTGGACTCAATGACTGAGGAGCTTGCAACGGCAGAGATAGGTGGTATTCCTGAAGCAGGAGACACTATTGTGCTTGATGGTTCAAGGAGTGACACGACAAGGCAAGGTGTGCTGATACTGGAGAGTACTGGCGATAATACACCTCGCATCGTAGGTTTCAAGGGTGTGGACAGATATACACACGAGGGCAAGGAGGTATTCGTGCTTTCGCCTGACAAGATAAGGCTTAATAGCGGTATCTTTGAGTGGGTATCTTCGACTGGGGATGCTATGCACATGGTGAACTACAGAGGCGAGTGGAAGGCAGGAAGCTATGCCTACTACGACCAAGTAAATCATAACAACGCCCTGTGGACCTGTATTAACGAGAGTGGTACAAGCCAAGAGCCTTCGGACGCAAGCAGCGACTGGCAGAAGGTGCTGTCGGGAGAGAAAGGCGACAAAGGTGACAAAGGCGAAAAGGGAGATAGAGGTGACGAAGGACCACAAGGACCTAAAGGAGAAACAGGTGCGCAGGGCGAAACGGGTGCACAAGGACCGCAGGGCGAGAAAGGAGAACAAGGTACTCCTGGTGTGAACGGAAATGACGGAGTGAGCATACTTCTCGTACAGCCCATCGTGCTCGACACTAACGATGACGGCATCGTGTCGGACACCACGGCAGAAGGACGAGTAAAGGTGATGAGAGGTGGCGAGAATGTTACTAACGAGTGCTCAGACGTGAGGGTAAGCTATATGCTGAACTGTACGGCTGCGGCAAGCTTGGCTACAGGATACATAAAGGTGAAGCTCAATTCTGTGAACACTACCACTCTGGCGAGCGGAGACAAAGTGTCGGTGAGCGAGGGATTTATCACAATCGCATTCTCTCTCGGAGGGAAGAACTACAGTACACAGGTTCCTTTCTCGGTGAACGTGTCGAAGTATATGGGTAGTGTAAAGGCTACGGCAAAGCAGTATCAGTCGAAGTTTGAGGCATTGGAGAACGACCTGAAAGGAAGCAATCCTACCGTACTCAACGCCTACACATCTACTATCAAGCAGACGGCCAAGGAGATTACTCTCAGTGTGACTCAGAGCCAGCAAGGACGGCATAACCTCCTGCGAGATACATCATTGACAAGGAAGGGTGATATATATTATTCGGACGGACTCTTTCAACCTACGATAACACAGGGTGTGAATGGGCACAACGCAATCCGCTTCTCGGTGACTGGTGACGGAACGCCTCAGTACAAGGGTCTTTTCTGGGGACTGCACAGCGTCAACGGCATCGCTGTGAAGAAGAACACCGACTACACTTTCTCGGCATGGATAAAGTGCGACACGAAGGACTTACGGGTTCGTTCGGAGGTGTACAAGATGGCTGCGCTGAATGGCGATAGAAAGGAGAATATTCGTCCGACAAGCGGAGACATGGTTTGGCCGACGAAGGAGAACGAGGTGAATCGGTGGAGGCAGGTAAACTACACCTTCAATACGGGCAACGCCGAGTTTATCGAGGTGAATATCTTTGTCTACAATGGCATAACCGTGGACGGAACCTTTGGTTATACTGCCTCGGGCAACGGATGGATATGTATGCCAATGCTGGAGGAAGGAAGCGAGTACACAGGCTGGACTCCTGCGGAAACGGACTACGACTACCTTGGCGGCAATATGCTCGACGACACGAGGACGCTTGTTGCAAGCGGACAGTTGAGCAACCTTCATACGGCCAATGAGGTAGCACAGGACACCTACGAGGGTGCGTATGCCGTAGTTCACGGAAAGGCAGACAGTAGTAACAATAATATATGTGACTTCCTGCGATTCAACGGAGAGAACGGAAGGATTCTTAACTTCGAGCTGAGGAAGAATTATGTATTCTCGTTTCTTGCGAAGGGAAGCGGAACTCTGAGAGTACACCTGTACAAGGACAACGTTCACGTGAACATCTATGCAGAGAACAGCCAAGGGAGCGTGAGAGAGAACGTGGCCGACGGAGCATCGAACTTCACACTGACGAGCGAATGGAAGCGATACTGGGTACACTGGCGTATAGACCCTTATACGGGTGTTGGCGAAACTGTGTTACCTCAGTCGGTACTGCTGCGAGCTGTTGACGGCTGTGAGGCTTGGGTGGCTAAGCCGAAGTTGGAGGAAGGTGCTCTGATGACAGAGTACACAGAGAAGAAGACTGACCTCATAGATAAGTCGACAGCCAAGGCCGCAGGACTGGAAATCACGGCAGATGGTGTGGAGCTGTATGGCGACAAGGTGAAGGTGAAGAACAACGGCAAGACGGCCGCAATGTTCACCGACGGAAAGCTCAATGCAGACTTGATAGAGGCAAAGCACTTGTGGGCAAAGAGCGAGGACGGAACTACGAAGGTTGGCTACTTCGGTAATTACGATATAGAAGAATCGAAAGGCGATGATGGTAATCAGTACCCTCTCTGGGTGGGTTCATCAACGGCTTCGGACGCTCCGTTCAAGGTGTCTAATAAAGGATATATGTATGCCAAGAGCGGAAAGGTTGCAGGTTTCGACATAATAGGCAATTATCTTCGTGCGTCTAACAAGACGGAATATTCGGAAGAAACCCGCTTCCTCAGCATGTACGAGGACGGAATACTCTTTAGCGAAAAGGTAAAAGGCTATTATAGAAGCGCCATGATTGGTACAACAGCTAATTCGGCGATAGTTACGCACAGGATGATGGACATAAGAGATGAGACCAATGACCCCAGAGACACTTCGGGTAAGATTGGCGCATATATTGGCATTAAGAATAGTCAAAGCGGTTTTTCTTACCTGTATGGTATGTACGTGAACGTGGAGCACGAAACCAACAAGTTTGCTGTGTATGCTGAATCTGGACGCATCGTGACTAATGACTGGATGGCTGGGTTGAGATACAGTGTTCTGAATATTGACAAAGCCAACACGATTTATAACGGTTATTTGAATTTGTATGAAAACAATGTGTGGTTCATTAAGTGTACAGCAAGCGATTCATACGTTCTTCTGCCAACTTTGAAAGTCCTTAAAGGAGCAATAGGAGAGAAGCCTGGACTCCCTTCTGTATTCCGTTTTAAACTAACTATCATCATGCACGTTGAGACGACAGAAGGTGTAGCAATAGTAGGGCGGCGGAATATAGGAAGCAACACCTCTTACAATACAAAAGAATACCCTTTGCTGCTTAACTATGATGGCAACTCAGATTTTTGGTGGTTTGCAAGAGGTGACTCTACTGAGATTATGTTGTATTATGACGGAACAGATTATTACGCACAGCTATTAACGCTGAATAGATAATTAAAACATATAGCTATATGAAGAAAATCGTTAAAGGTAACGACTTCACACTGATAAAACAAGACATTGAATGTTAAGACAAATTATTTAATACATAATTATGAGAAAAATTGAAAGAATTTTTGTGCACTGTACGGCAGGCTCGCAGAGTCAGTCTATAGATGATCTGAAGGCAGAGTTCCGCAGAAAAGGCTGGAAATCTCCCGGTTATCATTATGTAATCTCCCCTGACGGAGGTTTTCATCAACTCCTACCTATCGAGCAGGTGAGCAACGGTGTGCAGGGTTATAACAGCACCGCTGTTAATGTTGCCTATATCGGGGGCGTCGATTCTCACGGGAATCCTGTCGATAATCGTACAGTAGAGCAGAAGGAGGTACTTGTTGATTGCCTGAGTAAATTACACAAAATATTTCCTTCCGCTCAGATTCTTGGCCACCGCGACATCTGGGGACCGGATAAAAACAAGTGGAAAAAGATGTGTCCCTGCTTCGATGCTATTGCGGAGTATAAGAACCTGTAGTTTTATTCCTCCTCGTTAATGTAATATAAGAATCCCCTCCTAACGTCATTATAATATGATTATAACTTTGTGTAGGAGGGGACTCTTAAAAATATACGCTTCGTTTTGCGAATTGAACATTTCGTTTTGCAAAACGCTAACATTTCGTTTTGCGGATTATATATAGCTTTGAGATTGGATTCATAAGCGGTAGGATTGATGGCGGAACTCTGTATATCGACCTACCCGACAATATCTTCACGACACTTCTTTTCGGGAGCAAGAAGAGTATTAGTTTTGGAGAGAGCGATTTTGCTGAATTAAAAAATTTATTAACTGAATAATACGGATATGGAAGAATTGATGAAAAACTTTGATGAGCTATATGGAATAATGGCTACGTCGGCAAACGTGAAGTACATGCGCGTGTTTGGTGATACCATGCGCTGCATGATGAAGGATATGGCAGACAGGCATCCCGAACTGGCGCAAGAGTATATCGAGAAACTATGTGCCATCAAGTGGAAGAACTACCTTACGAAAAAGGAAGCTTTGTCCATCATTCAGAAAATGGATCCAAAGGCTACTTGGGATATGCAAGTATGGTCAAGCGAAATGAAAAAGTACAATCTACACACAGAAGACAGCCCTTGCTATAACGACTATGCCTTATACGTGGCCATGAATCAGGTTGTGAGCGATCATGGAGAAACCGTAGCAAAGATTCTCGGCAAGGACAGTTTGAGCGACATTGATGATGATCATCTTTTGGTGTACGCATATAGCCTTGCTGTCGACTTACTAAAAGACAAGGACGGAGTGTATGATATCAGAGAGTATTTCATGAAATAAACATAAAAAAACAGATAATGAAAAAGGTTTTTGAGAATGTCATGTCGTGCGAAGACATGCAAGAGTTGAAGGCTTGCTTGCAAATCATGATAGAGAGTTGCGAGATAGGTATGAATAACAGCGCCATGCTTGAAATGATGAAGCAGATACAAGGAGAGGTGTCTGGCTGTAACTATGACGAAGAAATGGCCGATATGCACCTGTGTCTTATAGGACAGCTTCACACGAAAGATGTAGCCAAGGACTATTGGCATGAGGTCAAGAACGACAAAATCAATATAGTGGACTGGTGTGTGCTATGGGGAGAGATGGTTAACAGAAATGACGAAAAGATAAGGAAGTGGTTCCCTAAAATAGGCACTATGGACTACGAGAGAAAAATCTTCGATGAGTGTATTTCGTTTCTCGCTAACGGAGAATTACCATTTTATGACCTAAAAGTGTGACTTTTTGATCGTTATCTGATTGAGTTTCGGGATTTTATTGCTATATTTGCAGAAAAGACCGAAACTTATATTTTTTATTACAAATTATTCAGGATAACGATTATGATAGGTTTGTTAGATTCTTCCCAAATCCGGCAGATAGCGGTGACAATCTTCTCTGCTATACTCGCCTTCGCAACGCCGACTGAAGGTTTCGTGTTGGCGCTGGTAATCGCTTTCGGCTTTAATATCTTCTGCGGAATGAGGGCCGATGGTGTGAGTGTTGTGCGGTGCAAGAACTTTTCTGCATCGAAGTTCGTAAACGCCATTTTGGAAATGTTGCTATACCTGACCATTGATTACGTCATCTACGGTATCATGGTCGGTTGTAATGACGGAAGCAAGGCTTTGTTTGTAATCAAGATGCTCACGTATATATTCTGCTATGTGTATATATGCAACGCGTTTAAAAATCTCATTAAGGCATATCCTAAGAATATCTCATTCAGGGTTATTTATTACATTCTGAGGTTTGAGTTCGCAAAGGCATTGCCGAGCTATTGGAAGCCGATATTGGAGAGATTGAGCCAGGAGTTTGATAAAAAAGAGGAGGAAAACGAGAATGGAAGTACTAATTGATAGGGCCTGGAAAAAGGACGACTATACTATCAGTCGTCTGTACGTGAATGGCAAACTGTTCGGATGCAACACTCTTGAAGATACAGACAGAGGTCTGAATCAAGAAATGGACTTGAACGAAATCAAGAATGAAAAGGTATATGGTCAGACTGCAATACCAAGTGGCAGCTACGAATGTGTATATACCTACTCTAACCGGTTCAAGAAGATGTTGCCGTTGTTACTGAACGTCAAAGGATTTGATGGGGTACGCATACATAGCGGTAACTCCGCAAAAGACACAGAGGGATGTATTCTTATCGGTAAAAACGATAAGAAAGGCTGGGTTAGCGATTCTCGATTCTGGACCAACAAGCTCATTCAGACCATGAAGACAGCTTGGGATAAAAAGGAAAAAGTAACGATTGTAATTCAGTAGCTTATGAAACTGATTGATAAGATAACAAAGGTTGTGATTGTCATTGCAATAGCAATGCTGATTCTTTCAACGTTCTGTAGATGTAAAGCTAAAGAACGAGTGGTAGAGAAACAGACATACATCACAGATAAGCGTAACGAGGCTAAGTGGGATTCACTCTTTAACGCAAGGCTTATTAAGGAGCTGGAATCATACAGAGCATCGCACAAAGAGTCTGTAAAGTCTACCACCAAAGAGAAGACACATATAAGGGATAGTACAGCTTCGAAGTACGATTTGAACGGAAACAAAGTCGGCGAAGACAGGTTCCACTACGAATATCACGAGATATCACAGGAAGATGTACAGATACTGAGAGATAGTATTTCGAGTCTTAAGGAATACAAGGATAGTACGGCGATATATCGTAGCAAGTGTGACTCCTTAATCTCAGTGATAAGTAAAATATCGAAAGATAAAGTATATGTCGAGAAACAATTATCAAAGACTGATAAAGCTTTCTTGAATATAGGTAAGATTGCATCAGTTTGTCTTTTAATAGGCGTTCTCGCGTTTTTATGTTGGATATATTGGAAATTAAAGCTACATTAAACGTTCTTAGTTTTTTAGTGTTTTAGTTGGTTTTTAGTTGATTTACAAACAAAAATGGGGTGACCACACATAATGTGTAGCCACCCCTAAACGTATAACATGATCAGCACAGAAGTTATTCGTCAGCCTGGATAAAAGAGATCCCATATTTTTCAGTATAGTAATTCTCGTTTTTCACACGTCTTGTTTGCGAATCGTAATATAATACAGTTTTGTCAACTGTTTCATAAAAATAACCATACTTTCGCCTAAGATGATACATTGCATTTTGTATGCGCTTTGGAGTGATACGAACTTTATATTTTGTATTTTGTTCTAGACCACTTCTTACACGCCACGATTCCATCTTTCTTGTATGAGTAATCTTCTTACTCAATTTAGAATAGTCGTATGATTTTCTACCAGAAGATCTCCGTTGCCTTACGTATTCATCTATTCTTTTCTGTGTTTCTTCGGTGTGCCTAAGATGATTCTTTGCAGCACACCGAATTATAGTAGTCTTGGCAAATCCTGTAATCTCTGCTATTTCCCTTGAAGACATCGTTGGATATAACTCAATTACTTTCTCTGTAAGACCTTTTACTTTAGAGCACCATACCATAAACTAACGGTTATCACCGCTACCATGCAACTTTCCTCTTAACTGGCGAGAGTGAAGTTTGTCGTAGTTCAATTTTCCTATATCACTAAGTTTGAATCCAATATCGTGAGAAAGTGTTGCGCAATACCATAGTACATCACCAATCTCTTTGGCAATTTCTAACTTTTTTTCTTCTGTAAAAACAGAAGCGTTATCACGCAACACTTTCTTAACCTTATCGGAAACTTCACCAGCTTCACCTGTAAGTCCCAATGTAGGATAAATGATAGGGTTAGGATAAATAGCAGTCTCCATAGCTAACTGCTGATACTCGTCTAATGTTAAATTTTTATTTTCCATTTTAATATTTAAAGTTTAAAATTCATGTTTCTTGCAAACCTTATCACAAGATGTTTCGCAATCTTTTTTGAAGCACCATCCATTGCCTAAGATGTCTTCGCATCCCATCCAAAGGCAGTTGCCGCAGCATTTTTCTTCTTTTTCCATATTACCGATGTTTTATCACTTCCAAATACTTCAACTTTGCGAATCGGTATGATTTATATATTCCACCAAGCGTTTTATGCACCTTAGATGTGAAGCACTGAATGCAGCCACTATAATCATCAAAACCCAAGATGATATACTTTTCTTCAATATACTCTGCCACGTATGCGCCAATGTCCTTACCTTTATAAAGAACAGGCTCTCCACAATGCGCATTAAAAAATTCTTTATTTGTCATACACTACTCGAATTTTATGATAAAGAACTCAGTATCGAGCCATTTGTCTGGACATAACCCCCTCTTAGGCTTACCGATGGTGATACTATCAATCTTCTTTTCGATACGTGGGCTATCCTTGCGGTAACCGTTAATGAAGAGGACGTGGGTGTAAGGGCGATAAAGCACCTTTCCGCAATATGTTTCTGCCGCCACATCATAAGCTACTTCGCAGTTGGTGGTCAGACGTTTAATCCAATAAGGTTTTATCTCCCGATATTCCTCGGTCTTTTCGCCAGCCACAATCATGTCGAACCATTGCTTGCTGACGGTGAGTGTCAATACATTCTTCTTCATCTTTTACACCTCCTCCCAGTCTGTTGCAAGTATATCCTCTGAGAGCATTCTTTCTTCCTTGAATATATGATGCCCATAATGATAGAATATTCCTTCCTCGTCAATACCAAACGGATAAAGCCCATTTTCACGCTTTACGAGCTTTCCTTTTCTCATACGCTTTAAAGCCTCTGAGAAGTCAAATATTTCCTTCTTCATATCTTCTTTCTTTTTAATTGATATTTAATATTAAACTCCCAAAGCAGAAAGGCTACATTAATTTTATAAACACCACTATCAGGCTTCCATACGATTAAACTTGGGATGAAATAAAAGCACCAATAGTATTTGGTTATAAGAAATTTGAGATTAAAACTTATCTTCTTCATACGCTATTTCTCTAACCTTTTTTTTGAATGTCGCAAGTATATAGATTGAACCGCAACAAGGTATCGTAGATGCTGTTACCAATGCAGATGGTGGTATTAGGTTATATTGTACTAATTCCCAACCATCATAGCCGTATTGATTAAATTTATCAGATAGAACCTTGACCATCTCATCAGATTTCTTGATAACTATTGAAGTTACCATATACTCATACTTCTTCATTTCTCACCTTCCTTTCTATCAAACTTGTTGCCAACAACAGTCCATTTTTTAAACAAGACCAAGAAAGAAAGGCATCCACCTTTCTGCCATCCATCTTCATCGGTTGGAATAAAGCATGATTGGCAATTAGCCCAAGTTACCGTTCTCTTTTCAAATGGAAAATCATGATTTTTAATAATGTCGCCTTCCCAAACCTCTTTGCCTTCGCAGTCTTTCAGCCCTGTGAATTGGCAGACCGTTTCAGGGTCAACCTGATAAGTGAGATTTCTGTTTAACTTGCATTCTTTCTGACGATTCTCAATGATGTATGTATTATCATTCTCTTCGTAGAAATATCCGCAAACCCATTCTCCGTTATCAAGGCGTTTGGCCTTGAACTTGATATTTTCTGTTTTCATAAGCTATTCTTCTTTAAGTTCTACTGGCTCATCGTTCCAAGATAATTCTCTTCCGATGAGTTTCTTAATACTTCCTTTAGGAAGGTAACAGCATCCGGTATTTGCGTACCTATGCCCATATAAATATACGACAGAGCAAATCCATAATGTATTACTTTCATTTCTGCAAGGTTTTTCTACAAAAATATGTTCACAGCCACCTTTATCTACTGCTAACCAAGACATAACTAATCCTCCAATTTTAAATCAGTTCCACAATTACGACTTTCCTTTAGGAAGTCATTAACTTCTTCCTTGTAGCTATAACCACAATCCTTCTGTAGAGCCTTTATCTTCTTGTAACCGATACCAGCTTCTCGGCAAAGTTCTGCTGCCAAGCTATAGTTTTCGACATAGCCAATAACGTTCTGAATGACCGACCACTGGCCTCGCTCGAAGTCTGTAATGCTATCATCTTTGAAACGACCTAATGCTTTATCGCACAGGCCACACACTCTGACCATTTCTTTTTCAAGTTGCTCAAAAGAGTACTGCCTCCAATGATAAGTAAGATAGCTTGCGCTACCCAAAGCTTCTTTAACTTTATTATCCATAACTATTTCTCCTCCTTCTTAATATAAGGACAAGCAACTACCTTTCGATAGAACTTACACTTATCCTTGTAATCACAAAAATCGCAAAAACAATACGCCATACTATTCTACTTTTATACCAAATGGAACTCCGTCAGCAAAGGTGAATAAATCCATAATTCCAGATAAAGACCATGCGGCATTTCCATTCAATGACATTCCACACGTATCATCATCTACTGCTGTAATTAAAGCATGATGTCCATCTTTCTTATCCTTCACCCACCCAAAAGGTTGATGCATCAGCATTTCCTGCCAACACTCTTCTGCGTCCTTGAATGGGCGATACTTTTGCTCTGGCTTGATTCGATACTCAATACCATTCCAAAAACCAATTTCTTTCATTTCGGTCCATTCATTCGGAATACTGGTGCTTATAGTGCCTGGTTTTGTCCTACACTCAATTGCCTTTCCATCTGCATAAGCTTGCAGAATAGGATAAAATTCTTTAGCTTCTTCTTTTGTCATATCAGTTATAGTTTGATTGGGAGGCCATGGACATAAACCTCACGATTGTCACGAGTACCATCTTTTTTCTCCATATAGAAGAAAAGGGTCAATCTCAATGTTGCCCTCATAAACCTTTCCGATGGTGAATAATAGGGAACTATTCTGGAAAGCCAACCTACACGCCCATCTTCATCCATAATCTTATCTCCGATTTTAACAGGCAAGGCTTTTATATAGTCTTCTTGAAGCTGCTTCATTTCTTGAAGTAATTCTTCTCGTCTTACATTTAATTTGACCTTTTTATCTATAAAATGTCTGGTGATTTCCCGCCATTTTCCTATATTCCTTTCCGCTTCTTGCTTTGTCATGATCAATCCTCCAGTTGTTACTATGGTTTAAATATATCTTCATTTAGTTTAAACTGCTTTGATAAAAACGGATTATTCTTTATCAAGTTGATAATTTCTTCTTCCGTATGAATGCCTTTCCAAAAAAGTTCGGTATGATCACCAACTCTGACTTCATCTACAGAGAACGGAACACCATAATTTGTATAAAACTCTCCGTGATGTTTAATAATGTGGCGACCAGGATTCTTTCGAATATTATTTATCCAAGTTTCATTATCACACTCGCACCACATCTTATATTCTGCATTTGTCAGTGTTTTGTCAATGCCAATTGGATAATGTCCGGGACACCCATTTGTTCCAAAGTAAATAATCTCTGCCATATTCTCTTCTTTTTACCCTCTCCCTGCTGTCACCAAGGAGAGGGTGGTTAGTTACACTGTTACTTCAACGAATTCTCCGTTTTGGAGTTGATACCAAGTATCAGCCTTGATATTATTTCCGTCAACGTACTCTGTTTTGACACATAATGGTACTCTCCGTTTTTTATCGTCATTCCATTCCCATTCTGTAAGCGTTATCCATGATCCAACCTTTGCTTTTGCTTTAGATTCTTTTCCAGCGCACATAACAACGGAGTCTTCTCCTGTGCTGTAAATCTGAGCATAGTCACCGCTTGAACCAATCTTAGCATAGTCACCGCTTGAACCAATCTGAGCATAGTCACCGCTTGAACCAATCTGAGCAGAGCAACCGCTTGAACCAATCTTAGCAGAGTAACCGCCTGAACCAATCTTAGCAGAGTCACCGCTTGAACCAATCTGAGCATAGTCACCGCTTGAACCAATCTGAGCAGAGCAACCGCTTGAACCAATCT
>CDZB01024058.1_pt1 | contig 50612 bp, 51 predicted proteins | sample 554961 | NCBI WGS metagenome assembly CDZB01 (sample SAMEA3182106, study PRJEB8094) | gut metagenome | biome: human; feature: gut; material: Stool; isolation source: human stools | place: Canada | collected 2013-02-26 | reverse complement strand
AAATGAAAGTGCTATATTTGCACTTGTTATCAAAACAGTGTATATTAAAATGGCAAAAGTTGGCTATATATTCAAGGAAAATAATGACAGTTTTGATGCTGAGAGAGAATGGATGCAGCGATACGGTTGTGTACAAATCGTAGAGGAAACAGTTGAACATGAAACATTGAGACCTATGTGGAAACAGCTTATGGCGAATCTTCAAAGGGGCGATGAAATAGTCATATCCAAATTCAGCAATGCTGCACGCGGCTTAAGAGAACTGGCCGCGTTCATCGAACTATGCCGTATCAAAATTGTACGTGTCATATCCATTCATGACAGAGTTGATACTCGCGGTGAATTATTCCCCGGTACGACAGCAGCCGATGTGTTGTGGATAATAGGGGCATTTCCGGAAGAAATTGCCGCACTACGAAAATATTCCGCTCATGTCGAGAAGTTACGCCAGAATATCAAAGCCCCGGCTGTGCCGAAGGTATTACCTAAAGCTGAACGAGATAAGACAATCGTGGATATGTATATCAACGGGCATTCTTTCGATGACATTTGGGCTGCAAGCGGTTTTAGCAGCAAAAGTTCTATTTGGCGCATACTCAATAAATATGGCGTAAAACTTGATCGTGGCCAAACCAGCGGTCCGCGTGTCAAACAGAACCCGAAAGAGGACGGAACAAATGAAGGTGGCTCCTGATAGAATTTTCAGATAATCAGGATCGTGTATATTTGTTTTTCGGTTATTATTTTGTATTTTTATTATTGTTAAAACTATAAAAGTAAGACTTATGGGAGATATTATAATTGTATTGCTGGTATTCTGGGTTGTCGGCAAGCTCTTGAAGGGCGTGTTTGGCGGTTTCAGTAAAAGCAGCTTCAAAGATGATAAATAGGCCAGCCAAGGGATGGGATAAATACGGTCAAAAAAGACTGGTTCAAGAGGCGTGAAATTGTAAAAAGGAAGTGGAATGGAATAAATATAAACGGAGCTTCCGGCAACAGGAATCCAGGATATATCGGTTGAGATATACCCTGAATACATGTCGGATATTGTCTGTCCGGAGATGTTTAGGCTTTCCACCTATACCCCTCGTCTGTCAGTTCCAAGTATTCCTCTAATCCCGGTTTTACGAAAAAGACAATTTCAAAGGCTTCGTTACTTCCGTTATCGGGGAATGTCATGTCGGTTTCTCCATTTCGGATAGTCCCTTTGCCCACGTTGGAACCAAGGTCTTCATCCGCATAGGCATATTGAAACTCGACGTCCGGAAATATCTCGGAGAGTGTTTGGATAAGCAGCGGCACACCTTCCCAAGCTGTATCAAACCAAAGCACGTTCGGTTCTTCAAAATTCTGATTAAAGGCATTCCATTTTGTACCCCAGTTGGCGATAGACCATTCATACCAAGTAGGATAACCGTATTTTCCCCAGTTTTTCAGATATGTCATTCCAAGTTGTAATGCTTCTTCCCTGACTTTTTCCTCCTGAATTTCCATCCATTGAATGACTTTCAGGTCGTCCTGTGAATTGAACGGTTTACGTTGCTGTGCTATGATATACTGCATACCAAATTCCCCAGAAGTGGACGCTTCTATCAGTAAGTCCTTTGGCATAGGGATAATGTTGTTGAAGTCAATATAGCAAGGCGTACTGTCTTCATCAGTTTTTCCTTTTAAGAAATCCATCACATTTTGTACTGTTTCTCTGTCTGCGTTTATTTCTAAACGGTTTGTTACATAATTAGGCATGATTTTAATGTTTAAAGAATTGGTTAGTATTAACTTTTATTTCCCATATTGTCGGTTCTTTACTGATTGAACCGTTTTGGGATTTATGGATGCGGTAAACGGATGTCGATACAGCTTCATACGGCAACTTTTCTTGCCAAATTACTCTTGCGCAGGAAGGAAGAATTTTGTAAGAAATACACTTCAAGTAGCAGGATCAAGCGCGATAGCCGACCTTTGCATCTGATAAAACCAAACCGGTGATAGGATGAAGAATAGATGGGAGATAAAATGAAAAATAATTAATATAAAAGAAGAATGCTATTCCTTTTGCAGAAATATAAAAAAGGAATAGAATGATATAATTATAAAAGAGGGATTATTATTACCCTCTCAATTATAAGAGGGTATGTTCTCAAACTCCGACCCTTATTTGTAATACTGTAATACCGCAACACCTCCGTTAAAGGTCATTACGGTATTTTTTTTGAATTATTCTTGTGTTACTCCCATAGCATTGCTGTATTCTTTGATTTGCTCCATTGTCAGCCATTCGGGTTTTTCGTTTTCTCGGAAGCTGTCGTGAATTTTCGTCATGTATTCAATTTGTGTCTTTTCAGAACCAGCCCACAAACGACGAGAACTTTTGTTTCCAAAGCCAAGATAATATTCACAGTCGGCTTGCAAACGACCCAATAACATATATCTGAATTTTAAATCGTGCTGTAATACTTCTTCTATTGTCATACTCGTTTTCGTTTTTAATTAAGTTTTTTATTTTCCCTTTTTTCAAGTCTTTCGACTTTGCCGGAAGGGTTGTTTTTCATGTGCGTCCCAAACGACGAAGCAGGAACGCAGTGCAAGGAATCGGAAATGAAATTTTATGAATACCGAAATCTATGATTTAGGAAGATTACGTCAAATTTCATTTCGGATAGCGTAGCGATACTTGGATAGCGTTCGTTCGCCGTAATTTTGCACACGAAAACAAGACCGGGCGAAAGTCTGGATAACGACAGGAAACATCAACATTCATTACATAAGGGCTGTAAAAGAGAAGCAGGCAGTTACGCTGCTATAAAAGGGAAACAAGGAAATTAAAAAAGTGGGCACGGAGCAATCTGTAAAAAAGGGGGGATGCCACCTGTCTTCGGGCAAAAGAAGATACCATACCGATAGGATTTAACCGATACGGTATCTCTTTGGTAGTCATCAGTACCATACTTTCAGAAAACCATTTAAAAACATTCGATATTCGCCTCTTGGAAAATCTGCGGGGCGTGCTGATAAAGCAAAGGAAGATTCAATACCGCCATTGGATATTCCACAAATCCGCTTCTACGCTTGTAACCTGAATAGGTCGCTAAATTATTTGTCTCCAGAAACTCCATTGCATCCGGATAATGATTCACATCAATAAATGTACGGTCTGGCAAATCGAGTGCATCCATGCTCTCCAAATTGACGGATAGCACGATATACTCTGTTTCATCTTCCACACTTTGCAAAGTAAGTGCTAACCAGCCATTGCCATAAAATTGAGGCATGAGATAAAAGCGTTCTCCACGAAACTCGTATTCTTTCCGCGTTAGGGAGCTGTCCGGATCTACCAAGCGAAAATCATCCTCTCCAGAAACAAATTCTGTTGATGGGTCACTGACATCCACATACGTTCCATTTACATTGTGACACAAATACTCTGCATTTTCTGAACGAACAATCACAAATTGAATTTCCATACTTTTAAAATTTAGCTATTAAACATCATGTTCTTTTTTTCCCTTTTTTCGGAAGCTTTTAGGCTTCTCCAGTCGGGATTTGATTTTTACGTGCATTCAAGATTGCCTTTAAGGAAAAGCAGGCAAGGAATTTGGACAGAATTTTTACAGTTGCGGTATGGAGCGTATACGACATTTGAGCGATTGAAAATCGGGAAAGCTACTGAAAAATTGTGTTCAAATAGCGTAGCGGTACTTGAATGTTTTTCCGTGGCAATACCTTTGCACAGGAAAAAACAAGTCCTGACTGGTAGCAGCCTGAAACGAAATAATTTCGTTTTATACAAGGGTAAAACGGAGTGATAAAAAAGGGAATGACCACAAAGAGCAGCCGACAAAAGCCGGCTTTCTTTTGTTCCTGTGGGAGGAGCTGGGACATTTAATCCGTTACATCATAATAATAGCTTAGCTCGTCATCTTCCAGATACTCCATTGCATATTGACTGGCTTGTGCCCAAAGGGTATTATACAATGTCGCAATTTCCGGCCTTGTTTCATAATACTGCCATATCTTATGGTTAAGCACTAAAACCAGTTCCGTGAGATACTTGTAGTTCTCTTTCCACTCCTTAAAAGCACGGTTGAAAGTGTCCTGTATCGCCGAAAGACCAAATCGGTCAGCAATGGAAAAATCATTCCAAAAGGTTGTTTGCAATTCATAACCGTTCTCTAACATAAATTCTCTGAATGTCATAATGCCTCAAATTTTAAGATTAATATTTTATTTATTTCCCTTCGATACTTCCTGTACCGAAAGGTTGATTATTTTTCTGCCCACGGGATTGGCGGCCAGAACGGGCAAGGAGGATGCGGAAAATACACTCTTCGATATTTCGGAGAGGAAGATTTTACAGCAGCAAGTGTCAGCGGTCCTTGACAGGACGGACAGCCGGCAATCGAATTTTGCAGGGAAATAACCAGGCTTGCGGGATAGAAATATAGGGGGTAGCTGGATGGGGCTATAAAGGAGGGCCGGAGTCTAAAAAAGGAAACTGGCACAAGCGGCCACCTACAACAGTTGGGCGGGAACATTCATAAATGTGTAAAAAGGAATAGTTTCCCACCACATTTTATGCAGAATATATACGGCATAAAACACAAGTGCCGTAACAGCCTCTTGAGAAAGCGTTACGGCATTTGTTTAAGTACAGGTTACAGGCTATTTTACCTGAACGAGGTTGTCCTGTAGAGTTTTCCAGCCATACACTGCGGCCACATAGGGGTGGAGGGAACGTGTAACTTGGCGAAAACCATTCTCGTCAATTTCATAGTTGTAGATTTTTGCGGCAATCTGTTCTGCGTCGTCACGATTTTCAGCGACACGGTACAAAACATAATTCGTGCCATCATGGTGCGACATACGACCTCGTATATCGTAGCCGTCACCGTACCACTCTGCATCATACTGGGTAGATTGTAATATCCCGGCAATGTTGTCACCCAAAATTTGATAGCCTTGTTTGCGTCCGTTCCACAATCCTAAATCTCCAAATGCAATAATGACTCCATTGACATCCTTGTTTAGGTTCTGCCGCTCATCCCCCAATTCATTATACACTTCGTCCGACCACTCTTCATCGCTGACCTTGTAGGCATCATCGTCCAGTTCTTCTCGCTTGAAATTTTGATAATACTCTCTTGCTGTTTCATCCAATAGAGCATCACTTGACCAAATTATTTGTTTCATACATTCTAATTTTTTATTTTCCCTTCCCTTCAGAGGCTTTTACCTCGTCCGGTGGAATTTGATTTTACGTGCAAACCACAAGGCGGAAGAAGGGAACAATGCAAGGAGGAAGCGGAATCCGAAGGATTTCATTTGAACGGCATTGACTGCAAATGAAACGCGCCTTGCAGGTTCACGTCCGACTTAACTTCGCACTGTAAAATTAATGGACGGCGGACGTAACCTCACTTTTGGGAAGAAATATGGTTATAAGAGGGACTGGAAAACTGCTCAGAGGTATGGAATTGAGAGAGTCTTCTTTTTTCTATTGAAAATCGTAATCTGCCTGTTCATCAAGTGGAGCTAAGTATAACAGTATTACCGGGTGAAGATTTCATTTGGAGCTTGGCATCGCAACAGTCACTTATAAAAGTATGATGCGTATTAATCCGGTCATGAGCAAAACAAAAGCGACCAAAAGATCGCTTTGTTCATGATAAGGCAAGAATTATTTTTTGCCTTTTTTCACGGGCTTTACCGGCTTTTCAGGAACATCCTCCTTTTCGATAGGAGGATAAAACTTGACAGCCACCATAACAACACGATTGTGCTTCACACCGACCTTGTCGGTCCACTCTTCAGGCTTAAAGTAGCCTTCAATGGTGAGCATCGTACCTTTGGTCAGTTGGTTGAATGACCCAGTATTCTCGTTTTTACGCCAAGCCTCAATATTCATAAAGGCTGAAATGCGGTTGGTTTCCTCGGCATTCCTTTCCTGACGGCTTACGGCCAATGGGAAACGTGCGACACTGCTGTTGGTGAACTCTCGGATTTCAGCGTCTTTACCTAAGAATCCGGTTACTGTGAAATTGTTTTCAATCTTTTTCATGTTGAATTGCTTTTAGAAGTTATTAAATCAATTTTTACACTGCCTAAAAAGTAGATGTCGTTTAAGGGATGCACCAAGGATAGCGCGTCAATACGCTTTATTTTTAGCCACAGGTAAAATCGAAGGCTCGATAAAGGAAGATTGAAGCGGCTACGCCATTGGTCAAGACAACCATGTCGTTCCCGTCGGCATACTATCTTTGCAGAGGAAAAATGATGATTGCTTCGATAAAAAGCAATTATGGAAAATGGGAAACAAGTAAACCGGTAATGATAAGGAAAAAGAGCAAATCCAAATGTCGGCACAAAGGCGAGACATCCGTCCGAAAGTCAGTGAAGAATAGCAAAGCCAAAGCGAGACATGCCTGGCTTGAATTGAGACTGTAACAAACAGAATACCATCCAATCAGAAAAAAGGCCACTGCATAAGGAATGTGTCAGCCAAGAGTGGACAGAAGCGTAGGTAGCCCATCCTTGGAGGATAGTGATATCCGCATCGAAAAAAAATGGAACTGGAAGGAAAAACGGCAGGAAGAACCAGACTTTTCACAAAGTGGTTTCCAATTCGCTTTGTGCGAATGGCTGGTTTCTACAAAAGGGAGTGGCGCAGCCAAAAGAAAAAGTTATAAAAGGAAAATGGAAGTAAGGCTGAAATGGGTGATTCCATTCCAGCCAGTCGATGATATTTGTCCAAGGTGTCATTGAAATTCAACCATCATAATACGATGCTCGAATATTTTGGTTTTGTCGCTGGGACGTCGCTGGCAAACCCAAAGGTGTCGTGCACCGTAACCGTATGTGAAATATTCATCAAGTGGAGTTTTTTTCTCCAACTGTCTCATGCTTTCACGCAATTCCGCCTCATTGCCAGAAAAAAGAATCGTGTTAATGATTCGGAAATAAAGTTCAGTTACCTCGTCACAATAGGGGCAAAAGCTGTGTTCAATTGTTACTTTCATGCTTCTTTTGATTTTTATTGTACTTCGATTATATCTTCAATTCGACCATATAGGACAGAACGTAGTGCGGTTTTGTCAATGGCATAATATTCAGCAATATGTCCGTGTTGTTTCACGAAATACCGTTTGAGAACATCGGAGAAGTCAAAACGGTAGCCCATTAAAGCGATACCTCTTTTGAAATGGCAGCACTCTTTCACATTGCGGGTGAGCCAGTTCTTTTCTTCCCGACTCAACTTGTCGCCATTATCAAGACGTTCCCGTAATTTGTAAACCTTGCTATCTTTCAGTTTTTCCAATTCGGGCACATCCCATTGGACGAATTTCATTGCTATCTGTGTCATGGTTTCTATGTTGTAAAATTGTAAAAATTACTTCATCACAGTATTTAATACTCTCTCTTTGCCACAGATGAAACGAACAGTGATTTTGTTGTCGAAATCACCGACAATCGTTCCATCCGTGTGTCTCTTATAGAATAAGCAAAGTGTAGGATAGACCATAATTTTACTTTATCTTCTTCTACTCATTCAGTTACTAATTTGACCTTCCATTCTCCCTGAGAGAATATTCTAAAGCTCACGTACTCGTCTTCAAATTCATAGGTTAGAATCTTGATATAGACTTTATCTTTGTCCTCCAACGATTCTACCAATTTTTTGATTTCTTCTTCTGGATACACCCAACGAGAGGAAAATTCTGCATCTACACTATCACCATATCGATTGGTAAATTCGCTGAAAGTGTCATCCAAGAAAGCCTCTATTTTGTCGAGGTCTGTTTTATTTTCCGTTCTTGCGTGGAAAATGTTGGTTGCATAATTTGCCATAAATACCAAGTTTTAAGTTTGTTACTTTCCCTCCTGTAGCATTTCACTTACTTTCGGGCTTGATTGAAATTATGTCGCTTCAACAGGTGGCATGGCTATGTATGCAGGGTTTCACTACAAAATACTACCTCTGCGAAGCGGAGCGTGGAGATTTTGTAGTGAACCTTCAGGTTACAACCTTGCATACAATAAAGACATGGCAAATACCTTTGCGACACAATTCCCATCGGGCAGACCGAAAGTTGATATGCGAGCATGTGGGAGTTTGCTCGGTACGGATGTGTGTAAAAGGTGGCTATGAAGTAAAAGAGTATCGCAGCGAAAAGAGAAAAGAGGCAAGAGCTTATCTTCTCTTTTGGCTGTATGGGTAGAATGGGAAAATCACAAAAAGTAACATGAAAATCCAGTTTGGTTTAGTTTGTTAGCCTTATATATGCTAAACTAAATTAAACTAAATATAGGCAGGCATTTTTGGCTGCCTGTACAAAAAAGATTATCTTTGCTACAAGCAATACAACTTCAAGAGATAATAATTTGTATTCTCTTTATGAGCTGCAAATAATTTGTTAGTTAAAGTTAGGAGCAAATTCTTCGAATGATGAGAGCAGATAAAATTGCTCGGAATGCACTCTGAAAGCAAACAAACGAAAAGAAAGAAACAGAGTGCAAATAGAAAAATGAGAAATCACTTTAATTCCTATTTTTGTTCCTTATTTGTTTCTCCACTAAAATCACCTTTCTTATAACATATTGATTATAAAATATTTAAGTGTATATTTTTAAGATGATTAAGAATATTTCCAAAACATGAAAAGCAGGGTCCAGCGTTTTCAAGCTCTGCAAAATATTCTGATTACCAATCATTTTTAAATCTTCTGCCGTATAAGTCTGCGAAGAACCAGTAAAACTCTCTTTATTACGGGTGTAGATACCGGTCACGACAACATCATCCAATGCTATCGTTTCTTCTTGCAACACAATATTGATGACATTTTTCCCCGCATAAGCTTTCTCCACCGTCTTCATACCAACAAAAGAAAACGTTAAAGAAAATTTTTCAGGAGCATTGGGAACTACTAATTTATAGTTTCCGTTAGCATCCGTTAAAGTTCCAAAACCCAATCCTTTAATGACAACTGTCACCCCTGACAACGGCTCCCCTTTCTCATCTGTAACCTTACCTATAATCTCCACTCTTGCCTTCTTTTCTTCTACAGATTTTTCTTGGGGAACAATAATAATGATACCTCTTTCCTGACGGTAGGTCAGATTTGTTTTCCCCAATATCTCATCCAATACAACACTCAAATCCTTCTCTAAGAATTTACCGGAAGCCCTGCCAGTTTTTTTCAACTCATTGTGATTGAAAAAGAATTTGTAACCAGTCTGTTTTCTTAACTCTTGGATAACATCCACCATTTCCATTCCATTTACATCCAATGTCACTTTCTTTTGAGAATAAGCGACAGCAGAAATCTGAAACAACAACATACAACTGAATACACACATCCATCTCATCACTAACATACTCCTTTTAGAGTATTTAATTACACCCAAACAATTTTTGTTTCGATTTTTTTTCATACGCCTGCTTAGTTTTGATGTTTAGATTCATATTATTAGGGTCATTATAGTAAAAATAATCATACTATTTCATTTGTACGATTATGGCTCTATCTCTAATTGTGAACATCACATTAGTGGTCATTGATATTATATCCAAGGCCACTTCACAATCATCATACTTTTCCAGATCGCCGGTAAAAACAAGTTCCTTTGCTTCAGGATTTTTATAAAAAAACTCCACATCATACCAACGCGACAACTGTTTCGTTATATCTTCCAGCCGTTCCCCTTCTATAAACCACTTCCCTTCAGCCCAACCTACATAAACTTTAGTATTTACTTTCTCTACATGCGACTCTCCGCTTTTCATATTGTATGTCACTTGCTCTCCTGGTGACAATTCCACATGTTGCGACATCCCCCTCCCCTTAAAGACAACCCGACCCTCGACCAATGTTGTCTGTACAACATCCTCCTCCGGATAAACATTAATATCAAATAGTGTTCCTAACACTTGTACATTTCCTTTTGCTGTTTCCACAATGAAAGGATGCTCCTTATCTTTTACCACATCAAACAAAGCCTCGCCTTCCAAACGGACACGACGCTCCTCTCCCATAAATCTATGAGGGAATGTCAATTTAGAATCTGAATTTATTTTTATTCTTGTACCATCTGCTAAAGCCAAACTATACTCTCCTCCTCGCGGAACAATAATCGTATTATATTCCATTTGGGTTTCTTCATCCATTTTTTCTGCCATCGAATGCTGCTCTACGACTTGTTCAAAAACAGTAGAATCTGTTAATGAGACCTGACTACCCGAATGAAAAATCAACAAAGCCTTTACTGTTCCGGGTGTTATCATTTGATTTTGAACAACTGTTGAAGGCTTCTCTGATTTACCTACCAACAATAATAAAGCCACTCCAACACCCAATAACATTACAACACCGGCTACATACTGCAAATATCTTTTCCATATGTTATTCCGTGATTTTTTTGTATAAACTAAAAAATCATCCCAAGCTTTCTTCATATTAATTTGGTGTATTTCTTTTTCACCAGAATAATAATTATCGAAATAATATTTGGCTTTCTCATAATATTCTTGATTCCGGGCATCTTCATGCAACCACTCCTCAACTTGCTCATCATCGACACCGGTAGACTTACCTAAAAGACTTTGCATAATTACCCTCCAATTTATAAACTTCTTGTCCATGGTTTTTGTGGTTATTTTTTTATAAAGACACAAAAGCAAAAAAAACGGAGTACATAAGGAAAGAAAATTTTCAATATTGTCCTAAACGTTTTTGAGAAAAATAAAAAAGGAAGTAGTTTACTAAGGAAAAATGACTACCTTAGTAGTGAGCGACAACTCAACTACTTCCTATGACACAAATAACACTTTTTGCGCAGGTAATTGCGCTTTTACCCAAAGAAATCATCAGAAAAATTATTCGCGATGCCGGTACCGACAAGCATTGCAAGGGCTATAACACCTGGATCCAGCTGGTGAGCATGATTTTCTGTCAGTTCTCCAACTGCGACTCCGTCCGTGATATTTCCAACGGATTAAAATCCGCCACAGGAAATCTTAACCATCCCGGCATAAGCCGCGCACCATCCAAATCGACAGTCGCTTATCAGAATGCACACCGAGACAGTTCGGTCTTCTAGGAGCTATTCTATATGTTGTTCCGTTATTTCGGACAGCAGGCGGCTTGGGAGCGCAAAGGCTTCCGGTTCAAGATGCCCATCAAATTACTGGATTCCACTCTGGTCTCGCTGACCATATCGGTTTACGATTGGGCGCACTATACCACGTCAAAGGGTGCCGTAAAGATGCACACATTGCTTGATTACGACTGCTTACTTCCTGAATTTATGAATATTACAGGTGGTAAGCGAACAGACAACAAGGCGGCATTTGACATTGAAATCAAACCGCACAGCATTGTGGTGGCTGACCGCGGATATTGCGATTATGGACTTTTAAACCATTGGGACAGCAACAATGTATTCTATGTGGTTCGCCATAAGGACGATATCCAACACAGAACCATTAAAGAGTTGCCATTGCCCGAGAAACACGCCCAAAACGTCTTGTTGGATGAAATCATAGAGTTTGAACTGCCTACGGCCAAGGATAAATGCCCCAAAAGGCTAAGGCGTATAGCGGTATGGGATGAAGAACACGGCTTTGTAATTGAGCTTCTTAGCAATAACGTCACGCTTGCAGCCTCTACGATAGCAAAACTGTATAAGGCAAGATGGAATATCGAAATTTTCTTCCACAACCTCAAACAACTATTGCGCATCAAGAGCTTTATCGGCATCTCGCGCAACGCCGTAGAGACTCAGATATGGACAGCAATGATCACAATGCTGCTATTTATGTGGCTAAAACATATCGCACGCTACAAATGGGCACTTGCCAACCTCGCCTTTCTCGCTACGACTGAATACATTCCCCAAATAGACCTCTACAAGTGGTTGAACGAGCCCTTTACACCGCCTCCCGAAGAAGAAAATCCGGCATGAGGGGGGGATTGCTCATTAATTATGCAGAGTCGTATGACTCCGCAAGTTGCCTCATACGCAAAATTTATTTAGGACAATATTGGAAAATTTTTGATATTTTTTTCTCTGCAACACAAATAACTCACCCTCCATTACGGTAATCAAATACACACAAACATAAAACTACTAATATCCTCCATTTTGAAGCCAGCTAATAAACAATAATATAGGTATTAACTGTTCTCTTAAAATTCTATAAGCCCGTTGTACTTGTGTTTTAACTGTAGTTTCAGCCAACCCTAATTGGTTCGCTATTTCTTTATTTTTTTTACCTTCAACTATCTTCAACAATATAATTTCTCTACACTTATCAGGCAAAGTATTCAAAGCATTCTGCAACCGCATTTCAACAGTTTCATTTATCTCGATATCTTTTATCCCAGCAAACAATTGTGCTTCCAGTAATTTATCATTACAACTATCCACTATTTTGCGGTCACGCAATGCATTCAGACAACGGTTTCGTAAAGAGGTAAATAAATAAGCTTTCAAAGAAGTTTTTATCAACAAAGAATCCGCATGGTCCCAAATATAAAAGAATAAATCTTGGACTAAATCTTTTGCTTCTTCCTCATCGTACACATAACTTTCTGCAAACAAAACCATTTTAGAGAAATACGATTCATAAAGATAATGAAATGCGTTGTAGTCTCGTTTATACAATGATTTTAATACAAATAGTTCCTTGTCTTCCATAAAGTATGCTTTCAAAGAGATTACAAAAATAAGAAATATCTTAAGAAATACAATTTGCGCCAAGCATCAATATTGTCCTAAATAATTTTTTTGCAGGAGATAACTTGCTGAGTCATACGACTCTGCAAAATCAATGCGTAACCAAACCCCTCAAACCGGATTTTCATCCTGGGGAGGGGGTGTAAAGGGCTCGTTCAGCCACTTGTATAGGTCTATTTTGGTAAATGTGTTGAGCCAAAGCGAGAAAGGCGAGGTTGGCCAGCGCCCATTTATAGCGCGCTATGTGCTTGAGCCAGGAAAAAAGCAGCATTGTGATCATCGCAGTCCAGATTTGAATCTCCACCGCGTTGCGTGAGGTGCCGATAAAGCTCTTGATGCGTAGAAGTTGTTTGAGATTGCGGAAGAAAATCTCGATATTCTATCGCGCCTTATACAGTTTTGCTATCGTAGAGGCTGCAAGTGTAAAATTATTGGTAAGAAGCTCAATAACAAATCCATGCTCATCGTTCCACACTGCTATACGCTTCAGCCTTTTGGGGAATTTCTCTTTGGCCGCAGGTAGCCCGAACTCGATGCTTTCATCCATCAGGACGTTTTGGGTATGCTGCTTGGGTAAGGGCAGTTCCTCAATAGTCCTGTACCGAATATTGTCCTTATGGCGGCCAACATAGAATACATTGTTGCTGTCCCAATGATTTAGGAGGCCGTAGTCGCAATATCCGCGGTCGGCCACCACGATGCTGTGCGGCTTTATCTCAATGTCAAAAGTGGCTTTGTTGTCAGATCTCTTCCCGTCTGTAATATTTACGAACTCAGGCAACAGACAATCGTAATCAAGCAATGTATGCATCTTTACGGCACCTGTTTTCGTCACTTTTTTAGGGTGAAAAAGCTATGGTTTGATTATCAGCGATTAAGCTCATTGAGATTTGGTGATTTGGGTAACACAGTGTAATTTTGTGCCATGTTTATCAACCGATCCAAAAACAAATCAGGCACAACGAGCGTCCGAGTTCTTCAAAAACGAGGTCGTAACAACGTTTTGGTAAAGAGTTTTGGCAGTTCACGCGACATGTCGGAGATTGAGCGGATGGTTGAACAGGCACAAGAGTTTATCCGGCGTCAGACTGGGACGTATTACAATCTCTTTAATCAGCCGCCAGAACAAAATCTGGAGGATTTTATAGGCAAGCTTTCCAATAGCCAAATATCTGTGGACGGGCCGGAGGTTGTCTTTGGCAGATTGTTTGACCATGTAGGCTATGATGCAATAGGAGGTCTGTTCCGTCCATTGGTTCTCAGCCGTCTCGTTGCCCCGGGAAGCAAGTTGAAAACAGTTGATTATCTGTGGAGATATAATGGAGTGTCGTATGATGTGAACAAGATTTACCGTTATCTTGACAAGTTGTGTGGAAGAAAGGGCAATGCCGATGACATCAAATCTAAAATCGAGCAGATTACTTTTGCGCATGGCGCCAGGGCAATGGGAGGATGTATTGATGTGGTATTCTATGACATTACCACGCTCTATTTCGAGGTGGCTGGTGAAGATGATCTCAGGCGCACAGGATACTTAAAAGACGGCAAATTTGATTGTCCGCAGATTCTTCTCGGACTGTTGGTGACAAGGGAGGGGTTGCCGATAAGCTATGAGATATTCCAGGGAGATCTGTCGGAAAAGAAAACGTTTATACCTTTGCTGAAACGAGCTCAGCAGAAGTTCGGATTCCCCAGCCCGATTGTGGTGGCCGACGCGGGCCTGCTGTCGCGCAAAAATATTGATGCTCTTGTCGCTGCCGGCTATGAGTATATACTTGGAGCAAGGCTTAAAAACGAGAATGCCAATGTCAAGAAGAAAGTCTTGGCGCTCAATCTCTCAGACGGTCAGGTTGCATCAATCGAGACAGACGACGGACTACGTATTGTTGTGTCATTTACAGAAAAGCGCCAGAAGAAAGATGCTTTCAACCGCACCAGAGGGCTTTTGCGACTCCAGGCAAAGGTAGCCTCCGGCAAGATCACTAAGAAGCACATAAATAATCGAGGCTACAACAAATATCTGCGAATTGAAGGAGAGGCGAATATAAGCATCGATCTTGAAACTTTTGAGAAAGACGCGGCATGGGATGGTTTGAAAGGCTATGTAACCAATGCCACGCTCCCGGATGAAGAAGTCCTTGCCAACTACCATAACTTATGGTTTATCGAACGGGTATTCCGCATGAGCAAAACCGACCTGCAGATACGACCCATGTATCATCGTCTGAGGAATCGTATCGAGGGACATATCTGCATCTGCTTTTGCGTTTATGTCCTACAACTTGAGATGGAACGTCTGCTAAAGGCCGCAAACTCGACAATCACATTGGAGAAAGCCCGAGAGCTTGTAAAGACGATGTATGCTCTGACATACACTAAGTCCGGACATATCAAGCCCTCAAAGACAATGCTGCGCATGGATCCTCTGCAACAGGAGCTATATCAGCTGGTCGACGAATGGGTAAAGTCTGATTTGGGTAACGCATGACGAAAACAGGAAAAAGGGAGAATAAACAAGCGGCATAACAAAAAAAGAAGGTGGCCTTTTCAGACACCTTCTTGATATTTAAGCTTGTAATAAATTCTTATTACTTACCTGCATGCATAATAGCAGCCTGCGCCATAACAATACTTTTCTAAATTTCAATTACTTACAGACTTGGTGTAAGCCCAGAGTAAGCGAATATTTATTCAATATTGTTTTAACCGTAGGTTTTAGAACTCAATAGCCGCTTGGGCGTCACTAATACTACACTGATATACAAACGCTTAATATAAAAGTGTAAGCCGACAGTAAGCGGATATTTGTTTAACCCGACCTTAGTCTGAGTCTATAGCAGAACCTACTTTGTGGCACATTCTAAATCATAATAGTCAGTGGCTTTTTACGCTCTCGTAATCTCACTGCCTATATGCACCAATCAACTTTTACTATAAATTCCAATGTAAGAACAGAATTGATCTAAGTTTCTTGCGACCTTAATCCATGCTTTGATAGAATTATATAGAAAGTTGCGTTATACCTTATTATATCATTGTCTTCTTTCTTTTAATAGTTCTATGATGGCGTCCTTGTCCTTCAGATTGGAGTCCAGACGGATAATTTGCGCATTCAGGCTATCTATCTGCTCCTTCAGTAGCTTGATAGTGCCGTTCAAGTTTTCTACCTTGGCCTGTTCAGTGGTAAGCTGGGCTGCAAGTCCGCTATCGCCAATGTTGTTATTGGCATCTCCCCCGTCCAATGCCACTGCCGCGAGGTATGCGGATATCTGGGGATTGACCGGGCAGAACAAGGCGAAAAAATTAAAGTCCAACGCCTTGCAAGCCTTGACAAGCCGCTTGGTCTCCATCGTCTCCCTTTCCAGAAGGCGGTTGATATGCTGTTGGGGGATGCCAAGCCTGCGTCCAAGTTCGGACTTAGAAAGGCCGAGTTCGTTGCGGCGTTGGTCAATAGCCTGTCCCACATGTACGTCTTTTATATCTATATTCATGGGTCAAACCTTAAATTGCAATATTAAATCAACAATTATCAAACAAATATTTGGCTATATAAACCTTTTTATGTTATTTTGCCGATGATACAAATTGAATTAGTGACTACAAAGTTAAACATTAATCATTAAACAAACAAATATTATGGCAGAAAACATGGAAAAAATCCGTCCCGCGCTTGTCGCACTCGAAGTTGGCGATGAAATCACCTTCCACATCTCCAGGCTGAAAAGCGTCCGAACCCAAGCCTCGGAACTTGGTGCCATCTACAACCGTCAGTTCAAGACACGGACGGACAGGGAGAAACAGACCATTACCGTAATGCGTACCTTGTAAATCCTGGATTTATGCAGTTCCTCCAGTTTTTAGACCGCCTAATCCCTTATGACACGTTCCTGAACGATCTTGCGGCAAGAATTGTCAAATACCTGAAATCCGACAATGCAGATCCGGAATTTGTCAGCCAGAGGAAGGCTTACGAGATGTTCGGCCGCCGGAATGTCGAAAGATGGAGACGGCAAGGGAAAGTGGTATGCTACAAGAGACCCGGCAAAGTGGAATACAGGACGGCTGACCTCCGCCTCCTGCAACGCACGGTTCAGGACTATTTCGATAATACTTCTTCCGATATAAACAAAAATAGTTTAGATAAAAATAAATAAGAAAACAATATCAGGATATGCCTATACTGTAATTCATGAGACATACGGAACAGGCATACGATAAAACATTACAGCGGATGAGAGAATTAGTGCCAACATGTGACCCTGAAGGGGTTTATTCGGTCAAGCGTACTTGCGCGGAACTGGGTGTCAGTTACAAGACGCTTAGAAAATATAAGGAAAGCGGCTATATCAAGCCGCTTAATCCCGATAATGCCAGCCGTCCAAAATACTCCGGCCAGTCCATAATTGACTGTTGGAAAATCCTGACCACCTTATGATAAGCGAGTCAACAATCAACAAGGTCAGGGAGCTTGCCATAGGGGATGTATTGGAGCCGTATGTCAGGCTGTCAAGGAAAGGCTCGACCCTGATGGGCATTTGTCCGTTCCATGAGGAGCGGACAGGTTCTTTCTCTGTCAGTCCGGGAAAGAACCTGTTCCACTGTTTCAGCTGTAACCGTGGCGGCGATGCCATCACATTCATCATGGAGAAAGAGAACCTTTCCTTCATGGAAGCCATCGAGTTCCTGGCCAGACGGCACAATATTCCCATTGAGTATGTGGAAGGACAGGACAAGGAGCAAGCCGCAAAGATTCAGCACAAGGAAACGCTTCTTGCCATACTCGGCCATGTACAGGACTTCTTTGTAGGCAGCCTGCTGATGCCTGACAGTGATGAAAGCCGCCTTGCCCGTGAATATGCTTATGGAAGATGGCCGGAAGAGTTCTGTTCGGTTGCTGGTATCGGGTACGCGCCGCGTGACGGAGGTGCGTTCATGGAGTTCTGCCGGACAAAAGGACTGGACGAGGATGTACTTTTCGAGCTGGGTCTGCTCCGGCGCGGAGATGACTGTCGTGTCTATGCCATGTTCAGACACAGGATAATGATTCCCATACGCAACAGATGGGGACGCATCATCGCTTATACCGCCCGTTACATCGGAAACAATCCGAAAGCACCGAAATACATCAATTCACCAAACAGCGCGGTGTATGCCAAGGGGGAATGCCTGTTCGGTATAAACCGGGCGAGCCGGGAACGCAGTGCGGAATACTTTATCATCGTGGAGGGGGCGCCTGACGTGTTGCGTATGCAGTCCGTCGGCTACGACAATACCGTGGCCGCATTGGGTACAGCATGGACGGACAGCCAGTTTGAGCAACTGAAAAGGTACACCACTTCATTATGCTTCATCCCTGATTCCGATGTCAGTGAAGGCAAACCCTTCGGACCGGGATTCGAGGCAGTCATGGCAAACGGGACAGCCGCTGTCAGGAAAGGTTTCCATGTAACCGTAAGGGAACTGCCGTTTGCCGAAATCCCCGACGGTGAAAACGGCTGGAATGTGAAACCCGGAAAGAATGATGCCGACAGTTTCATTCATAGTCGGGAGGATTACACCTCATTGAAAGAAAGGCTGTTTATTGTCTGGCTGGCACAGAAAAGCTTTCTTGTTGCGGACTCTTTGATGGAAGAACGGAAATGCGTGTCAGAGATAGCCGACCTGATGCGCTATGTGAAAGACCAGCTGGTGTTTAACCAGTGTATTGACGAACTGGCCAAAATCTACGGAAAAGCCAAATTGTGGCGTGATGCCGTAACGCAAGCCCGTGGAGAGGCGCGGAAAAGGCAGGACAAACTTACGCCAATGGACGAGAGACAGCGTGAAGCGGAACTGCTTCGCCAGCATGGGCTGTTCATCAGGGAGAACTGTTATTACGCCACCGGGGATGACGATGAGGAGCCGTCAAGGATTTCCAACTTCATCATGGAACCGCTGTTTCACATCGAGGACGAGAACAACGGCACACGCATCTTCCGTATGCGCAACACCTATAATATATGCCGTGTCATTGAGCTGAGGGAGTCCGAATTGTGTTCGTTGAACAGCTTCCAACAGAAGGTCGGCTCCGTGGGCAACTATGTGTGGCTGGCCAAGATAGACAAGCTCAACCGTGTCAAGGAGTACCTGTATTCTAAGACAGACACGGCGGAACGTGTGCGCAAATTAGGATGGAACGCTACAGAGGGCTTCTTCGCCTTTGGGAACGGACTTCTTGCTGATGGAAAATTTCAAGCTGTGGATGACCTTGGCATTGTCCGTGGTGTCAGCGGAAAGGCGTACTACATTCCTGCCATGTCCAAAATCTACATTCATAACCCGGAGATTTTCCAGTTTGAGCGTCTGATGGTACACGAGAACCGCAACGGCATAAAGCTATACGATTATGTGAAACAACTGATGGAGGTATTCGGCGAGAACGCTACCGTTGCTTTCTGCTACCTGCTTTCCACTTTGTTCCGTGACATCGTTTTCAAACGGACACGCCATTTCCCCATTCTCAACCTATTCGGCGAGAAGGGAACAGGAAAGACAACGCTTGCCACTTCATTGCAGGCGTTTTTCCTGCACGGCGTTGACCCTCCTAACCTCGGTGTCACTTCCGTACCGGCCATGAACGACCGGGTTTCACAGGCGGTCAATACGCTCGTGGTACTTGACGAGTACAAGAACGATCTCGACATCCGTAAGATTGCTTATTTGAAAGGTCTTTGGGGAGGCGGTGGCCAGACAAAGAAAAACACGGGTGCGGACGGTATGGCGGCACAGACTATAGTCAGTACGGGCGTGGTGCTTTGCGGACAGGACAAGCCCACGCAGGATATGGCACTCTACACCCGTGTCCTGTTTCTCGCTTTTTCCAAGACCTCGTTCAGCCAAAAGGAGAAAAGCCGCTATGAAGATTTGGTAGCCTTGTGCAACTTGGGACTGACACACATGACCATAGAGATACTGAATCACCGGGAGTTGTTCGAGAAGAACTTTTCGGACACCTATTCCATCGTAAAACGGGAACTGGCCACCAAGATGGAAGAGGAGACGATACATGACCGAATTTTCGGCAACTGGGTAATTCCTTTGGCCACGTTCCGCACGTTGGAAACCGTGCTGGATGTGCCTTTCAGCTATACCGACCTGTTCGATACCGCAGTCAAAGGAATGTGCGTCCAGAACGAGCTTGCCCAAGAAAGTTCCGAAGTTGCCGATTTCTGGAACATGCTGCAAGGCTTCCAGACGATGGGTAAGTGCGTAGAGAAAGCGCATTACCGCATCCGTTACCTGAAGAGCTTCCGTCCGTTGGCTGCCAAGGAAGAAATCGAGTTCATGGAAGCACGTCCCATTCTTTACCTGAATATGGCAGCCGTGGCTTCCCTGTTCAACAGCCGTAACCAAAATGCCACGGCCAACCGCTCCAACTGGTCAACCATCATGTCCTACCTCAAATCGCATCCGTCATTCCTTGGACTGAAGCAGGACAGGTTCACCATACTATTGCCAAATGGTCTGCCGGATTACACGATAGAGGTGTCAGGCGGCCAACAGCTTAAGAAAGTCAAGGTCAACCGTCCGAAAGCGTTGTGTTTCGACTACTTACAGTTGAAGGATATGTTTGGGCTTGACCTTGAAACGGAAATGGTTCAAGACGAGATGGATTTAGCAAATGAGGTCTCATGAAATGAAACAGTTCATTATTCCTCATCTTGCTTTATAATCCATGAACCGTCTTTGCGACCGCCTTCCCTTGATATGATGCCTAATTCTTGAAAAGTTGTAATGTCACATTTGTCTTTAGGGACATTTCAGATATGGTTAGGCCTTTATTCTCACGGATTAAACCTAACGCAATCATCTGACGTTCAGTTATTTCTTTCGTGACATGCTTTTGTCCTCTAATATGTAAGACAAGTTTTACTATTATAAGTTCAGGCTGTTTTACTGCAAAATACCCGGTTGGCCCAATGCTGAATAGTTCAAACTAAGGAAATAAATCAATTTAGTAGATATGAAAATCCAGCTATCTTTACCAAATACGGAAGAAAACTTGTATATTTGCAAAAAATCAGCAAATAACAAGGTTAAATATATGATTCTCGAATTTTGTGTCAGCAATTTCCTGTCCATAAAGGATGAACTTAAACTATCCTTCGTGGCCACTACCCTAAAGGAATCCCTTTCGGAACCTAATGATGTCATTCCGCTTTCCGACATGGGATTGTCACTCGTGCGCAGTGCGGTGATTTACGGGGCGAACGCTTCAGGAAAAACGAATGTATTGAAGGCCATCGCTTTTTACAAGCGTTTCATCATGGATTCGTTCAAGAACAGCCAGGCTGGCGAAAGCATAGACGTGGAGAACTTCCGCCTGAACATTTCCACCGCCCATGAGCCGACCACGATGGAGGCCACCTTCGCCGTCGGTGAATACATCTACCGTTACGGCTTTGAGGTAGCCCCCAAAGCTATACATGCCGAATGGCTTTACCGCCGTATGAACAGGAAACGTGCCAAAGAGGTAGAGATATTCTACCGCGAAGGGGAAACAACCACCGTTCATGCTAAAAGCCCGTTGATACAGGATTTGGTCAACAAGAAAATGGTTCGCGGCAACGCGCTTCTTCTCTCCACTGCCGCCCAGTTCAACGAAACGACCGCCGTCAATATCCTGCATTGGCTTGGCGACACACAAGTCCTGTTCTGTAGCGAGGACGAGAAAATGTGGTCGCAAGCCATCAGGCATCTGGACGATGAAAAGATGCGTGAGCGTATAGTTCGTTTCGCCAAATATGCGGATTTGGGCATAGACAACATAGCCAAGATTGACAACCGCATCGTAAGCAGCCATCGTCAGTACGATGATGAAGGAAAAGCGACCCATAATGTAGCCTTTTCGTTTAACGGAAACGAATCCGAGGGAACCATCAAATATTTCTCCTTGGCATATCCTATCATAGATGCGCTGGACAATGGCAAACGTCTGGTGGTGGATGAGCTTGACTCCAAACTCCATCCGTTGCTTGTGCGCAAGATTATCACGCTTTTCAACTCTGCGGAGACAAATCCCAAAGGAGCGCAACTGCTGTTTACCACTCATGACACGTTCCTGCTCAGTGCAGGTCTGTTCCGCAGAGACCAGGTATGGTTCACTCAAAAGGATAGTTTCGGCGCGACAGAAGCCTATTCGCTGGCCGAGTATAAAGTGCGTGGCAGTTCACCTTTCGAGCGGGATTACCTGCAAGGTAAGTTCGGTGCCACGCCCATTATAGGTGATATGGAAACAATATTTACGGCGGAGGGATGACCATGGGAAAGACAAAAAAGAAAGACCATCGTTCCGCTTCATTGACACGCCGCCAAAGCACGAGAGAAGTAAAGCAGTCGTTTCTTATCGTATGTGAAGGTGTCCGCACGGAACCGGATTATTTCAAGGCCTTCAGAATGACCGCCGCCACGGTAAAGGCGGTAGGCCAGGCAATGAACACGACCAGTCTTGTGAGCAAGGCCATTAGTATCCGTGACGCCGACCAAAAGAAGAAGCGGACTTATGACCAGTGCTGGGTAGTGTTCGACAAGGACGATTTTCCTGCAAAGGACTTCAATGATGCCATTACCTTGGCCAAGAAAAACGGTTTCAAGGTGGCCTATAGTAACCAAGCGTTTGAATATTGGTTTCTGCTGCACTTCAATCTCTACAAGGGGGCATTGCACAGGAACAGCTATGCCGACATGCTGTCAAGGCTTTCAGGAATATCCTATTCCAAGACGGAAGGATTCGGGGCAATTATGTATAACCGATTGCTTCACCTGCAACCGCAGGCCATTAAGAATGCCTCTGCTGTACTTGCCGAAATATCACATGGCAATCCGGCTATGGAAGAATCTTCCACTACCGTACATCTGTTGGTTGAAGAATTGAACAAGTTTATCTGATTATGCTCGTTAAGGTCATCCTATGGATGGCCTTTATTTTATGACATATTCCGAAATCTAATCTGTACACATTTCAGGATTGACATTGTTGACAAGGCACAAGTTGCACCGTATCAGCTACTTGTATCAAAAACGATGCGTTGACAAACGTTGACAAGCGTTGACGTTTCTGGAAATCCTATGAATTTTGTAGCCAAAGGTTGACAAAAACACACGTATCTATATTTATTCTTATTTTCTTAAGAAAAAGATAAAGTATTGTATAACAGCAGCTTTTCAGCGGTTGTTTAATGCGGTTTGCACATTGGCTTTCTTGTCAACCTTGTCAACGCTGAAACATATATACTATCTGTTTTTAAAATCTTTCAGTTCCGCTATCAATTCGTGTGCAGATTATATTACCGAACAGACGGACACATATTCCCTAAAAATCCAATGAACTACATGGCTCTCCCATGTTTAACCTGTTTCATTTTGACTTGTGGCATTGTATCTTTAATGCCAAAACAAGGTGGATATGGATATATGCAAGCATTTTTCAGAGATAAGTCCGGAACGGTCGTATTCAGTGAGCGAGGCAGCACGTTTCCTTGGCATACACCGATGTACCATCTATGATTACATTACCCATACGGAAAGGCCGTTGCCGTTCTTCCGGATGCAGGACAATCTGAGAATACAGTTCCGTGGTGACGACCTGATTGCCTACAAGAATGCCGGCCTCCCGAAAAAAGGGCGTAAGCGGAGATAGGATAAAAATTTCATAGTCTGCCACACCAATGGAGATATAGCAGACCATGTTTGTATTTGCGTTCAACTTGTCAAGCCCCTGACCGCTTCAAGCAGCTTACAGACCATATCCTCTGCCGCTTCCATGTCGGCCAGCACATCCTTCATTCGGTAAGGTGCGCCGTTTTTTCCGTGTCCGTTGCCGTCCAGCCACAGATAGGCTTCCGAGTCTGCGTCAAAGCCCTCGTAATACTCTTTCATGTCGCTGACCAGACTTTCAAGGCTGCGTCCTTGCATCGTGGCCGAAAAGAAGAAATCCTGTCCGGCAGGAGTGAATTGGGAAAACTCAAAGATGACGATATTCCTGTCCTGATGCTTCTCTGCATCCACATGCCAGCCGTTTGTCTCTGCACATTGGACGACTTCCTTTATAATCTTGTTTCTCGTTCGCATGGTTACTGATGTTTATGTCAGCCGTGGCACTTGATTGGTTACACCACGCTGACGGGTTGTTTAATGTTCAAATCTGGCTAAGAACTGCTGCAGGCGGAAGTCCTGCAAGTTCTTTAACGGCGTAGGAGTAAAATTCTCCTGTAGCCTTACTTGTAGCTTACCCAAGCCTTGCGCCGTAAGATCAAGCTCCACTTCCGACAATTCGTTAAGCGATATGTAGCCATATTCGTCCTCCGCAAGTCCTACCACGATACCATAAAGAATGGCGTCGTTTCCCTCTTTTTCACCTTCAAGGATGAACCAGCGTATCGCTCCAAGAACGAAGATTGCACGGCAAACAGCTTCTTTTCCCTTGCCGTCCTGGGAATAAAGGGGATAGCCTTCCAAGGCTTCCTCCAATCGGGGTATCATCAGTCTGCACATATCAGTCAAATTCTATTTCGTCGTCATACACTTCTATTTCCGCTCCGCTGCTGAACTGCACGATAAAGCCTTTTGCAGTCCTGCCCACGATAGTTCCGCGATGGTAGCCACGCCACGGTGTGACCAGTTCGCATTGTTGCCCGTATTCGGGAAAATCTGTTTCATACATAATTGAAAAATTTTAGATGGTTGCTTGATAGTAAATTCTCGGCTCAGTGGAAACATTGTAGATGTAGCTGCCACAACGTACCAACAGGCAATCACTGCCGTAATACAGTCGTTTCATGCCCCTGACGCTTCCGCTCCTGTGGAAGTTTGGAAAGCGGTCTATGCCTACTCTCCGGCCTTGCTCGATAGTCATTCTTCTTGTCCGCATAATTCCTTGTGTTTTAAAAGTTGTGAAATCTGATACTTTCCCCTTTTGTGAAGCTCCTTTGAGCTTCATGGTCGGGAAGACCATTTTACGTGCAAATAGTCACTGCGGACACAAGGGAGAATAAGGCAAGTATGAGGCCGGAGAGTGCGGACGGAATACCCCAATTTTGGAGGGACGAGAAAATTTGTGGAAGGCTTCCGTCAAGCCCTCCAGCCGAAAGCCCATGGCGGTGCTTGACATTTCTCCCGTCCGCAGTAGTTTTGCACGGTAAAACGTACCCGGCCTAGATGCCCAAAGGTGGCTAAGAAATGCTCCATAAAGCAAGTCCTATTGGATAGCATCCAAGCCCAATCTGTTTTCCAAATACCGTTGCCATTGTGAGAACCTGCGAAATGGAGCGTAGCGGAGTCTTGCAGGCTCTCTCTATGGCAACGGATTGGAGATACCCAGACCGTTGTAAATTCCTGTCAGCAGAACTTACTTGGTGCTGTTGGCACGGAGTAAGTATGTTGACTCGTAAAATAAAAAAATGTTTTCCTTCTGCCTCAATTCTGCACATATAGAAGATACTTTTGCCCACAAATAGATGAATACGATGAATGATTCTGAAAACATATACAAAACAAGCATGGCTAAATGTAGGTTTCCGGACTTGACCATTGAAGAATTACTGTATCTACAATTATCCGGTCTCTCTTTAAGGCAACTACAAGATGATACAATAGACACCAAAAGTTATTTGAAAGAAACAATACGGAACGATGTACGCAAATGGGATAAAGCCCGGCGAATCTTGGAAAGACAAGAAAAGGCAGGTATTGTTTCCATCCCGTATTATGCGGATGACTATCCTTGTCGGCTTAAAGTCTTAAATAGTGACGCTCCCATACTCGTTCATGTGTTAGGAAGTAAAGAATTGCTTTATCATGAAATTTCCGTAGCAGTAATTGGTGCCCGTGCAGCTGATAAGAAAGGACTTGGTATAGCATATTTCTCATCCCAACAGTTAGCAAAGCAGGGTTATCCAGTAATTAGCGGATTGGCATTGGGATGCGATACGGCTGCCCATCGTGGCTGTTTAGATGCTGGAGGACAGACTATGGCTGTAGTGGCATCCGGATTGGATATCACACATCCTAAAGTAAACAAGACATTGCAGCAAGACATTGTTGCCAGCGGTGGAACTATCCTTTCTGAATATCCATTCGGAGTGAAAGCCAATCCTACTCGCTTAGTTGCACGTTGCCGAATACAAGCCGCTCTGTCCCATGTCGTCATTGTTGCCCAATGTCCTATTATCAGCGGTACAATGTATGCGGTTCGCTTTGCCAAAATGTATGGCAGAAATGTCTATGCCACCCGGTTTGACAGGCAGAATGAATTGAATACAGGCAATAAATTCCTTCTTGATTATGGTATCGCTCAACCAATCAGCACCGAATATCCTATTTGGATAATTTGATATAAACAATAAATAACCATCTATGACTTTAAAAGAATTGATAACAGAAGTTAGTTTTCACGAACTTCTTCCGTACTTAAAGGAACATGAGCCGGAGCATATTGACAGCATCTATGCCTACCGCGAGGCATACGACATTCTTCGCAACATGAAACCGGCAAAGGATTTTGGAGGTAAAATCTATGTGGAATGGCATGGCGGAGAATGGGAAGGCGAAGAAAAATGGATTGGCGTAGGCCCGATGCACGACTGCACTTGGGAAGAAGATTTGGCCAAAGAGATTGTCGTGGCAGATGACATACATCTTACCAAAACAGAAATCGCCATGCACTGTTTGTGGGAAATCACTTATTGGGGATTCTCACCTGCTGAAAGACGGGAAACATGGCAAAAGGAATTCGGCCCAAAGGTTTTGACGAACAGATATGAAGTCGCTTTAGATAAATTGGAGGAAAGTATCTGGCGGCATCAGACTCCGCGCCGTCTCCGTAGCAGAGGTCGACAAGGCGAACGTTGTGTTCGCATTGAATTTCCAATCAGATGGAATCCCAATCGTAAAAATCGCTCAAAACGAAAACGTGAATTTAGACAGAACAAGCGAAAGGAATATCTGCGTAAAATGGCCAAACGTGAAAATCTGGTAAGGATGCTTTCCGCTGAAGGAAGCAGCTTCAGAAGGAGTGATGTGGAGTTTCTGCTCAATGTGCAATACGGCAGGCAGTGTGATTACCGCTCGGTGACCCCGAACGTCAACACCAGGCTGGATTATATAATTGAGTCTATGACCCGTTACCAACAGTTGGACTTGTCCCGATACAACTCAGCCGTGATATTCTTGCAGTATCCGTTGGAAAAGCCGTTGGATGAATTATCGTTGGCCTCATTCAAGCAAGGAATCAGTGAGTGGTTAGGTTATGCAGATATTCGCTTTGGAAGTATCGGGGTGGAAACCAAAGCGTCAGATGTAAATGTGACCTTGTTGCTAAACAAGTGCTTGGAAAAATAACCATTTAATGCTTCCAAGAATATTTTTCACCTATTACGGACTATGACATCCGTCCGTAATAGGTGATTTCCCAAAACAATCCCGCCGTCAATTCCTGAGGAGTGATAATGACATCATGCTCAATAATGATTTTCATTCCCAATATCTCAGGCCAAGAAGCATACGTTGCCATTGGCTGGAAAATCTCATCTGCGTCTTTGTCGTAGACTGAGCAATTCATGTCAATCATTGGAGAACACCCCTCCCAACGAGATGCCAGATAGAGGACATACCGCGTCTCAGATATTTCGCGGTTTTGAAGATTTTGGTACACTGTCCGATATTTCTCCCAATCCGTTTTTAGGAACGAGTCTGATGCATTTCTTTGATACAAATGCTTGAAATCGGGTAAGATGTCATCAAAACTAAAGCGTGTGAGCAAATATTTAAAGGTAAGATGTTCTGTATCAAGATCAGCCAAACCGTTACGTTGGGCGTATGTGATTTCCCAAAGCAAACCGGCCGCCAGTTCTTGCGGAGTGAGCGTAATACCATTGCTGATTGTTATCTCCATACCCAGAATCTCAGACAAGAAAGGATATCCGCCTATTGCCCGGTAATCGTAATTATCTCCATCTTCATACCCTACACAACAGTTTGAACCGGGACATGAAGTATCTTCCCAACGCTCGAATATCAAAATAAAATATTGGGATGTGTCAGCCTCGTGTGTTCGCAGGTCTTGGTATATATCTTGATAAATGTTCCAATCTGTCTGTTCAAACAAATCCGGTCTTAGTTTTTGGTATATAGCTTTAAACGCTGGGAAAATGTTATCGAAACTTAACCGGGATGACAAGGACTTGAATGTATTTTGCTCCATAATATATAGTATTTATTGTTCTTATTATTTTTGCTGTCCGCGAAGCCATTCCCAGAATTCCTGCTCGCTACGTATAATTTTTTCTGTTTCTTTCCAATGTGAGTATGTCATTTCTGAAAAACAAGCGCAAAACACATCAGCCCATGTAGCCAAGGGAAACATCATCCACCCTTCTTTCTCCCTCATCAGCACAGGCATGTCAAGAGTTTCGCTCCAAGGAGTGGAGTTGATTAACATATCCTCTAAATCTTGGTGTACATATTCCTTCTTATCTGCGTGAAAACATTCACAATAAGTATAGCCGCCTTCACAAACAATGCGATTGGAGCCATCATAATGAAAATCATTCCGTGACCGCATATCATCGAACGCAGCTTTATACTTCGACCAAGAATGATGTATACTTATAGGATATCCTCCTTTCTTCATCTTGGCTTTCACACCGTTCCAAGTCATACAGCGCATATAATAAGTAAGCGGAAGGCATATCGGCTGGAGTTGAGTTTCCATGATTGCATCGCACATCCCGCCTTTGTTAAGTTTTAGCAGTTCGGCGAGAGGCGCAAGCTGTTCAGAACAAGCGGTATTCTTCATACAAACTAAGGACAACGCTGCATATCGCGGATGCCAATCTACATGGTGTAATTTAGGATTATCGGAACAGTCTAATTGAGTAAGACGATAATTCTTCTGGATATTCAATGTCCTCAGTCTGTTTCCTCGGCAAACCAGACGTTCCAGTCTCGGATTATTTAAGACATTCAAATATCGCAAACTTTGGTTTACGCAATATAGGTCAAGGAGTATCGGACATTGTGTGACATCCAATGCTTTAAGTACACAGCTCTCGCAGTTATAATGCAAGGCGGTAAGCGTGTGTGTCTCATCACTTTTTAACTGAATGTGCCACTCTCCAGCTTTCTCATAAGAATGCGTCAGGTGAATTTCTCCTCCTTCCTCATTACTCACTTTTTCTACATAGCCATCGCCCCAATCTATCGTAAAAACACAATCATTGTAACTGGTGAACGAAAAGGTGTAAATGGCATCTTTCTTATTTGCAACAACCGTCATAATTACCTCGTCCTTTTGCTTATAAAGCATTTTCTTCAAACGGCGGAACGAACGACGAGCATAGAGAATTTTTTCATTGCGTTCTTCATACTCGGAAGAGCTGATAAGTAGGTCATCTATGTAGTGGTGATAACAATCCAATGCTTTCCACAAATCTTTTTTTGTGCCAAGACCCTGTTCGTACATTCGTCCCATGTTGAAACGGTCTTCCGCTTCTTCATAATATTGGAACGCTTTTTCCATATCGGGTGTGGTTCCTTCTCCTCGTTCATACATTTCACCGAGTTTGTATACACCTTCTCCTGCCAAATAGCATTCCAAAGCTTTCTTGTATTCCTTGCGCTCATAATAGATATCTCCGGCACAGCAAACGGACAGACCTTTCGTTTTCATGCCGATATCCGTCAACATATTCAACGCTTCTTGGTTGCCATTTTCTGCCAAATCAGATAGTAAGCGAAGGGCGTCTTTCCCGGAATACTTCTCTTCCTTTTCACATTCCGCCTCGTAGTCTAACAACAGCCGGAACCAGTCTGCATGTAGCAATTCATGTTCGTTTATCTCTATGTCATAATAGGGTTTATGTTCAGGGAAGCGCATTTTGGTTTCTATTATTTTAAAAATTGAATTGGCAGCACGCCAACTCCCTTTTTTAGCCCTGTCGTAAAATATATCCACGATTTTATCTTTTATCTCTTTGGGTACATGGCGTGAGTGAAGCAGACTACTCGCTTTCAACGTATCAAAGAAACTCTCATCTCCGGCATCCAATGCCTGCGTGTACAAAGACAGAGCCTTTTCCAAGTCGCATTTCAGAGCGAAAGATGGCGATTGCTTGATGATTTTCCCGACTTGGGAATTATCACAAGAGAAAGGAATATACCATTCGGCAAGTTCTACTATTGCCTTTACATGCCCTTGCTTGGTAGCTTCCTCGTACCAATAAATCATTTGGTTGGCATCGGGGTAATCTTCAGGGCACACTGCTTGTTGCTTTTCTTTTTTCATCCAGTAGGCAACGCTTTCCAATACAAAACGCGCTCCTGTATAAGTCATTTTTTTGTAAAGCAATCTCCCCATTTTATATTGCGCATCGGCATTCCCTTTATGGGCAATAGGTTCCAATAATTGGATGGCTTCGTCATATTGCCTGTTACTTACCAACTCATTCAATTGCTTTTGCAGGCGTTTGCTTACCACATTGTTTTTCTTTTCCATATTTTTCTGATTTTAGTTGCACGTTGAGAAAAATAAAACCTCATCTTTCCATCCGTTATGATGTAAAGATGAGGTCTGGTTGTGCCAAAGTGGTTCACAAGTTATTCTTTTTTCAATAATTGGTCGATGTTTTCTTTGATGTCGGCAAGGATGGCATGATAATTATCCCAATGGGCTTTATCTGATATTGTAGAGTTGGGATGGTGGGTTTTGTAAGCCAACTCCACTTCCTTGATTGGCAATTTGGTCACATCGTGTACAGATAGGGAGGCTAACGGTAACGGTTCGCCATCCATGGTAAAGTTTTCCTGAATATATCTATAATACGTATTCTCACCTGGTCCTGTGAAGAAGATTAGAATGTTTGGTTTAAGAATCTCGATTTCTTTAGGAATGACATGAAAATATTCATGTTCAATCTCATGTACTGAAGCATCGACTGGTCCACCGCCCGACTTTGTAATGGCTGACATTTTGGAGATATTGTTCCAAATCATTGAGATGGTTTTACCTGGATAAGATTTTTCCATCTCTTCCATTAGACATGAAAGAATTCCATTTATGGAGAATTTAAATAACCGACTTCTTAGCTTGTCTTGGTCAAAATATCCACCGTTCTTGTGCGTTACATAATTATCATCCAAGAATTTTTCATATGTATACATCAGGTCACCCACATCTGGAGTTTTCATGTCCTCATCCCATTTCTCCCACATATAAGGTTCCTGACCGAAAAACATTATTCTAATGTCTGCGTCAGTATACCAAGCTTCATTTTCAGGATTTTCTTCTACATCCAATTTATTTTCTTCACGCTTTTTTTCAATGTCAGCTATTCGTAATGCAGAAATCAAGAAGGGGCATTGCAGTTGGCCTCTCAATCCGTTGGCTTTCAATTGTTCTATTAAGCCGCCCCACTTACGTTTGTAGAGTTCGGTTAATTGTTCTGATAGTGTTTCCATAATCAATAAGTTTTATGAAGTTCCTAACAAATATACCTTTTAGTTGTTAGATTACCTAATGTTACTCAAGTTTTCACTCCCACCACTCCCTCATCTTGTAAAGACGTATCCGGTAATACAGCCGCTCCATCTTGCGGACATATATCTTCTTGCCGTAATAGAGCTTGTCGGGAAGTGTGTCGGCTTCCTCACCCGGTGTCGGTGCTTCTTTGTAAGCGTCAACAAGGGAGGAAGGAACTATATCTCCTACATTCCTGATATTCATCTGCTCAATCTGTTCCTGAGAAATATGCAAGCCATCATCTTTGATGTATTTCAACAGGCTGATACAAGTGTCTATCCAGCGGTTGAAACCGAAGTTTCCATTCTCGTCCGCTATCAAGGAATGCGAGAAGTAGGCTCTCATGCAGCGTAGCTTGGCATACTCCAATTCATATAAGAACTGCCAGTCGTATTGGGGGGCATGGGCAGCGTGTTCCACCAGCTCGTCAATGAGCGGTTGCAAATGTCCTTTCTTCCATTCATTGAAACGTTTGCGGTGATACCATAAACCACGTTCATACCTTGCGGTAACCATTTTCTCGACGTTTCTTTCTTCATCTGTGGGCTTATGTCCATCGCTGTAGCTGTACGTGTTCCATTCAGCAAATACTGTTACCCATTGTTCAAACTCCTCGTCAGAATGCAATTCTTTCGGAATGTGCATTCCTCGTCTTAGCAAGTCCTGTTTCTCTTTTTCTGATAGATGGGAAACGTCGGCCAATGGGTAGTCATAACTACCTTGATTCAAATTTGTCAATTCTTTAGGTTCATCCATATTATTCCGCTGCTTTGAAATTATAGACTGGCTTTATCACATTCACAATGTTTACAGTGTAATGGATATTCCCGATGATTTCATCTTTCGGTTTGTACACCATGGGTGACTCATCCTTGGTTTCTTCCGACAGGCTTTCGCTGTATATGCCAAGCATGGAAGTACGATAATCATCCATAGAGATAGTCTTGAATGCCTGACTCCGGCTCATGATGCGTCCGGCACCATGTGGAGCGGAACAGTTCCACTCCGCATTACCCTTACCGATGCAGATAAGTGAACCGTCGCGCATATTTAACGGAATGATACACTTTTGTCCCTCATAAGCGGCTATCGCCCCCTTGCGGATGATGTTGTCATCGCCTATGTAGTTATGTACACTTTCAAACGCCAAATCATAAGGCTTCGCTTCCACATGTCCCTGTAATATAAAATAATCCATGATGAGATTGACAATCAGACCTCGGTTCATCTTTGCCCACTGCTGGCAAAGGTGCATGTCATGCAGATAGTCCTCCCGATAATTGCTTTCCAAATAGGACAAGTCGGGTGGGATTGCGGGTTTGCGCATCTTGAATGAATTATGCAACTCGCGAATGGCATCCTGCAACTTGTCCTTACGCCCAGTTGCCTTGTATTCGGCAATCATGCGGTTTTGCTCTTCCATTAGTTCTGCCCATCCCGACTGGCATTTCACGGCCAGCTTCTGATAGATCTGCGCCACCTGCTTGCCTAAATTGCGGCTTCCGGTATGGACCACCAAGTAGGTCATGCCACATTCGTCCTTGTCCAGTTCGATAAAGTGATTTCCACCGCCCAATGAGCCTATGGAGGCGTTCAAGCGTTTAGTCTCTTTCAATTCGCGGTAACAACGCAACTGCTTGATGATGTCCTTGGCTTCACGATATACATCCATGTACTTTTGCGGGAGCGGTGCATAACGGCTATCCCGATAATTGCGGCCGGACGGTATACACCGAAGAATAAACTCGTTGAGGGCATGGTAGTCTATGTCACCCTTGCAGGCGAACGGTTGTACCAAGATGCCACAGCCGATGTCCACGCCCACGATATTCGGAATCACCTTGTCGCCTAAGTCTCCGGTAAAGCCTATGACACAGCCTGCTCCGGCATGTACATCGGGCATGATGCGGATTTTACACTTGCTGAACACATCGATGGACAGTAACTCCTTGATTTGCTCACTGGCACTGCCCTCGATGTTGTCCGTGAAGATTCTTACGTTATAGCCTTCTATGGTTTTCATTTTGTTTTATGAAAGGATGCGTATTTTTAATTGTTTCTTTTCGTCTTCAACCAACTTGTCCCATAAGCGGGAACGCTGCAGGGCGGATGCCGGAATATAATCCTGGTATTTCTCCAGAAACTCCATACTGTACAATTCATCCCGGCGATAGCAGTCGATGATTTCATTCCAATCCCAATAGTCGGCAAATTGCTCCAAGAGCGCAGGAGTCAGTTCTACACTGGAATTACCCGACAATTTGGACCAATTCCAATAATCCTTGTATCTTTCCAGATTTTCCGCTGTAAACAAATGTTCGTTGTCGGAACCGGAAAGCTCCTCCCAATCCACTTTGTTCTTAAACTTCTCAATCATGGATACAGTCCAAAGGATATTGCTGTTGTCGGAAATCTCTTTCCACACCACCTTGTCCTTGTACTTTTCTAGCAGTTGTTCGTTCCAAGCAAATTCGCTTGACAACTCTTTCCATGCAGCCTCTTCCAATACTTTGGCCATAAAATCGTTGTTCCAGTTTTTTGTTGCCATACTACTTGTTATTAAATGGTTTAACATAAATTCTGTTGCAAAGTAAGGGTTGTCAAGTGCCAAAATGAAGCATAACCTCAAAAAATAAATTGAAAAGCAGAAAAAACAAGGATGTGCCGCAATTTTTCACAAGTAAACTGCTAACTTTGTAGCAGAACATTAAATAAATAACAGTATGGCAGCAAATCTTTTTGGGCGGTATGTCTGGCTGATAGATACCCTGCGCCGATACAAACGCCTGACATTTCAAGAAATCAGCGAGCTTTGGCAGGAAAGCGGACTGGGCTATGGTGAGGAATTACCTTTGCGCACATTTCACAATCACCAGAAAGCTATCAAGGACATCTTCGACGTATACATTGATTGTGACCGGAAGGACGGCTACCGATATTACATAGATGAACCAGAACGGTTGGAAGGTAATAATCTGCAAAGTTGGCTGATAAGTTCCTACGCGACATTAAACCAAATTCAGGCGGATAACAAACTGGAAGGCAGAATTATTTTTGAGGACATTCCGTCAGGACAGACATGGCTCACACCCATAGCCGAAGCCATGCGGCGCAACCATGTGTTGAGCATCACGCACCAAGGCTTTGGCAAGCCTGAAGCCAGCACATTTGAGATTGAACCATACTGTCTGAAAGTCGTGAAGCGCCGCTGGTATGTGGTGGCACGCAGTCCCTACTACTCAAATCGGAATAAAGAGAAAGGAATCAAACCTGCTGATGTCTACCGAGTGTATGCCCTCGACCGTATCTCAGACATTCAGGACACGGGCAAGACATTCAAGATGAAGAAGAACTTCGATGTCAACCAATACTTCGAAGGATGCTGTGGGGTAATCACATCGAATGAACCCATACAGCGCATTGTTCTTTTGGCTTACGGTAGTTTTGCCGACTATCTACGCACCTTACCCCTACACGAATCACAACGGGAGATAGAGGGCGATGACGAGTCTACGCTCTTTGAATACCGTCTGAAACCTACTTTCGACTTCTATCAGTTGGTTCTTGCCCAAGGCGACCAGGTGGAAGTGCTGGAGCCGGAATCCGTGCGCAACGAAATGCGCAATTTTGCAAAAAACATGTTGGACTATTATACTTGGAAGGAGGATAAGCCATGCAAGGAGTAAATTTCATTGCCATTGATTTTGAGACAGCCACAGGCAAGCGCGCTTCCATCTGTGAGGCAGGTATCTGCGTGGTGCGTGACGGAGAGATTGTAGAAACCCGTTCGTGGCTCGTCCGTCCGCAAGGAAACAGCTACAGTTATTGGAACATGCAGATTCATGGCATCCGGCCGAATGATACCGTCAATTCACCGGAATTTCCGGAAGTATGGGCTGAAATCAGCAAATACCTTAAAGACATTCCCGTGCTTGTGGCTCACAATGCCGCTTTCGACATCGGCTGCATCCGCCACTCGTTGGAACTATATGGAATAGAGAAGCCAGACATCACTTATTTTTGTTCCCTCCGTGCGGCACGCAGACTCTACCGCTTCGGCTGCAACAGTCTGGACTATCTCTGCGACCAGTTCAAGATACCTTACAGTCAGCACCACCGGGCAGGCGATGATGCGGAGATGTGCGCACTGCTGTTTATGACAGAACTGGAAGATGCAGGGTGCGGATTGGAAGAAATGGATTATTGTAACGGAAAACTTTAAATCGATACAATCGTTTATGATAGGTAGTATTATAGGAGATATTGTAGGGAGCATTTATGAATTCGACAATATCAAAACAAAAGAGTTTCCATTGTTTCAAAGCCGTCAAGAATATACAGATGATAGTATATTGACGTTCGCTACGGCCGACTGGCTGATGAATGGCGGCACGAGTGGAAGCTATTATCTGAAATATGCGTTGGAAAATCCCTATCCAATGGGAAGTTATGGAACCGGATTTATTCAATGGGTTCATCTTGCCAGTCGTGGCATTATGAAACCTTATAATAGTTGTGGCAATGGAAGTGCCATGCGTGTCGGTCCTGTAGGTTGGGCTTGTTCTTCCAAAGAAGAAGTATTACAGAAAGCCAAAGAATCTGCAGAATGCACCCATAACCATCCGGAAGGAATTAAAGGGGCACGAGCTACGGCTCTTTGTATCTTTATGGCACGAAGAGGCTATGACAAAGAAGCGATTCGTGATGCCATCTCACGTGAGTTTGGTTATAATCTTAGTATGTCTGTAAACGAAATCCGTAATCGCTACTCATGGGACGGTTTGGATGGAGCGGGTAATGGCGGAACTTGTCAAGGTAGCGTGCCGCAAGCTATCGTATGTGCACTTGAAGCGAACAGTTTGGAAGATGCTATTCGTAATGCGGTATCCATTGGAGGGGATTCTGACACGATAGCCTGCATAGCCGGAAGTATTGCCGAAGCTTTGTACGGCGTGCCACAAGCTATCCGCAATCAAGCGTTGTCCTATCTTCCCGAAAAGTTCAAAGTCTTAATGAATCGCTTTGAGGAGAGATTTGGGATGTCGCTATGATTATGGTAACCATGTTTTTGTCAGACAATACATATTGTAAATAGAATAAATTAAGAAAGTATGAATAGGGAAGAATTTGATAAGACAGCTCGAAGTGAGTTGTTTATAAATCATTGGAAGAATCTAAATAATTCAAAGTTGTATTGGCAGATTGAGATAAGTCCGTTTTTGTCAAATCATGGCTTTCATTATGAATGGTATAATGATAGAGTAGAAATTCATATCGAAGGGGCAGATTGGCATCCTTTAAGACAAATATTTAATGATAATTGGGAGGCGTTGAAAACTAAAGGACTTGGTCGTGGTTGGTGGGGACGTAATAATTGCCAGTATTTCTTGGTAAATCCTGATCCTTCGGAAAATCAACTCATGCGTTTAGAAGAACTAATACGCCCTTTCATTGAAAAATACATTAATGACAAAAATTTGCGACCCAAACATGTTAACAGAGTAAGGCCCCAAAATACGTTATTTGATGAAGAGGATAAGCCTGTAGTCCTTTTCAATGACGTGACGTTGAAAGAACTATTTAATAACTATCTGTTCATCCCCGATTATCAGAGAATATATTGCTGGAAAAAAGAAAATGTAATAAAACTTTTCAATGATATTACGGAGAATTCGGACGGGGAATACCATCTTGGTGGCATCATTTTGCATAAGAATGAGGAGAAAAAAGGGTTTGACATTGTGGATGGTCAGCAACGCCTTGTCACGTTGACATTGTTGCTGGGAGCATTGGGCTATAATGGGTGTCTTCCTCTGATTGAAGAGCGTTTTCTTTCGAATGAGGCAAAAGAATACATTGCATATAATAAGAAACTTTGCCAGATATTTACGTCAAAACAAATGTCTTCTATCAATCCTCTTCAGAAAGATTTATGCAATAAACTTCTTGAAAATTTGATATTTTCAGTTGTTGTCATTACAAGCCAAAGATTTGAGCTTGCCTATACATTCTTTTCTAATGAAAATTCCAAAGGAAAGGCTTTGGATGATTTCAATCTGTTGAAAGCTCATCACCTTAGATACATTGACAGTGAGCCACAACAAGAGCATTTGGCTACTCGATGGGATAGGTTTACTTCGTCAAATGAATATGGAGAAATCCCTGATGTGAAACATGCTTTGGGTCAGTACATCTTGAGGTTGCGCAAGTGGATGCAAGGAGAGGTGGTCCCACAGACAAAATATGTCGTCCGCGATGAATATGTTGCAGCTCCTGTATTGGATGACGTCCCTGGTTTTGGAGAACAGTTCCAATTTAATGAAACCATACAAGGCGGGTCTCATTTTTTCGCATATTCAGAAAAAATGACGGAGCAATATCATTCCTTTGTTTCTACAGTAGAACATGTCACACTTGTGGATACTCTGAATGGTGAGTCTCATCATTATTATGCCGAAATGATAGATACATTGTTATTCGGCTATTACCTGAAGTTCGGCAGACAATACCTTGCAGAGGCGTTATTCGTAATAGAACGGACTATATCGGCACACCGATATGCAAATAACCGGGCGAGGAAAGATAAGATAATGGAATTTGCAACGAGGAGCCACATCATAATGAAAATAAACAGGGCAACTTCTCCTTCTTTTTTCTTGGCGGACTTGATGCAGCATGATTATATTGTAGCTAAACTGGATGGAATAAAAGGACGTTATCATGAATGTATAAAAGGTATATACAGGCAGTTAGAATCTGAAATCACAGTAAAATCAATCTCCAACAACATTAAAAATATCTTGAATTATGAAGATAAGTGAAATATATACGCCAGAGAAAATAGCCAGTGGCAAGTTTAAAGGGTACAAGAAATTCAGAATTCCCATATATCAAAGGTTGTATGAGTGGGAAGATGAACAGCTTCTTGGATTGCTTGAAGATATGAAAGCGTATTTTAAGAATACTGAAGGGGATAATCTTTATTATCTCGGAATGATGACTGTTTCGCCAAGTAAAGATGGAATAGCTGACCTTGTTGATGGACAACAGCGTTTTACGACGCTGATGCTCTTGGGCATTGCCATGCGCAATAAATGGAATAACTTCATAACAACAGACCGCCTTTCTTTTATTGCCAGAGAGGATGACCAAGCATATCTTGAGTGGATAATAAGAAACTATAAAAATTTCAATGAAACAACATTAAAGGATATCCCAGTTCTGGTGAATCTCAAAATGCAACATGCATTGAAAGTTATAGAGGATTTTCTTGATAGGTTGGGAGAAGACAAAGAAGATTATTACAACAATGTATATCGTCGATTGGCATTCTTTGTGGCAGAGTTGCCTGCCGGTTATAAGGAATCTCCTAAAAAACTCAACAAATATTTTGAGACAATGAATTCGGCAGGGAGAAGCCTTGAACAACACGAAAAGATTAAAGTGGAATTATTGAAGAATTGTCCTGATGAATACGACAAGGATGTTTTTAATAACATTTGGAACGAAGTTGAACGGATGGACAAATTGATTTTTTGTGCCGAGGAAAATGAAGAAATGTCATATCAAACAGATGCTGCAATAGAAAAGATTTGCCAAAACGAAATAATTACTGACTATGCTGTAGAAAGGCGAGAATATCAAGATTATGGAATGAAGATAGAAGACATATTGCCTTCGGAAGAAGAACCCAAAGAGCAACGGGCAAGGAAAGACATTGGTTCTGTGATTGATTTTCAAGAGTTGCTGATATTAGCATTGAATTTCACACTTAATCAAGAGTTCCCGTTGGATAAGTATAAATTGGAAGATGTGTTTAAGAATCTATTTGCTGATTCCAGTAAGATACCTTTATTCTATAGGAATTTATATCTGATAAGGTTGTTGCTTGACCGCTATGTCATAAGGGTCGAGAAAGAGGACGGAAAGAATACTTACCGACTTAGATTGACAGATGAGGAGAATATTACAGAAGATGAGCGCAGGCTGATACAATACCAATCGATGTTGTATGTTTCCACTTCGGCTCATAAATGGCTTACACCTTACCTGAATTGGTTGGAAAATTTGGAGGCGAGCGTTCGTAAAGGTCTTACTGCATCAATCTTGCTTGATAAGTTAAAGGAGATAGACAATAATCAAATTCATGAAGTATCAAGCTTGAAACCGGTTGATGACATGACTTATGATAACGACATTGAACGATATTGGTTCTGGAGATTGGACTATTATTTGTGGGAAAGAAGAAAAGAAAAGGATGAAAATGGAAATTATCGTTTTTTCAATCTAAAGGAGCAAAACATCGTAGATTCATATGTGTTCAGGGTAAATCGTTCAATAGAGCATTTACATCCGCAGAACCAAGCAAATAATGAGAAATGGAATGAAAAGGAAGTTAACTCATTTGGCAATCTGGCAATGATTTCAGCAAGTTTTAACTCACAACAAAGCAACAAATCAGTAGAGGAGAAATTTGGCCGTATAAAAAGCCAGTTAAAGATTAAAGAGTTGGAAAGTCTCAAAATGTATAAAATGTATCTGATGGCCGGTGAAACGGATAGTGGCTGGACAACAGAAAGAAAAGATATGCATCAAGAGGAAATGTATAAAATTCTAAAAGAATCGTTTTTATAGTAACAGGGTTATTGATTATGACTATTCTCCATCTTTCCGACACCCACAGTCAGCATCGGCGGCTCACACAGCTGCCCGATGCTGACATTCTTATACATTCTGGAGATTTCACCATGAATGGAAGCGAGCAAGAAGCCATTGACTTCATGAATTGGTTTTGCGACCTTCCTTATCCACACAAGATTTTTATCTGTGGCAATCACGATGTCTGTCTATACGGAGCCAATATAGACGGGTTGGATGAAAATGTGCATTATCTCTGCAATTCAGGCGTGGTAATTGACAGAGTGAAATACTATGGAGTTCCTATGTTCATGGAGGATTGTATTTCTGACCGTCAGACTCGTAACTATGCGGCCATACCTGCCGATACGGATGTGTTGATTACCCATTGTCCGCCCTATGGTGTGCTCGATTTTGACGATGGGATAAACTATGGCTCGGCAGAACTTCTGGTGAGGGTAGAAGAAATAAAACCCTGCCTGCATTTGTTTGGTCATATCCATAAGCAGCATGGTGTAGAGAAACACGGTTCAACTGTTTTCTCGAATGGGGCAATTATGAATGGAGATTACACGAACTTTAATTGTCCGAACTTGATTGGAATATGAATAAGGTGGATATTGATTCCGAAAACGAGACGATGATTCTGTCTTGCAAAATCAAGTTATAATTTTCTGCCTAAAAAGAACAATATGCCGTCTTAGGAGTAGTGAGCACAATTAGGGAGCATTATAGCCCCTATGTTTCCCAAGACCGCTGTCATAGTGAGAACCTGCGAAATGAAGCAGGCGAAATCTTGTAGGTTCTCTCTATAGCAGCGGATTGGGATTATCCAAGCAACTGTAATAGCCTGTCAGCAGAACTTGCTTGGTGCCGTTGGCACGGAGTAAATTCGCTGAGTAGCTCCTCTATATTCTCCATTTTATCGTATTGAGATTGCATCGCATACCTAAATCAAGCTCATAATAGATGTTTTCCATGAGCTATGCGTAAATTTTCCAAGAAATGTTATACCTTTGCCGTATAGTTTAATTCATTAAACATGGCAGAAAGAGATTTAAACAGACTGAAATTAGTTTTGGTCGAAAAGAAACGTACAGGAGTTTGGTTGGCACAAGAACTGGGGGTGTCGCCTGTGACCATCAGTAAATGGTGCTCCAATATCACACAGCCATCCTTACCTACTTTGAGCAGGATAGCTGAATTGTTGGACGTTGATCCCAGAGCATTGTTAAACGGAAAAGAACCACAGCATGATAGATAATTCACATAGCCAAATGGTCGCTCTCATCTGGAATATTGCAGATGATGTTTTAAGGGATGTCTTCTTGCGGGGGCAGTATCGTGATGTGATATTGCCTATGGTCGTACTGCGGCGTCTTGACGCACTTCTTGAACCGACCGACCAAAGAAGAAGTGGAAGAAGAAATCAAGGAGAGTGGTATAGAAAATGTTGATGAAGGTGTCTTAAAAGACATAACCGGACTCAGCTATTTCAATACAAGTAAATGGACGCTCAATCGTTTGAAGTCACAGGCTTCAGACAGCAATGACATTCTATACGATAACTTCATGGAATATCTGAATGGATATAGCGAAAACGTGCGTGATGTGTTGAGCCATTTTGAATACTATTCTAAAGCCCGTAAGTTGGCAGATAACGACCGCTTGTTGTCCATCATCGAACGGATTACAGATCCGCGTATAAACCTAACCGATAAAGAAACCACTGACCCTGACGGTTTGCCACTGCCTGCCCTGACAAACGTGGGCATGGGAACCGTTTTTGAAGAATTGCTGCGTAAGTTTAATGAAGAAAACAACGAAGAAGCCGGCGAACACTTCACACCCAGGGATGCCATTTCGCTTTTGGCTCATTTGGTGTTTGAACCCGTCAAAGACGATTTGCCTAAAATCATATCCTTGTATGACCCGGCTTGTGGTTCCGGCGGTATGCTGACCGAAGGCCGTGAGTACCTGCTTGACATAGGGGTACGGAGCAGTGCCATTCAGTTATCAGGCACGGAGATAAACCCGGAAACATACGCTATTTGCAAATCCGATGTCATCATCAAGGGTGTTGACCCGGATGGCATATATTGTGGCAACACGCTTACAGAAGACCATTTCGCAGACAAGTCGTTCGGCTATATGCTGACGAATCCCCCATATGGGAAATCGTGGAAGGAGGACAAAAAGAAAATATACCACGAAAAAACGTTGCTTGACCACCGCTTTGAACTTGAACTGACCAACTTTGCAGGCGAAGTTGAACTGTTGGATTGTACTCCCCGTACATCTGACGGGCAGATGCTTTTCCTTTTGGAAGAAGTAAACAAGATGAAGCCGCTCGAATATCAGCCACAAGGAAGCCGTGCCGCATCCATCCACAACGGATCTTCTTTGTTTACCGGTGATGCAGGAAGCGGCGAGAGCAATATCCGCCGTTATCTTATCGAAAACGACTTAGTGGAAGCCATCGTGCAGTTGCCCAACAACATCTTTTACAACACGGGCATTTCCACGTATGTGTGGTTGCTGACCAACAAAAAAACGGAACGGCGGAAAAGGAAAGTGCAACTCATAGACGCTTCACAGGCGTTTGAGAAACTGAGAAAGAACCAAGGTTCAAGAAACTGTACCATTTCCGACTTTTATCGGGAGGCCATTCTACAAGTCTATATGGACTTTATCGATCGAGAGGCCAATGAAGAGAACAAAGTCAGTTCCAAGATATTTGACGGGGATGATTTTCGCTATTACAACGTAATTATTGAACGCCCGTTACGGCTCCGTAGCCAATTCAATGCACTCCGGATTGATGCCATGCGCTATGACAGCAGTGACCTTGAAACAAGCCAATGGCTCTACCAGACATACGGCGAACAGGTATATGAAGGGTTAGAAACAGCAATACCGGCCATTAAAGAATACCTGAATGAGCAGGAAATCAAGATGACTGACAAGAAACTTGCTAAGCTATTGTCTGCCAAGGCGTGGAATGAGCGCCGCAAACTGATGGAAGCAGCCAAGGAACTGATGAAAGTCGTAGGAACTGAGGTGTTCATGGACTACAACAGGTTCTTTACCGATGTTTGCGCAGCCGCCAAAACGTTGAAATTCAATTTAAAAACAGCCGCTCTTAGCACCATTGCACGGGCTATGTCAGTCACCGACCCGGAGGCTGAACCTGTTATCAAGAAGGAACATCGTGCCAACAGCAAAGACATCAACGACCTTCTGACCACATTCGGTGTACCCGAAGAAAGACTTACGGATTATGGATATACTGCAGCAAAAAAAGGTATATATGTGGAATATGAGCCTGACACCGATCTCCGTGACAGCGAGAAGATACCCGTCAAAGAGAATATTTATGAATACTTCCAGCGTGAGGTCAGACCTTATGTAGAAGACGCATGGATTAACCTGCCGACAACAAAAATCGGCTGTGAAATCTCATTCAACAAGTATTTTTACAAGCCTGCCCCTCTGCGCTCTCTCGAAGAGAACGAGCGCGACATCCTTGCCCTTGATGAGAAAAGCCAAGGTTTTATTCGATCACTTTTTGAAGAAACAAAAGTATGATAGTCATGGAACAACAATATAATGAGGCGGTGACAGCCATCAAACAGGCTATCCTGCAAAGCCAGTATCGTTCGGTCAAGCTTATTACCGGCGAACAGCTTTCGCTCTACTTTGGTATAGGACGATATGTGTCGGCCAATTCGCGAACCGGAACTTGGGGTACGGGAGCCATTAGCCGTATAAGCGAGCAATTGAAGAGAGAACTGCCTGGCTTGCGTGGATTTTCAGAACAGAACATACGCAATATGCGCACTTTTGCCGAATATTGGGAGGTGTATCTAAAATGCTCGCCATCGGCGAGCGAATTGCAACTTCCTGTCACTGAGAGTAGCATTGATATAAACGGCTTTTCGTTGCAAAAATGGTCGCCCGTGGCGAGCGAAATCAACCGGGAAGAATTCTTGGGCATCAGTTTCTCTCATCACATGGAGATATTGCATAAGACGAAAGACATCCATGAAGTGCTGTTTTATATCCACCAGTCCGTTTTGCACAAATGGGATAAATACGACCTGCGCAACAGACTGAAAGATAATTTGTACCAGAACAGGGGAAGTGCCACAAACAATTTCCTGCAAACTATGCCTGCGACAGATGCTCGGAAAGCTGTTGGTATGTTCAAGGATGAGTATCTGCTTGATTATATCAACGTGGAAGAAATGGAGGTAGACAAGGCTGACGATGTGGACGAGCGTGTTGTGGAACAAGCCATAGTACATAACATCAAAAAATTCATCATGACTTTCGGACGCGATTTTGCCTTCATTGGCAACCAGTATCATTTGGAGATATTCACAGAGGAATTGTTTCCCGACCTTCTTTTCTTCAATCGTGAACTGAATTGTATGGTGGTAGTCGAATTGAAAAAGGGAGCGTTCAAGTCTGGGTATATCGGTCAGCTCCAAACCTATATGCGTGTGCTGGATGACAAGGTGCGCAAGCCGCACGAAAATCCGACTATCGGAATCCTGTTGTGCAAGAGTGCCGACAAAGCCTTTGTGGAATATGTCATCCGCGACTATAACAGTCCGATGGGTGTGGCTACTTACAAGACTGCGGCAGATATGGACGAGAAGATGCGAAATTCTCTTCCTGACATGGAAGAAATGCGCAAGCTCTTGATGGATAATGATAATATGAAATAACTCCTGCCGATATGGAAAGATATAGCGAATATAAGGATAGCGGTGTACAATGGCTCGAAGAAATACCGAGTCATTGGGAGATGCAACGTTGGCGTTTTCTCTTGGCTGAAAACAAACAGAAGAATTCTGATTGCAGAGTGAGGATTCAATTACAGTTTAGATATGGAGAGATTGTAGAAAAAGCTGATCAAAGTGATGAAAAAGACGTACTTGAAACAATCTGTAACTACACTATAGTTGAAAAGAATGACATAATCATAAATGGATTGAATCTTAATTATGATTTCATTTCACAGAGAGTTGCACAGGTTCAAAAAAATGGGGTAATAACATCTGCATATATATGCCTTCATCCAACTTATTTAGCACACTCAAGATATTATACATATTTCTTGAAGTCTATGGACTTTAGAAAAATGTTTCATGGTATGGGGACTGGTGTAAGACTTACATTGTCATATAACGAACTAAAAAATCAATTTATGCCATATCCGTTACCAAAAGAACAAGAATCCATTGCCGCCTATCTTGATGCCGTAACAGGAAAGATAGATAAAGCTATTGCACAACAGCAGAAAATGGTAGACCTTTTGAACGAGCGCAAGCAGATAATCATCAATCATGCTGTAACCAAAGGGCTTAACCCCGATGTCTCCATGAAAGATAGCGGTGTGGAATGGATAGGACAAATTCCAGAACACTGGGAACAACTGCCGTTGAAATATGTCTTTGAAATACGAAATGGCTACACCCCATCAAAGAATGATAAAAGCTACTGGACAAATGGAACAATACCTTGGTACCGCATGGAAGATATAAGGAAGAGCGGCCGTATTTTGAATGAATCAATACAATACGTGACCCACAAGGCGGTAAATGGAAAAGGCTTGTTCAAGGCTGGATCATATATTATGGCAATATGCACCGCTTCCATTGGCGAGCACGCAATGTTAATTGCTGATTCGCTTGCGAATCAGCAATTTGCGAATTTTAACATTCGCAAATCGCTGGTCGAAGACTTCGTCCCCATGTTTTTGTTCTACTTCATGTACGTGGTAGGCGATTTTTGCCGGAATAACGCCAATTCTACATGCTTCCAATATATCGATATGGAAGCGTTGAAGCGTTTCCCGATACTGAAGCCTTCAAAAGAAGAACAAAAATGTATTGTTGCGTATTTAGATAAAGGATTGAAGAAACTGAATACAGCATTAGAACAAACAAAAACTCGAATCGCACTCCTTCAGGAGCGTAAGCAAATCATCATCAACGAAGTTGTAACAGGTAAAGTAAAAGTGTCATGAACGTATCAGGAACAAACGAACAGGCTTTTGAAGCCTTGATAGAAAAAGCACTTGTAGGCACCACCTTAGAGGAACGCCAACAAACAGGTGCGACGGACGTGGACAAGCAACGGCCTGCGCCCGACCAATATTATTGGGGACAGCCCAAGGACATGACCGAGAAGAAATACGCTTTTGACTCTCGCCGCCTATGGTCATTTCTTGAAACAACACAGCAAGATGTCCTTGACGAATATAAGAGCAAAGACATACGGACAGAACTGCCCAAACAGCTCTCTAAAGCCATTGATACATTCGGCATCATCCATGTCCTCAGGAAAGGGGTGGATATCGACAACATACACCTCACGCTGTTTTATCCCAAACCGTCAAAGGCCGACAGCGAACTTTCAAGAATCAAGTATGCCCAAAACCAATTCTCCATCACCCGTCAGCAGACTTACTCCGTTTTGCATCCCGGCGACGAGATAGACATGGTGCTCTTCGTGAATGGCCTGCCGCTTTTCACGTTTGAGTTCAAGAATCCGTGGACGCACCAGACAGCCCGCTATGACGGACAGAAACAATATAAGGAAGACCGCAGTCCCAAAGATACCTTATTGAAATTCGGACGTTGCATGGCACACTTCACCTTGGACAAGAACGAAGTGTACTTCACCACACGGCTCAATCTTGACAAGACATACTTTATGCCCTTCAATCAAGGGCTTCCCAACGGACAGGGTGCGGGCAATCCGGTAAATGTCAACGGAGGATACAAGACTTCATATATGTGGGAATGGATGTTGCAAAAGGACACGGTGGCCGACATCATCAAGAGTTTTGTGCTGTTCGACTATGGTGAGTCAAAGACACAAAAGAAAGTTCCGCATATCATGAAGAACGCCAAGAAACTTATCTTCCCCCGTTTTCACCAGCTTGATGTCGTGGGCAAATTGGTGGAAGAAGTGGCACAGACGGGAGTCGGTAAGACCTATCTTATCGAGCATTCGGCAGGTTCAGGCAAATCCAACTCCCTAACCTGGCTTGCATTCAAACTGATTGATGTATGTCCTGCCACGATGGATGCACTTCGTGCTAAATCGCTCGATGGAAAATTGTTTGATTCGGTGATTGTCGTAACCGACCGCCGCTTGCTCGACAAACAGATAACCGACAATATCAAGGCATTCGGGCAAAGTGAGAAAATCATCGCCCATGCCGATACATCGAGAATGCTCAAAGAAGCTATTGAGCAAAGCAAACGTATCATTATCACAACCATACAGAAATTCCCCTACATCTGCGATTCCATTGCCGAAGTGAGTGACCGAAATTTTGCCATCATTATTGATGAAGCGCACAGCTCTCAATCGGGCATAGCCGCCGACAGTGCCAACAAAGCTATTCAAAAAGACAAGGATTGTGAGGGGAGCGACACTGACGAACTGTTGGAGAAGCTGATGAAAGACCGCAAGATGAGTACCAACTGTTCCTATTTCGCTTTTACGGCAACGCCCAAGAAAGAAACACTCGAACGGTTTGGAACGAAAGGCGAGGATGGTAAGTTTCATCCGTTCCATCTTTACAGCATGAAGCAAGCCATAGAGGAAAGCTTTATTCTCAATGTGCTGACTAATTACACCACTTATAGAAGTTACTACGAGCTGACCAAAAGCATAGAGGACAACCCAGAATACAACAACGCGAAAGCCCAAAAGCTGCTTCGCAAAGCAGTGGAACGTGAGCCAAAAACCATCGAGGCAAAAGCGGACATCATGCTGACTCATTTTGATGCCAAGATATTCCGCAACCATAAACTAAAAGGCAAAGCCAAGGCTATGGTTGTGACAAAGGATATAGAATGCGCCATTTTGTATTACAAAGCTCTGTGTGAAATTGCCGACAAAAAGAAAATGCCGTTCAAGATTCTAATAGCTTTCTCCGGCACAAAGACCGTCAATGGCAGGGAATACACCGAAGCCGAGATGAATGGATTCCCGGACACAAAAACAGCGGAAACCTTTGAGTCGGATGACTACCGCATTTTAGTGGTGGCCAACAAATACCTGACGGGGTTTGACCAACCGAAATTGTGCGCCATGTATATCGACAAGCCGCTTGATGGAGTGTTGGCCGTACAAACATTGTCAAGGCTGAACCGTGCCGCCCCGGAACTTGGCAAACTCAGCGAAGATTTGTTTGTCTTGGATTTCTATAACAGCACAAAGGATATGGAAGACGCTTTCAATCCGTTCTATACCTCCACCGTCTTATCGGAAGCCACAGATGTAAATGTCCTGCATGAGCTGAAAGCTACTCTGTCAGGCATTGGCGTATTTGGCATGGACGAAGTGAACGAATTTGTGGACTTGTACTTGCATGGAGAAAATGCGGAAAAATGGGCACCGATTATAGATACGGCAGCACACCGTTTCAATACAGAAATCGAATGGCCGGAGAACGGCAAGGCAGATTTCAAGATGAAATGCAAACAGTTCGTGAGGGTTTACTCCAAAGTCGCTGCCATCATGGATTATGAGGTAAAGGATTGGGAGAAGATGTTTTGGTTCTTGCGCTTCCTCATCCCCGAACTGCATGTTGAGTCAAGCGGAGGAAAGGATATAAAGGATTTGTTGGATTATGTCGACTTGAATACCTACGGATTACGCCGAACTGCCCTGAATGAAACCATTGGGCTTGATGCAGGTGAATCCGTCATTGACCCCAACAAGCCCGTGATGGTCAACGGTGGAAGCAATGAAGAGCCTAAAGACCCGTTGGATGCCATTCTGGCCGAGTTTAATGAGCGTTGGTTTAAGGGTTGGGATGCCGCACCTGATGACCAAAAGGCCAAGTTGGTAAGCATTACCAAGGCTGTAGCGGAGGATGATGATTACCAAAACCTTGTTGTCGGGAATCCCGACAAACAGGCTGTGGATGAAGCCTTGGGAATCATTATTGACCGGGTTATGCGGAAAAAGCGCAAAGGAGACATGTCGTTATACAAGGCATATCAAGATGACGGATTCAAACACGATTTACGTATTGTGATAGACCGGATGTTGGGAGACTTGGATTACGTAAGATAATATTACAATATTATGAGTATAGCATACATGAAGTGCAGAACCGTAGAGTTGGAGATACCGGAAAGAAATCCTTTTCTGAATGACAAATTGGATAGAAGCCACCTTAGCGATGTCTTGACAGATGTTGTGACATTTTATGGACAATCCGGTTGTGTTATGGCACTTAATGGAGAATGGGGTGCCGGAAAAACTACATTTGTCAAAATGTGGGGGCAAAAACTTAAAAACAATGGTTTCAAAACATTGTATTTCAATGCTTGGACAACAGATTTTTCTGACGATGCCTTAATGTCTATCATATCTGAGTTAAAAGAATTATCACCACAAAACGGCAATGTAAATAAACTGGCATCTTATGCTGCAAGAATAGTGCTTTCTGTTGGAAAAGGGCTTTTGAGAAAAGTAACTGGAGTTGAATCTGATGAATTGGATGCTGCCATCTCTGAAACATCAGAAATAGGCGAAGAATATCTAAAAGAATTTGCCGTACAAAAAGAAACGACAGAAGAGTTCAAACGCCAAGTTAAAGAATATGTGGCAGACAACGCAAAAGAACATCCGGTTGTGTTTTTTGTTGATGAGTTAGACAGATGTAATCCCAACTATGCCGTATCTGTATTGGAACGCATTAAACATTTGTTTGACATACCCAATTTGGTATTTGTACTGGCTATTAACAAAAAACAGCTATGCAATGCCATACAAGGTTATTTTGGGTCTATGAATATGGATTCCAATGAGTACCTACGCCGGTTCATTGACATTGAATACACATTGCCGGCTCCACAATTAGAAAAATTCTGTAACTATCTTTACGACGAATATGGATTTGATGAGTTTTTCCGAAATAGCGAACGTATGCAACATACAGGCTTTCAAGGTGAAGGAGATTGGTTTAAGGAAACAGCTCACCAATTATGTCAGGCTTCACAAGTAAATCTGAGACAAATGGATCGAATATATGCTTATGCACGTTTGGCCTTAATGCAATTTGGACCAAGCACACACTTGATGCCTGATGTATATTTCATGCTCTGCTTTTGGAAAGTCATAAATCCTGCATTTTATAATGATATTCGGATGAAAGCATATACCATCCAAGAATTACTCTCAAATTTGGAGGAAGTTTTACCACATAGTCTTTATGCTTCCATTGATAGCCCATACGAATCGAACTTCTTTGTATCTTCAATCGCAAGTTTGATTTACAGCTATGATGTTACAAGTCTATCTACTGCTCGTGTGACACAACCAAGTCTTGCAAGTGTAAAAGATGGAGAAAAGACCATCTATCCCATAAAGAGCAAATATATAAATGAAGATGTTCTTAATAAAGCTTTAGATGAACTCTATAGCCATCCTCCACGGGAAGCGTATTATGGACTATCATTAGTTTTCAATAGGATAGATTTACTTGAAAACTTTAAGCTGAACTGATGAGAATAAAATATGTCATTAGACTTTATATAGATTAATTTATTATATGACTCATTTTGTGCGTGATTCTGAAGTTGTGTAATCCACAAGCAATAAGAATCACCATATCTTCGAAACCGAATTTATGGCATCTGAATCGTTCTTT
>CDZB01052234.1_pt1 | contig 51095 bp, 45 predicted proteins | sample 554961 | NCBI WGS metagenome assembly CDZB01 (sample SAMEA3182106, study PRJEB8094) | gut metagenome | biome: human; feature: gut; material: Stool; isolation source: human stools | place: Canada | collected 2013-02-26 | reverse complement strand
AAGGTTTTGCAGACCTCTGCCTTACCGCTTGGCTATGGCGCCATGAGATGAAAGATGAGAGGGGGGAGGGGAGAGGGGAGGGGAAGAACCGAAACAGGGAAGGGAACAAGTCTGAAAAAAGCGGATGCGAATGTATGCGATTCGCATCCGCAATTCTGGAGCGGATTACGGGGCTCGAACCCGCCACCTCGACCTTGGCAAGGTCGCGCTCTACCAAATGAGCTAAATCCGCAGTGGTGCCTCCGGTCGGAATTGAACCAACGACACGGGGATTTTCAGTCCCCTGCTCTACCAACTGAGCTACAGAGGCAAACAGTCATAAGCAAGAAACTGAAGCCAAACCAATCCGACCCTCGGAAAGAAAGTGGCGACCCGAAGGGGGTTCGAACCCCTGACCTCTGCCGTGACAGGGCAGCGCTCTAACCAGCTGAGCTACCGGGCCATACCATGCTAAAGGAAACCTTGGTGGGAACAACAGGGCTCGAACCTGTGACCCCCTGCTTGTAAGGCAGGTGCTCTCCCAGCTGAGCTATGCTCCCTCCCATGCCGCACAGGATCTCTCCCGACGACTTTCTCATTATACCACATCCCGTCGCCTTTGTCAAGAGGTTTCGAAAAACTTTTTTCTTTTTTCGACTGACCGGTTTGGAACCGAGTGGACGTCGCCGGTCGTGCGGGATGCGCAACGTGCCGTATTATAGCATAGATCGCGCGCTTTGTCAAGGGGGAGAGCAAAACTTTTTTCGGAAGAATTTGAGGGCGCGGATGCAGCCTCTTTCCAAACAGGAACAGATTGGCTGAAATTGTAATACCCGCGTGAATATTTTGTAACCTTTTCCTTTACCCCCTTGCAAATTGACAAGCAATGGTGTAAAATACATACTGGGTAACGAAGGGCGTTTGACCGGGATCTGGTTTTTCGGGATGCTTACGCCACTTTGCCTGCCAAATGAGACACCGAAATAAGGAGGAATTTCAAAATGAATCCTACAAACAATCAGCACGTGCTGAACTGGCTGAATGAGATGGCAGCCATGACCAAGCCGGACAACATCGTCTGGATTGACGGAAGCGAGGAACAGGTTGCCGCGCTCCGCAAGGAGGCACTTGCCAGCGGCGAGATCATCCAGCTCAACCAGGAAAAGCTGCCGGGCTGCTACCTGCACCGTACCACCTGGGACGACGTGGCGCGCGTGGAGGGGCGTACCTTCATCTGCACCAAGACCAAGGAGGATGCCGGAAACATCAATAACTGGATGGATCCTGCCGAGTGCCGTGCTAAGCTGACCAAGCTGTACACCGGGTGCATGAAGGGACGTACCATGTACGTCATCCCGTACTCCATGTCCATTGTCGGCTCCCCCTTTGCCAAGTACGGCATCGAGCTGACGGACTCCATCTATGTTGTGCTGAACATGGAGATTATGACCCGCGTCGGCTTCAACGTGCTGGAGGCGCTGGGTGATTCCAGCGACTTTATCAAGGGTCTGCATTCCAAGGCAACGCTGGACGCCGAGAACCGCTATATCGTTCACTTCCCGGAGGATGACACCATCTGGTCCATCAACTCCAACTACGGCGGAAATGTCCTGCTGGGCAAGAAGTGCTTCGCCCTGCGCATTGCGTCCTACCTCGGACGGAAGGAAGGCTGGATGGCGGAGCATATGCTGATCCTGGGCGTTACCTACCCGGATGGCACCAAGAAGTACGTGACCGCTGCTTTCCCGTCTGCCTGCGGCAAGACCAACCTCGCCATGCTGATTCCGCCTGAGGTGTTCCAGAAGCAGGGCTACAAGATCGAGACGGTCGGGGATGACATTGCATGGCTGCGTGTCGGCAGTGACGGTCGCCTGTGGGCTGTCAACCCGGAGAACGGCTTCTTCGGCGTTGCCCCCGGCACCAACGAGAAGTCCAACCCCAACGCACTGCACACCTGCATGAAGGACACCATCTTTACCAACGTGTGCCTGAATACCGATACCAATACGGTCTGGTGGGAGGGACTGGATAACAATCCGCCCGTCCATGCCATCAACTGGAAGGGTCAGCCGTGGGATTACCACACCTACGACAAGGCGGACAAGGTGAACACCTCCGGTGCGCACCCCAACAGCCGCTTTACCGCCAAGGCGACCAACTGCCCCTGCCTCAGCCCTGCTTTCTATGAGCCGAACGGCGTGCCTGTGGATGCCATCATCTTCGGCGGTCGCCGTGCCCGCACCGCGCCGCTGGTGTATCAGTCCACCTCCTGGCAGAACGGTACCTTCGTCGGTTCCATCATGGCGTCCGAGACGACGGCTGCCGCCGCCGGCGCAGTCGGCGTTGTCCGTCGTGACCCCATGGCAATGCGTCCCTTCGTGGGCTACAACATGGGCGACTACTGGGCACACTGGCTTGAGATGGGTCTGAAGATTCCGCACCCGCCCAAGATCTTCCACGTCAACTGGTTCCGCACCGATGACGAGGGCAACTTCATCTGGCCCGGCTTCGGCGACAACCTGCGCGTTGTGCTGTGGATCCTTGCCCGGTGCGCCGGCAAGGTAGACGCGGACATCACGCCGATCGGTTACCTGCCCAAGGCAGAGGATATCTGCATCGATGGTCTGGAGGGCATCACGCTCGACACCGTCCGCGACCTGCTGTCCGTGGATACGGCGGCATGGCTGGAGGATGTGGAGAACATCAAGGAATTCTATGCACAGGTCGGCGACCACGTGCCGCAGGCTATGTACGACGAGCTTGCCGCACTGGAGGCGCGCCTGAAGGCTGCCAGATAAATCGACGATCCGCAACTGCGGGATGCCCGTTTGCCCCGCTCCGTAAAAAGGAGCGGGGCTTTTTCGTTTGTCGTTTGTCCGGGCAATGCCGTGTCACGCTTCCGGCCGCGCGCACATAGAATAGCAGGGAAGTGACCAAACGATACGTGCGGTACACCGCCCCGATTGCATGGGTGTGTGAACGGTCGGTCGGTGTTCCGCCGCACGCGAAAAGGAGGATACATGTATGGAGCAGAATCAATCCCGTGATCTGCCGCCGGAGGAAGTGACCGACCGGCAGGAACCGCTTTTTCCGGACGGGGAAACAGACGGCGGACAGCCGCCCGCGGTTGACGAGGGCGAGAACCCCGACCTCGAGCCGTCTCCCGCGCCGCTGCCGCCGCCCTATGCCGACATGACCGGAACGGGGTGCATCATTTTTCAGGTTACAACAGCCGGCGGAGCGGTGCCGCTGGAGGACGCACAGGTGACGGTACGGGAATACAATCCCCTCGACGCGCCGGGTGAGGCAGGCGATACGCTTGCAGTCCTGTTCAGCGGCGGGGACGGAAAGACTGATCCGCTGACACTTCCTGCCCCGGCACGCTCACTATCCATGGAGCAGGCGGGGATCGGTGCGCCGTTGCCCTTTGCGCTGTACAATGCGGAGGTCGTGCTGAGCGGCTTCTACCGGCAGGAATACACCCGCATCCCTCTGTTTGACGGCGTGACCTCGATTCAGCGCGTCGATCTGGTGCCGTTGCCTGCCGCGTCGGCGCCGGAGAAGATCGGTCAGCCGTACCGCGATATCACGGAGGGCGCGCACCCTGACCTGTGACCGGCACCGATCCGGAAAGGAGGAGAACTGCCATGCCGACAGGCTTGCCCTATATTCCCGAAAGCATCACCGTGCATCTCGGACGTCCCGATGAGCGCGCGCCAAACGTGACCGTGCCCTTCCAGACATACGTAGCCAATGTGGCATCCAGTGAGATATACCCCACATGGCCGGAGTCTGCCATCCGCGCCAATATGCTGGCGCAGATATCCTTTGCGCTCAACCGGGTGTATACCGGCTACTACCGCACCCGCGGATACGATTTCGATATCACCAACTCTACCCAGTATGATCAGTATTTTGTTAACGGGCGGGATGTGTTTGAGAACATCCAGCAGCTTGCCGCCGAGCTGTTCAACACCTACATCCGGCGAGTGGGCAACGTGGAGCCGCTGTTCGCGCAGTATTGCAACGGCACGACCGTCACCTGCAACGGAATGTCGCAGTGGGGATCGGTCGATTTGGCACGCGCGGGGTATACGCCGTACCGCATCCTGACTGCCTACTACGGCTCCGACCTGGAGCTGGTGCGCAATGCGCCGGTCGGCACCGTGCAGAATACCGCGCCCACCTCGCCGCTGCGGCTGGGTTCCGCGAACAACGATGTCCGCCTGCTTCAGATCCGGCTCAACCGTATATCCAACAACTACCCCAATATTCCAAAAATCCCCTATGTGAACGGCATCTTTGCGGACGCGACCGAGAATGCCGTCCGGGAATTCCAGAAGACCTTCAATCTCGCGCAGGACGGCATTGTCGGCTCCGCGACATGGTTTGCCGTCGAACGCATCTACGCGGCGGTCAAGCGACTCAACAGTCTGGAGTCCGAGGGACTGACCTTCAATGAGGTGAGTAATCAGTTCCCCGGCGTGCTGAGGCGCGGCGATGCCAACACAGGCGTGTCACTGCTGCAATACTACCTTGATTTCCTGTCCGTATACTACGACGGCATTCCGTCGATTGCGGTGGACGGCATTTTCGGCGAGGATACCGAGAACGCCGTGTATGCCGCGCAGTCTGTTTTCGGACTGTCGGTGGACGGATTGGTGGGCGAGCAGACGTGGGAGACTATCGTGGACGCTTACCTCGGCATCATCGAAACCATCCCGGTCCGGTATACCGAGGGCAACACCATCCCGTTCCAGGGGACTATTCTGCGTGAGGGCGACGAATCCGAAGTCGTGCGTGTCCTGCAGGAGTACCTGAACTACATCGCTGCCTGCATTCCGGAGGTGCCGTCCACCAGCCCGACCGGATACTTTGGCTCGCGGACGCGGGCGTCTGTGGAAGCAATCCAGCGTGCCTACGGACTACCCGTTACGGGCTATGTCAACGCCATCACCTGGCGGTATATTACCGATCTGTACAGCGATTTGTATGTCGGGAACCGCCTGAATCAGGGGCAGTACCCCGGCTTCACGGTCGGCTGATCGCCCCGGAAGGGAATATCTGCTATGACGCAACATCCGAATGCATCCAATGCGATCCGGGAAATGCAACGCTGTCTGCGCGCGCTTTCCTATACGGATCCTGCCATTCCGCCCCCGCCCGTGGACGGTGTGGGCGGCAATGCCACGCGGGCATCGGTCGCCGCCTTTCAGGCGGAGTACGGTCTGCCCGTGACCGGAGTCGCCGACGCAGCCACATGGGATGCTCTGCACGCCGCCTGCCGGCAGAATGCGGTGGCTGTGTCCCCCTCAGCACCGCTCTATCTGTTTCCGCGTACTCCGGTTGGGTACACCGTCTCAGCGGGTGATGAGGGCGCGCTGGTGTCGGTCATCCAGTACCTGCTGCGTGAAACACTGCTGGGCTTTGGACAGGATACGGGGGAGCTGGCTGTCAACGGCTCCTTTGATCCTGCGACCGAGACGGCTGTCATTGCTTTTCAGCGTGTTCACAGCCTGCCGGAAACCGGCGAGGTCAACACTGCCACGTGGAACCGCCTTGTAGCCGAACAGAACAACCATTACCGCGAGTACTCCTGAAGCCGCGCGACCAACGTCAAAAAGAGGGGGTAAAGAACTCATTTTGAATTCTTTTCCCCCTCCGTGCGGGATATGTAAGTCGGTCAGTCGTTGCTTTCCTGATTCCGGTCGCCCTCAAACGGGATCTGCAACTGTTTGTTCAGAGTGCCGCGCGCTTCCAGATCTGCCCGGTGCTTTGCCAGCAGATTGGCAATACGCTTGTCCGGCTTGAGCAGCTCGCTGATGGTGGTGTCATGGTTCAGCGTGTCGATCAGGTAGGAAACGTACTTGCACATATTGACTTCGGTGTGCCACTCTTTTTCGTAGATATCCGGGTCGTGGTAGGTCAGGTTGGTGGTGAAGATATGGTCGATCAGCCCGTTCGCATATGCCTCGTCAAACAGCCGGAAGCCGTCGGTGAACAGTCCGAAGGTGGCGAAACAGCAGACGCGCCGCGCGTGGTAGTCCTCCTTGAGGTGCTTGGCAACCTCCAGCAACGAGCCGCCGGAGGAGATCATATCATCCACGATGATGGCGTCCTTGCCTTCCAGCGAGTCGCCGAGGTAGCGATGCTCCAGAATGGGATTCTTGCCGTTGACGACGCGGGAATAGTCGCGGCGCTTGTAGAACATACCGATATCCACGCCCAACGTTTCGGAGTAGTACATACACCGCCCCATGGCGCCCTCATCCGGCGAGATCATGACGATGTGATCCTTGTCGAACACAACATCGGGCATACTGCGCACCATAGCCTTGAGCATCTGGTAGCTGGGGGTCACGTTGTCAAAGCCGGAAAGGGGAATGGCGTTGGCAACGCGGGGGTCATGTGCGTCGAAGGTCAGGATATTGGTCACGCCCATGTTGACCAGCTCCTGCAACATGATTGCGCAGTCCAGAGACTCGCGCGCGGCACGCTTGTGCTGGCGCCCCTCGTACAGCATAGGCATGATGACCGTGATGCGGCGTGCCTTGCCGCCGATGGCGGCGATGATGCGCTTGAGATCTGCATAGTGGTCATCGGGGCTCATGCGCTGATCCTGCCCGAACATCTTGTAGGTGATGCTGTGGTTGAACATATCGCAGAAGATGTACACATCCTGCCCCCGCATGGACTCCTGGATGGTTGCTTTTCCTTCGCCGGAACCGAACCGGCTACAGACGGCGTGCGCCAGGTACGTGTCCTCTCCGCCGTGGCGTCGCCACTCCTTCAGGTACCCGTCCACCTGCTCCGCAAACTTCTCGCAGCCCCGCATCCCGATGACGCTCAGGTCGCCGTACAGTGTCTCTTTCATAACTCGCAATCCCTTTCCTTTTTTGCAAATTCGACAATTTTCGCTCCGAGGAAATGCTGACAGAGCCGGGCAACGCAGAGATCCGGCACGGAATTCCCGTCCGCAACAGCGGAAAACGCAGGCTGTACCGGAAATGCGTTACCTGAATCAGCACTTCCCTGAAAAACCAGAAGAAAAACGTCCGGTATACCCGTAAACCGACTGTCCCGGACAGGCAAAAGCCTTCCTGCAACCCGCCCGACGGGCGGGTTGCAGAAGGCTTCTGTCAGCGTATCACTGGAGCGCCTTAAAGCGCCCGAATGCCTCGTCCCACGCGCCACGCTCGGTCGTGGGCGCATAGTGCTTCAGCTCGAAGGAGTTGGCGACGACCTGCCGCGCCTCGGAAAGGCTGGCAATCTCGCCTGCCGCCATAGCCTGTGCCATCAGGTTGCCGATGGCAGTAGCCTCCTCGGGACCGGCGGTCACGTCCAGACCGCAGGCATCCGCCGTCATCTGGGACAGGAATCTGTCCTTGGTGCCGCCGCCGACAACATTGATAACCGTCGCCTTTTTGCCGCGCAGTTCCTGAATGGTCTCCACGGTGTAGCGATACTTGAGTGCCAGCGACTCGTAGATGCAACGCACGACCTCGCCCACGGTTTCGGGGACGGGCTGGTTGGTGCGGCGGCAGAAATCGCGGATCTTCTCCGGCATATTGCCGGGGGTGTTGAAGGAGGCATCGTCGGGGTTGATGAGCGAACGGAAGGGCGTGGCTTCCTTAGCCCACGCTTCCATCTGGGCAAAGCTGTAGTCCTTGCCCTCGCGCTTCCACTGCCGGCGGGATTCCTGGATGATCCACAGACCCATGATGTTCTTGAGGAACCGGATGGTGCCCAGCGCGCCGCCCTCGTTGGTGAAGTTCGCCGCACGGGTGGCATCGTTGATCAGCGGCTGAGGCAGTTCCATACCCATCAGCGACCATGTGCCGGAGCTGATGTAGATGAAGTCCTCGCCCTGCGCAGGCACGGCGATAACAGCCGACGCGGTGTCGTGCGACGCCACGGTACGGACATGGATGCGGTTCTTGCCGACCTCTCCGCTGATCTGAGGCAGCAGTTCACCGAGATCGGTGCCGGGCTGGACAATGGGCGCGAACAGACTGCGCCGGATGCCCAGCTTATCGGTCAGTTCAAACGCAAAATCGCGCTTGGCGGCATCCAGCAGCATGCCGGTGGAGGCAATGGTGTACTCTGTAGCCCGCTTGCCTGTCAGGAAATAGTTGAGCAGGTCGGGAATGAACAGCATCTGCTCGGCGCGTGCCAGCATATCGGGGTCATCGCGCCCCTCCGCGGCAAGCTGGTTGAGCGTGTTGAAGTCAATCGCCTGAATACCCGTGACCTTATAGATTTCCTCGGCGGAGACAAACCGACTTACATAGTCGCTGATGCCAACCGTGCGGGTATCGCGGTAGTGCGTGGGGTTTGCCATCAGCCGACCGTTGCGATCCAGCAGACCGTAGTCCACGCCCCACGTGTCGATACCCATGGAGGACACGTCGTCCCCATCAATCACCGTCTTGGTGATGGAATTCTTGATCTCAAAGAAGATCCGCAGGATGTCCCATGTAAACCGACCGTTGACGAACACCGGGTCGTTGGAGAACCGATGATTCTCACGCAGGGTGATCTTTTCCCCGTCAAAGGAACCGACGATACCGCGACCGCTGGACGCGCCGAGGTCAATCGCCAGCATTTTCAAGTCTGCCATAACAAACCTCCCAATCCGTATGTTAATTTCCGGAAAACAGACTGTGCTGCGCCTGCGCAGCATCCTATAACGCGCTTATTATACCATATTTGCATTCACAATGTTTGAACGAAATGTTAATAAACTGCTTTTTCCGCGTGTTCCGCCGCGCACCGGGTTCGGCGAATGACGAAAAGGCGTTCTGCCTTCGCAGAAACGGACAAAAAAGCGAAAAACCGTTTGCAAATCCTTCCGGGGTGTGGTATACTGTACATGGTGAAAGCAGGTCGGCGAAAGAAAACAACGCCGGAGAGCGAAATCCGGAACCGCGCCACCCTGTACACCGGAACGCATAGGAGAGGAGAAACAGCCATGAGCAACACACCCACCCCTCACATCAACGCCAACCCGGGGGATTTTGCCTCCACCGTCCTCATGCCGGGCGACCCGCTGCGTGCGAAGTTCATCGCGGAAAACTACCTGGAGGAGCCTGTCCTCGTCAATAACGTGCGCGGTGTGCAGGGTTACACCGGCCGTCGAAACGGCGCGCGGGTATCCGTGATGGCGTCCGGCATGGGACAGCCGTCCATGGGCATTTATTCCTACGAGCTGTTCAACTTCTTCGGCGTGGAACAGATTATCCGCATAGGCTCCTGCGGCGCTTTTTCACCTGACCTGCACGTCCGCGACCTGATCCTGGCAATGGGCGCCTGTACCAACAGCTATTTTGCATCGCAGTACCGCCTGCCCGGAACCTTCTGCCCCCTTGCGGATTTTGACCTTCTGCGCCGCGCCGCAGACAGCTGCGCGCGCCGCGGATTGCGCTGCCGCGTCGGCAACATTTTATCCTCGGACACGTTTTACGATGACGCCGGATCCGGCATGGACTGGGCGAAAATGGGCGTTCTCGGCGTGGAAATGGAGTCTGCCGCCCTGTACTGCACCGCAGCCCGCGCCGGCCGCCGCGCGCTCTGCATCTGCACGGTGAGCGACTCCTTCGTGTATCCGGACGAGTACATCTCCGCCGATGGACGAGAGACTTCCTTTACCGCTATGATGGAGGTCGCGCTGGATCTGGTGTGAGACAGGAAGCGCAGACAGGCGGCTCGGCGCAGGGGAAAACCCTGCGCCGAGCCGCAAAAAGATCAGGGAGTATTACGAGATCCAGCTGTAGTGGATGCCCGTGACCTTGCCGTCCCGGAGGGAGAAGGTCAGTCGCGTGCTGCCACCAACGTACACCAGCGTATCGCCGGACTGCTCGCCGATGCCCAGCGCGTCCGTGACATCCTGCCGGGTGGAGCCGATAGACAGCCCCTCCGGGGTCTTGACCGAATCGTCGGTCAGGGCGATTGCATTGATCGTGTCTCCCTCGGTTCCGGGAACCGTATAGACCGTGAAGCCGGTGTACCGGTATACCTTGTCGGTGCCGGGAATGCCGCCGCAGGAGCCGGATTCACTGAAGCTCAGCGGCTCACCGAGCGCCGTCAGCGCGTCTTTGGCAGGCGTTCCGGGCGTCAGCGTGGCGGAGCCATAGCGGAAACTGTAGGTTTTGGCGTCACCGCCGCCGCACGCGGCGACCAGCGGCAGGCAGAGACAGAGAACGAGCATCAGCAAAAGCACGTGTTTCAGATGTTTCATATCGGTATCCTTTCAGAAATCAGAATCGGTATTTCATGGAAAAATGCTTGAAAGAACAGGGGGAGCTTCTTCCGGGGAGAGCTTCCCCGATTTTGCTTTTTACGGTCTCATTGCCCGCGCTTTCTTGCTTCGAACCGCTCCACGCGCGCACGCCAGACAGAGGAGAACGCGGAGTCGGCGCGGCGGTCGGGGAGAGCGTCCGAGAGGGCGCTGTCTGCGCGCAGGTACCGCCCGAACCAGACCGACAGCTTCTCGGCGCCGGATACGTTGAGGTGAACGCCGCCGTCGTAGGTGTCGGCAGACCAGTCCAGCCCGATGCTGTCAGCGGCGGGGATCGCGTTGCAGTAGGGGAGCGACCGGCGCGCGGCGTAGGCGCTGATCTCCGCGTCCCACTCGTCGTACCACCAGTAACGCCATGAGTTGGTCGGCGCTTTGAACAGCACAAGGAGAATGCCGTTTTCCTCGCAGAGCCGGTACAGTCTGTCCAGCCACTCCATGGAGGAGGCGGGCAGAGCGGTGTTGATCAACGGCTTTTTCAGCTCCGCATCGTTGACGGACGGGTCGCGTGGCTGTACGCCTGTCTGCAGAAGGTAGCCGCTGTCCGAGACAGGCTCCCCTGCGCGGAAAGCGTACTGGAAATCCTCGGCGGTCAGTTGGTCCCAGCGGCTGTGGTAGCGCAGGGCAGGGAGCAGGTAGGAGGTAAGGCTTTCCCCCGCAGTTGCCGATGCACGGATGGCGGACACCTTGACCGACGACCATTCCATACCGTCCAGCGTCATGCGGTTGTACGCCTCGCTCTGCGGCTCGCCGTACATGAGTGACAGAACATTGAAGACCACCACGCGCGGCGTCTCGTGGCGCAGGGCATCCGCCAGCATATAGTAAGACTGCCACACCAGCTGCTGGGCGCTTCCGCGCACATAGGAGGATATACCGTACTCCTGCCACAGCACCGCCGGAATGAAGGATTCATACACCTCGCAGTCGCCGATAAACAGAAGATCATGGCTGACCTCTGCCACATCGGCGTAGTATTCACCGGTCAGCGAGCCTTCCGGCGAGACGGAGCGATACTTGGGGCGCAGGATACAGCCTGCCGCAACCAGGAAGCCGACCAGCAGGACAGCGGCGGCAAGTCCGCTCACGGTACGGCAGAGTACAATTTTTTTCTTGCTTTTCACAGCCGCACCTCCTCAGAATTGCCCGTAGATGAAATCCGACGCGTCAAAGCCGAATCCATAGCTGCCGAAGATCAGTGTTGCCGCAATCAGCAGAGCGCATACCGCCCACAGCAGAACCGGGCGGCTGACCAGCCGTTCCGCAAGGCAGAAGCCCGCCGGAGCATCGGCTTTTCCCTGCCGTCCGACCAGCCGGAACAGCAGTGCCGCCAGCCCCAGAAATACCCATACCGGGACAGACAGTCCCAATCGGCTGACCGCACCGCCGCAGAACAGGTCGCGCCAGCTCGCGGGCGAGGTAAATATGGATCCGAAAGCCCGGAAGGTCACGCCGACATCGCGGTAGCAGTCCAGGCTCCGGATGGCGCCCATCAGCAGGAAGGTGCGCAGGGCGCAGAAGCCACCGTAGGCGGAGGAGGCGGTCAGACGGGGAAACCGCCTGTGGAAGGCGGTATACGCCGGGCGCAATTCGTTGGATATCAGAATCACCAGCCCGTTGAGCAGTCCCCAGACCACGAAGTTCCACGAAGCACCGTGCCACAGTCCCGTCAGAAACCAGGTCAGCGTCGTGGCGACCCAGACCGGCAGTCGCATTCCCAGCCAGCGCCCCAAGTGCGCCCGTCCCCACTTGGACAGCTTCTGCATCGGCTTGCTGACCGAAAGGGGGTAAAACACGTAGTCCGTGAACCACGAGCCCATGGTGATATGCCAGCGCTTCCAGTATTCCTCGGTCGAGCGGGCGGAGAAGGGGCGGTTGAAGTTCTCCGTGAGACGGATGCCCATCATGCGGGCAAGCCCCAGCGAGATATCCATACCGCCGGTGAAATCGCCGTAGATGACCAGCGAGTACAGCAGGATCAGTACGGCGGCATAGGCGCCGCGCAGCTCGTCCGGCTTCTGCACGATGGCGCGGACGGCGACAAGCGCCGTATCCGCCACGGCGACTTTCTTGAAGTAGCCCCACGCGACCCGCACGAGCCCCGCCGTGCTGTCCTCCCACGTCAGGGAGTGCGGCTCGGTCAGTGCGGGCATCAGATCGTTATAGCGGCAGATGGGCCCCTGCACAACGGCAGGGAAGAACGAGACAAACAGCGCGTATCTGGCTATATTGCGCTGTGCCTGTGCCTTGCCCCGGTACACGTCTATGACATAGGCGGCAGACCGGAAGGTGTAGAAGGAGATACCGAGTGGGAGCAACAGGGTGGGCGTCCGGATATCCCCGGCGCCGAACAGTCGCCCGATGCTTCCGGCGACGGACAGAGCAAAGCCGGTGTACTTCAGTACTGCCAGTACGGCGAAATTCAGCACAAGGCAGAGGATCAGTATCCTGCGGCGTATGCGCTTTCCGGCGGCGCGGCGCGCTTTACGCTCCTCGCGCGACAGTTCCGCCCCTGCGGCGGCAAGCGCCGCCGCATCGCGGTCGGCGTGCGCCTGCATCCAGCGTGCGGCGGCGTAGGTGGAGAGGATGCCGAAGCCCAGAAAAGGCAGATACCATCCGTCCCCCCATGCGTAGAACAGCAGGCTCGCCGCCAGCAGGGCTACCCAGCGCACCCGTCCCGGCAACAGCCAGTAGACAAGCAGAGTCGCCCCCGCAAACAGAAGAAAAGTCAGCGACGCGGTGCTCATGGCGTCGGCTTACGCCTCGTCCAGCCGTTGAATCAGCTGCCAGAGGGCGGCGGCGGAATCAAAGTTTTCCGGCAGAATTTCCTCGGCGGGAATGTTGACGTCCAGTCTGTCCGCTACCTCGGTCACGATGGTCACGATGTCCAGCGAGGTGAGGACGCTGTCCTCGACCAGCCCGGTCGCGGTCTCAAAATCAATGTCCGGGTGCAGTTCCCGGAGGATAGTCAGCAGTTCATTCATGGATGTTGCCTTTCCGGGGCGTTTGCCCCATGTACAGATGCGGAATCAGTCCGTGGCTTTTGCCGCCTCGGTCAGTGCCCGGCGGTCAATTTTACCGTTTGGGGTCAGCGGGAGCGCATCCAGACGGATCAGCAGAGCCGGCATCATGTAGCGCGGCAGGCGCTGATTCAGCATGGCGCGCAGTCCGTCCGGCGTGACGCTTTCGTCTGCCGTATAGTACAGCACGAGACGGGTTCGTGCCCCGTCGTAGACACAGCAGGCGGCACGGACGGCGGGTGCCGCCGCCGCTTCTATCTCGCCCAGCTCCACGCGGTGCCCCAGAATCTTGATCTGCGCGTCACGGCGACCGACAAATACCAGCTCACCGTGCGCATTGTACCGCCCGATGTCCCCGGTACGGTATATGATTTCCGGATAGGCGGATTGCAGGGGATTCTGCACGAAGGCGGCGGCGGTGCGTGCCGGATCGTTGTAGTACCCGAGTGTGACGCAGGTGCCGCGCATACAGATTTCCCCCTCGGTGTCCGGCTCATCCGGCGTGATGCGCCGCGCGCCGTGCGTGCCCTCCGCCAGCAGCAGGATGTCGGTATTGCGGAAGGGGCGCCCGACCGGGATCGGCTCGTCCGGAGCGAGCGCACGGTCGGCGTGCCACCAGCAGGACATACCGGTCGCCTCGGTCGGTCCGTACAGATTGAAGAACCTGGCTTCCGGCAGGGCGGCACGCCAGCGGTCATACTGCGGGCGCGGGAACACCTCGCTTCCGAAGCAGACGGTGGTCAGGTAGCGCGGCGGGTGGCTGTCCAGCACTCCGAAGGCGGAGATCATGGTCAGGGCGGACACAACCCAGCAGACGGTATTCACCTTGTGCTGATTGAGAAAATCACACAGGGGGATGGGAAAGGAGAACAGCATTTTGGGCACGAGATAAGTCGTTGCGCCATACTTAAGCGTGGGCATGATCTCCTTGAGCGGTGCGTCAAAATACAGTGGGGTCTGATTGGCGAACACGGTGTCCTCCGAAAAGCCGATTGCTTCGCAAAGCGACTCGGTGTAGTCCAGAACCGAGCGATGGCAGGCGGCAACGCCCTTGGGAACGCCGGTGGAACCGGAGGTGAACACAACATAAATCGGATCCTGATCGACGGCGGCATCGCGGACAGCGGCAAGTACCGCCTCGTCCGGCTCTTCCAGGCACAGCTCCTCATAGGACAGCACGCACCCGGCAAACGCACCCGATGCGACCAGTGCATCGGCACGGGGGCGGTTGTGCCGGTCGCAGATCAGCAGACGCGGGGAGAGTGTGTGCAGAATCTGTTCCATGCGTGCCGCGGGCATTGCCTCGTCCAGCGCCGCGTAAAAGCACCCCGCCCGTACAACGCCGAGAAAGGCGGCAATTTCGGCGGGGGCGCGTTGCATCAGCACGGCGACCGGTTCCCGACCGTATCCCAGCCGGCAGAGTGCCGTGCCGATGCGGCGGGAAGCACCGTCCAGCTCCCGGAAGGATAACGCGACCCGCCCGTCCGAGAAAGCGGTCTTGTCCGGCACCCGGCGGGCGGTCGCATCCAGATATTGCAGGATATTGTTCAGCATACGGAGAGTCCTCGTTCTGTCAGGAATAGTACGGCTCCAGCTCCGGCGTTCTGGTGATGATCTCAGTGGAGCTGGCAGGGTACTTGCCCGTGTCGTAGGCGTAGAAGTTGGCACGCACCTTACTGTACGCGCGCACCTGCTTATCGGTCAGCAGACAGCCGCTGTGGTTGTACTCTGCCCGCAGGCGCGTGCAGTCGTAGTGGTACCAGCGGGGCGAGGTCTTGGTTCCGATATTGACCAGGAGCCAGTAGTGCGTGTCGCTGGTCAGTCCGGGCGTGCGCTGGATCTCCTTGTACTCCACGCCCAGTCTGGACAGGAACGCGATGGCAACGGAATCGTAGGCGTAACAGTCGCCGGTTCCGTTGGACAGGCTTTCGTAGGCGATGCGTACACGGTCGCTCGTGTCCTCGGACGCGGCATACCGGATGTGGCTCTGGATATAGGCATACACCTCGCGCAGTTGGGTTTCGATCGTGGCGTTTGCCGTGATGTTTGCCGCAATGATCTCGTCAATCTTGCGGTTGAGGCTTTCCTGCGAGATGCGGCTGGCACCGATATGCACCGTGCTTTTCGCGGTGGAGCGGTTGCCGGATACGTCCGTGGCGGTATAGATAATGGGATAATCACCCGCCGCATTGGGATTGACGGCGGAGGTATCCACATCAATGCGCACCTCGCCGCAGCAGTTGTCCTCCACGATAAGACCGTCCCGGTAGGCAATGGCTTCCCCGACATAGGCGCTCGGCTCCGGAACCGAGCGGAACACGGGGGGCTCCGTGTCACGGATGACCGTGACGATTGATTGCAGAGGCTTGGTGCTGTTGCCGCTGGCATCGGTCACACGGAAGGTCACATCATAGTCCCCGAGCGCGGACAGCTCCGGCAACGGATCGACAAAGGCGGCGCTGTAGCTGTCGTATTCCTTGATGGAGCCGATGAAATCCTCTGCAACGGGCGCCGTCTGCCCCAGTGCGCTGTAAACATGGCGGGGCGTTACGACCGGCGCCACGCGGTCGATGACCTTGAGCCGCAGTGTATATGATTTCCCGGAGTCTGCCTGCACCGGAACCTCGTAGACGCCGGCGCGGGTGGCGCGGTCATCCTCGATGCCGTCGATGTGGCTGGTCGCATCGTCGCCCAGCAGCCGCACCGAGTCCGGGAGCAGATCGCCGACATGGATGGTCACGGATACAGTCCTGCCGCAACCGGTGAGCGGGGCGCACAGCCCCCCCGCGCAGACGACCGCCGCCAGCAGTCCGGCAAACAGTCTCCTTCTTTTTTTCTGTATATGAATCAGCATAGTTTTTTATCCTCCGTCGGTTTGTCCTCCCCTTCGGCAGGCGGGTGTTCCGACACCGCTATGCGGTACCCAACCGTTATTATAGCAAATTCCGGAACACAAGTCAATGGAGTGCGCGGGAATTATTCATGAAATTTTGCCCCGGTTGGATAATCCGGCATTCGGCAGACAGCAAGAAGAGGGGCTGCCGGACGGCAGCCCCTCTCTTTGCAGGCAGACTCAATCGCCTGCCCCGGCAATCTGCCGGATTGTCACGGCGCGCTTGTGCCGGATCGGCTTCCAACCGACGCGGCGGGCGAACAGGGACGCGATGCAGATCGGAACATAGGTGAACATGAACAGCGGGAATGTGAAGGTGAACAGGATCTTTTTCCACGCAGGGCAGTAGATGCTCCGCCACTCGGTCACGGTCGTGATGGCACCCAGTATGAACACCGTCAGAAACAGCCCGCACAGGATGTTCGCAACGGACAGGAGCAGCGTGGTGACGTTTTGATCGGTCACAAACCGGTACACCGTCGCACTGACGTTGACGACAAGTCCCGTTGCCGTCAGGATTGCGCCGGGGGCGATGTTCATGGTCATGTCGTAGCAGGAGAAGCGCCGGGAAATCGCCTTGCGCGGGCGGAATATTCCCCTGATCATGCGCTTGCCGTAGTACCAGAGCACCTGCAGATAGCCGCGTGACCAGCGCATCCGCTGGCGCCACGACTGGGCAAAGGAGGTCGGCTGTTCGTCAAAGAACACGGCACGGGGGCAGTAGCCGATGATTTCGCCGGATGTCACACGGTCGATGGTGAACTGGATATCCTCCGTCAGCAGGAAGAAGTTCCAGCCGCCGCACGCGTGCAGTACCCGCCGCGAGAACAGGAAGCCCGTTCCGGATACGGCGCAGCTGCTGCCGAGCGCCATGCGTGCACCGTTGAGGTAGCGTGCCTCGCGCAGGAACCACAGACCGTATCCGGCGCTGATCCAGTTGTCGCCGTAGTTCTTCGTGTTGCGGTAACTGGTGACGATGCTGTACCCCGCCGAGAAGGTTTTGTTCATTTCGGTAAGGTAGTCCGGACGAAGCAGGTTGTCCGCATCGAACACCAGAAAGCCGTCATACTTTTTGACCGGAATGCGTTCCAGCAACCAGTTGAGTGCGTAGCCTTTGCCCACCTTGACCTTGTCCTGCCGCTCGTGGACGAAAGCGCCCCGCGCCCGGCAGACCTCCGCCGTTGCGTCGGTGCAGTTGTCCGCGACCACGTAAATGTCGAACAGGTCGGCGGGGTAATCCTGCGCCCGGATGCTGTCGAGCAACTGCCCGATCACCGCTTCCTCGTTCCGGGCGGCAATCAGGAAGGCAAAACGGTTGCGGCGTCCGGGACCGTAAACGCGCGGTCGGCGCAGCCATGCAATCGGGATGTACGCGAACTGGTACGCATAGCACAGGAAGAACAATACCACCAGCAGGCGGTTGAACCATTCAATAAAATCCATATAGGTCAGATGTGGGGGTGTGCCGTTCCTGCGGCTCCGCGCACGGACTGCCGGCGGAGGACAGGGAACGGAAAGGCGACTGCCGCGCGCCGCCCGGCTTGTGCCGGGGCAGTCAGACGCGCGGGGCGCGGGTGAACAGTTGGGAGGGTATCGCGGATTCTTACGGGGTTTCCTTCCCGGATGAAGCCGCCTGGGCGGCATCCGCCGGCGTGTACAGGGGGAAGGTAAGGCGCACCTTGAACAGGTCGCCGTCGATGGCAAGCTGCAGGCTCCCGCCCTGCAACTCGGTCAGGCTTTGCACAATGGCAAGCCCCAGCCCGGAGCCTTCCGTGTGTCGGGAGGCGTCCCCCCGGACGAACCGCTCCAGCAGTTCCTCGGCGGGGATGTTGAGCGGCTCGGCGGATACGTTGCGGAAGGTAATGATCGCGACCGGTCGGCTCCCGCCCGGAGCGGCAGGATCCAGCCCTGCCCGGGCGTCGAGGTACACGCGGGTGCCCGGCTGGGCATACTTGATGATGTTATTCATCAGGTTGCCAAAAATGCGCCCGAGGTGCCTGCCGTCTGCCAGTACGGTCAGCGTCTTGTCCGGTGTCTGCACGATGAGATTCAGGTCGTGCGCGTGCAGACGTTCGGCGTACTCCCCTTGCACCTGCTCCAGCAATACGCCCACCTCACACGGGGCGGGAATCACATTCAGCACGCCGGAGGACGCCTTGGATGCCTCCAGCAGGTCATCAATCAGCTTTTTGAGCCGGGTGCTCTGCCTGTCCAGCACATCGATGTAGGTACACAGGGTTTCGTCCGTGGGGGAGAGTTGCCGGATAAGCTCCACGTAGTTCACGATGGAGGTCAGCGGGGTTTTGATATCGTGGGACACGTTGGTGATAAGCTCGGTGCGGAAATGCTCGCTTTTCATGCGCTGCTCGACCGCGTCGGCAAGCCCCTGCCCGATGCGGTTGAGGTTCTCTGCCGAGACCCGGCAGTCATCCGGCAGTCCGGCGGTGCTCATGCGGTACTCAAACTCTCCCTTTGCCAGATGGGCGGCACCGTCCTGCAGACGGCGCAGTCCCAGCGCGTAGCGGAGCGCGCACGCGCCCAGCACCACCAGCTCCAGAAGAACCAGCAGAAGAAAGATCCCGGCGTACCCGCCTACCATCAGCGCATAGCCAACCGACAGATTGAGTGCCAGCAGGACGAGCAGGAGTACGAACGCCCGCCGGACAGGGGGGATTGCCTGCAAGGCGGCGCGCGTGCGGCGGAACAGCCAGCGGAGCGATTGCCCGACAGCCCGCAGGCATATCCAGACAAGCGTATGTCGGAATACCGTCCCCGCCTTGATGCGTACCGAAAGACTCATGGCATATCCGATGAGCAGCAGCATGGCAGGGATGTAAACGGCAATAATCAGCACTGCGGATGCCGAGAACATACTGCCGCCGACCGTCGGCAGTGCGGTCAGCAACAGCAGCAGCATCACCGCCTCCAGCAGACCGACGAAAAAGGTGAACAGGTCAAAGGGAACGCGATCTATCGCGCCCTCGCGCACGCCGTCCTCACCCGGATGCCTGCCAGCCGCGCTCAGCAGAAAGACCAGGAGGCATATGGAGGCGGCAAGACCGGCAAGGCACACCGCCACGTTCGTAACGCGGTAGCGGCTCAGAAAGAGCAGGCTCCGGTACATTCCGCGATACCATGTGTGCATGGCGCCGGAATCTGCCCAGAGGTGCAGGGTAACGTCTTTGGTCACGGCAGGGTTGTCCGAATCCGGCACCGTAAGTCTCCATTCCAGATGGGACAGCCCCGTCTCGCCCTGATAGTTGCCCGAAAGCACGTTTCCGTCCCCGTCCTTGACCTGGTAGTACAGTCCGCTCCATGCGCGTATCCAGCTGTCCATTCCGTCCGGATCGGACAGGTAGTAGTTCGTTCCGTCATGCATGGCGCGGTCAAGGTAGCTTTCGGTAAGGTCGGCGAGCAGCTGCTCCTGCGATACGCCGTCGTAAATGCCGTACACCGCCGACAGCCCGATGCCCACGCCGGAGACGGCGGTAAAGAAAGCCGTCACGGTCAGCAGGAGAACAGCGGCTGTTTTGACGGCGAGCGAGTACGTCGCGGGGGACCGTCCGTTGCTTCGTGCGGCGCGTGTCATGACCGCCCCTCCGCATCCAGCTTGTAGCCCTGCGCCCAGACCACCTTGAGAAACCGGGGCGTTGCCGGGTCTATTTCGATTTTTTCCCGCAGATGGCGGATGTGTACCGCCACGGTGCTGTCTGCGCCGAACGGCTCGTCCTGCCAGACGCGGCGATATATCTCTTTCGGAGAGATCACTTCGCCGGGGCGCCGCAGGAACAGCCGCAGGATTTCGTACTCCGTCGGTGTCAGGCTCAGTGCCTCCCCGTACAGGGAGACGGTGCGCGTGCGCTCGTCCACGGAAAACGCCCCGACGCTCAGTTGTCCGACCGTGCCTACGGGCTGTCCCGTCACGCTGCCCAGCTGCGTATAGCGCCGGAGTTGGGAACGGATGCGCGCCATCAGTTCCAGCGGATTGAAGGGCTTTGTCACATAGTCATCCGCGCCGACGGTAAGCCCCAGCACCTTGTCGTTGTCCTCGCCCTTGGCAGTCAGCAGGATGACCGGCAGGTTGCAGTGCTCCCGGATGCGCGTCATGGCGGTGATACCGTCCATGACCGGCATCATAATGTCCATCACGACCAGCTGTACCGATTCGCGGCTGACAATCGCGACCGCTTCCTTGCCGTTTGCGGCGGTCAGCACGCGGTAGCCCTCGGCTTCCAGGTATATCCGTAAAGCGGACACGATGTCCGCCTCGTCATCACAGACAAGGATTGTCGGTGTCTCCATACTGTATTTCTGCCCCCTTTCCCGCCAGTGCAATAAGTATAACAGAAAACTCTTGAATTTGCAAGGGGAATTTGCTTAAGATTCTTTTAAGATTTCGTGCAGGAGGGGTAAAATTTTCCCGACCCGGTGTATTATAGCACATTTTCCCGTTTTGTCAATAGTGAAGATTACGGTTCGTTCAGCATCCGCTCACCTGCGCGCGGGGACACTGCTTGTCAAGATATACAAAACAGGCTTGCACGTTCTTGCGAATATCGTTTTTTTCCTGTCTTTTCAAATCTTATTTCTTGTGGTATAATAGACAATCGGTTATGGATACTCCGCGATGTATATGCGCGGAAAGCTAAGGAAAACGCAACGGACAAAGCCGCGTTTTTCAAGAGATGGGAGTGCAGAAAACAGTGATCCGAAACGATTTGAGAAATGTAGCCATTATCGCCCACGTTGACCACGGCAAAACCACGCTGGTGGACGGACTGCTCAAGCAGGGAGGTATCTACCGGGACAACCAGGAAACCGTGACGTGCGTCATGGATTCCGGTGCGCTGGAACGGGAGAGGGGCATCACCATTCTTGCCAAGAATACCGCTGTTCATTACAAGGGTGTCAAAATCAACATCGTCGATACCCCCGGGCACGCCGACTTCGGCGGCGAGGTGGAGCGCGTGCTGAAGATGGTCAACGGCGTCATCCTGCTGGTTGATGCCGCAGAGGGACCCATGCCGCAGACCCGCTTTGTTCTGCAGAAAGCGTTGGAGCTCAACCATCGCGTCATCGTCTGCATCAACAAGATAGATAAGCCGGACGCGCGTCTCGGCGAAGTGGAGGACGAGATCCTGGAGCTGCTGATTGATCTCGGCGCGAACGACGATCAGCTGGATTCCCCCATGCTGTACTGCTCCGGTCGCGATGGCACGGCATCCCTGTCTCCGGATGAGCCGGGCAAGGATCTGACACCGCTGTTCGACACGATCCTGAATTACATTCCTGCTCCGGAGGGCGATGAGACGGCACCGCTCCAGCTGCTGGTGTCCTCCATTGACTATAACGATTACGTAGGGCGTATCGGCATCGGACGCATTGAGCGCGGATGCATCAAGGTCAATCAGGATGCCATGATCTGCAACTACCACACGCCGGATGTGCCGCCCAAGCGCACCAAAATCGTGACGGTCATGCAGATTGACGGACTTTCCCGTCGCCCGGTGGACAGCGCCATGGTGGGCGATATCGTGTGCTTCTCCGGTGCGGGCAATGTTTCCATCGGCGACACCGTGACGGCGGTGGACTGCCCGGAGCCGCTGGAGTTCGTCAAGGTCAGCGAGCCGACGCTGGAGATGACCTTCTCGGTCAATGACAGCCCGTTGGCGGGCAAGGAGGGCAAGTTTGTCACGTCCCGCCAGCTGCGCGACCGACTGTACCGCGAACTGCTCAAGGACGTGTCCCTGCGTGTCTCGGACGGCGAGACGACCGATGAGTTCCGCGTAGCGGGGCGCGGCGAGATGCATCTGTCCATCCTGATCGAGACTATGCGCCGGGAGGGCTATGAGCTGACCTGCTCTAACCCCCGCGTGCTGTACAAGGAGATTGCCGGGCAGAAGTGCGAGCCTATGGAGCGTGTCACGCTGGACGTGCCGAATGATTATGTCGGTGCCGTTGTGGAGAAGCTGGGTCAGCGCAAGGGTGACCTGGTCGAGATGGTGCCGCTGGGCTCCGGAAACCGGATGCGGCTGGAGTACGTGATCCCCACCCGGTGCCTGTTCGGCTACCGTTCCGAGTTCCTGACAGCCACGCACGGCGAGGGTGTCATGAACACGCTGTTTGAAGGCTACCAGCCCTACCGTGGCGAGGTCGTCATGCGCTTTACCGGCTCCCTGATCGCGTCCGAGGCGGGCGTGACTACCCGGTACGGATTGTACAAGACGCAGGAGCGCGGACAGATGTTTGTGGGTCCGCAGACCGAGGTCTATGAAGGCATGATCGTGGGGGAGAACCCGAAGAATGATGACATCGCCATCAATCCCTGCCAGGAGAAGCACCTGACCGCTATCCGTTCCACGGGCGCGGACGAAAAGCTGATTCTGGTGCCTGCCAAGATTTTCTCGCTGGAGGAAGCCATCGAGTTTATCAAGGATGACGAGCTGATCGAGGTCACGCCCAAATCCATCCGCCTGCGCAAGAAGATCCTGAACACGGATCTGCGCATGAAGGATATGATGCGCCGCCGCCGCGCACTGCAGCAGCAGTAAATCCGCGAAGCGCACGGTTTCGCCCGGTATTTTCGGATTTCGGCAAGGCAAAAATAAATAGAACACAAAAAAGGGGAGCGGTTTTTGCCGCTCCTCTCTCTTTGCCGCGCACGATCGGGTTCCTGCTGTCAGCTTTCCGATGCAGTCACCGGGTGGCAGATCCACGCAGGGATGCCTTCCGACTGCAGTGTGCGGTATGCTGCCCCGGCGCCGCCCCGCGCGAACAGCCCGAACACGCTGGGACCGCTGCCGCTCATGCGGACGCCGCACGCGCCTGCCGCCGTGAGCGCGGCGTGCAGTCCGGTTGCCGTGCTGTGTCGCGGCAGGATGACCGACTCGAACAGATTGAACATATGCGCCCCGATGCCGGACAGATCGCCATGCGCCAGCGCGGACAGCAGTGCATCCTGCTGCTCCGTGCGTGGTTGGCAGAACTCCGGCGCAAAGCCGCCGTAAGCGGCGTCCAGTGCGCGGTAGGCTTCCGGGGTGGACACGCCTTCCCCGGCGCAGGCAATCAGAATATCGCAGTCCGGCAGGGGAGAGCAGGGGTTCAGGACGTCGCCCACGCCCTCGGTGATGCAGGCGCCGCCCCGGATGCAGAAGGGAACATCCGCCCCCAGCTTTCCGCCAAGCATTTCCAGTGCGGCGGCGTCCAACGGCTCGCCCGCAAGGCGGTTCAGTCCGCGCAGAACGGCGGCGGCATCGGTGCTTCCGCCTGCCAGACCTGCCGGGTATGGGATATGCTTTTCGATGTGTACGGTTGCCCGAAGCGCCGTTTTCCTGCATCCGTCTGCCCGTGTATAGGCAAGGAAAGCCTCCGTCGCGCGGAAGGCAAGGTTGCCCCGGTCGGTCGGGAGTGCCCGGTCGGAGCAGGTCAGTCTGACGCTGTCTTCATCAGCCGGTGACAGGGAGATTGTCACTGTGTCCGCTAGACTGACAGACTGCATGACGCCGGTCAGAAGGTGGTAGCCGTCCGGGCGTCGTCCGGTGATGTCGAGAAACAGGTTTATCTTGGCACACGCTTGCAGCGTCAGGGGAGTATCGTATGTCATAGCCGGATATTTTCCTCCGTTTCGAGAAATTCTCGCAGAATACCCCGCCAGAGCGGGAGTTGTCCGAGGTCGGTTGCACACCGGACGGTCAGCAGTACGCCGTCCAGTGCGAGCAGGGGCGTGCGGGCGGCGCAGAAGGTCAGCTTGCGTGTCAGCTCCGCCGGGGAGGCGTTCCCGCGCAGGCAGAGTGCCGTCCGCACGCCTGCCGGAAATGCAGGCGGTGTATCGCTTTCCTCGGGATCGGTCAGTGCGCACACCAGCACGGGCAGGCGACGAGCATCGGCGAGATAGCGCGCCAGCTGTTCCAGCTGTCCGCACGGACCGATCAGTTCCAGCGGACGTGCCTGCGCAAGGCACACTTCGGCTGTTTCACGTACATGCTGGGTGAACAGCAGGTCACGCTCCGCCGGAGCAAGCGCCACGCCCGTCTCTTCCCGCCTGCGGCACAGCGCGGCGTGATATGGATCGGGGCGCACGAAAGCGTAGCCGTCCGGCAGCGTCAGCATGAACCGCTTGTTCGGCACGTCAGGTGCTGCCCCCATACGGCGGGCAAGTGCGGCAAGTGTCAGATCGTTTTCCTGCGCATCGGGGGAGATGAACCGTGTCAGATGCCGCCATAGTGCTGCCGGGTCAGGACGCGGATCGTGCCATTCAAACCCTTCTGCCAGCAGCGCAAGAATCCGACGTCGCAGGGGGTGTCCCGGGGCGAGCGGCAGGGTGCGGCACAGCGCCGCGAGCTTATCATAATCCGGTGCGCCGCCGTCCGGGAGCAGTTCCGGCGGTTCCCCGCAGGCGGTCAGCAGGGCTGACATACCGTCGGAGCGCCGGAACAGGTCATAGGGTGAGGCAAAGCGGATGTCCTCCGGGGCATCCGTTCCGACTACATACAGCGCGGTGATCTCCCTCATGTTCTGCATCCTCCGTTCCGTGTCCCCGGCTTGGCGCCGTGTAATGGCTGTGGAAGTATTGTAACACATTTTGCGCCGGATTGCAACACGCGCGACCGCTTTTTTGTTCGGCAGGTTCTGCCGCAGACGAGATAGATGATACAACAGGAAAGACCTGTACGTTGCGGATGTCCGCAACGTACAGGTCTCTGTTCCTGTCAGATCAATCAGCGGCTACTCAGGGAAGCGCTGATTGGAATGAGGCTTCGGCAGAAGCGCTGCCGGTTAAAGCGGCACTTCCTTAGTACATACCGCCCATGCCGCCGCCCATACCGGCACCGGCTGCGGCATTGTCAGCCTTCGGATCCGGCTTGTCGGCAACCACGGACTCGGTGGTCAGAATGACAGAGGCGATGGAGGCGGCGTTCTGCAGGGCAGAGCGTGTGACCTTGGTAGGATCCACGATACCGGCAGAGACCATATCCACGTAGGCTTCCTTGTACGCATCGAAGCCGTAGCCCATCTTGCCGGAGCTCATGATCTTATCGACCACGACACCGCCGTCAAAGCCGGCGTTCGCGGCGATCTGACGCACCGGCTCTTCCAGAGCCTTCAGCACGATCTTCACGCCGGTCTTTTCGTCACCCTCAACGGTATCCAGCACCTTGGCGACATCGGCAATGACGTTCAGATATGCCGTTCCGCCGCCGGGGACGATACCCTCCTCGACAGCCGCACGGGTTGCGTTGAGCGCATCCTCAATGCGGAGCTTCTTCTCCTTCATTTCAGCCTCGGTGGCAGCACCGACCTTGATGACGGCAACGCCGCCAGCCAGCTTAGCCAGCCGCTCCTGCAACTTCTCGCGGTCGAAATCGGAGGTTGTGGTCTCGATAGCCGAGCGGATCTGGGAGACACGCGCCTTGATGGCGTCGCTGTCGCCGTGACCGCCGACGATGATGGTGTTTTCCTTGGTGACCTTGACCTGACGAGCCTGACCCAGCTGAGAAACCTCAACGTCCTTCAGCTCCAGACCCAGCTCGGAGGAAATGACCTCGCCGCCGGTCAGGATGGCGATATCCTGCAGCATCTCCTTGCGGCGGTCGCCGAAACCGGGCGCCTTGACGGCAACGCAGGTGAAGGTTCCGCGCAGCTTGTTCAGAACCAGCGTGGTCAGAGCCTCGCCCTCGACGTCCTCTGCGATAATCAGCAGCTTCTTGCCGGACTGCACCAGTTGCTCCAGAAGGGGCAGGATTTCCTGAATGTTGGAAATCTTCTTGTCGGTAATCAAAACCAGCGCATCATCGATGACGGCTTCCATCTTGTCGGTATCCGTCACCATGTAGGGGGACAGGTAGCCGCGGTCAAACTGCATACCCTCAACGACCTCGGAATAGGTCTCGGCGGTCTTGGACTCCTCGACGGTAATCACGCCGTCAGCCGTGACCTTCTCCATTGCATCGGCAATCAGCTCACCGATGACCTCATCACCGGCGGAAATAGTGCCGACACGGGTGATATCCTCCTTGCCGTTGACCTTCTTGGAATTGTTGACCAGCGACGCGACAGCGGCGTCCACAGCCTTCTTCATACCCTTGCGCAGAACCATGGGGTTCGCGCCGGCGGTCACATTCTTCATGCCCTCGCGGACGAAAGCCTGTGCCAGCAGGGTAGCGGTCGTGGTGCCGTCACCGGCGGCATCGTTTGTCTTGGTGGCGACCTCCTTGACCAGCGAGGCACCCATGTTTTCCGCCTCGTCCTCCAGCTCGATCTCCTTGGCGATGGTTACGCCGTCATTGGTGATCAGGGGCGAGCCGTACTTCTTGTCCAGCACCACGTTGCGTCCCTTGGGACCCAGGGTGATCTTGACGGTATTCGCCAGTTTATCTACGCCGCGCACCAGCGCGTTGCGGGCCTCAATGCCATACAGAATTTCTTTTGCCATAACAGAATTCACTCCTTTTCGGTTTACACTTGTGAATAATAGTGAAGGGAAGCGCGACCGTTACTCAACGGTTGCCAGAATGTCGTCCTCGGACAGCACCGTGTACTCGACACCATCCAGCTTGACTGCCGTGCCGGCATACTTGCTGGCGATGACCTTGTCACCGACCTTGACGGTCATGGGTGCCACGGCACCGTTATCCGTGACCTTGCCGGGTCCTACGGCGATAACGTCTGCCACCTGGGGCTTCTCCTGCGCGGACGCGGTGAGGATGATGCCGGTCTTGGTTTTCTCCTCGGCTTCCTCAAACTTGATGACCACACGGTTGGACAGGGGATTGAGTTTCATGATTGATTCCTCCTTGACGCTTGACGCTTTGCGATAAGCCTGCCGCTGTACGTTGCACTGCCTGTGCGGCGCGCCCGCGCGGCGGCTGGCGTTAGCACTCTAACTTCATGAGTGCCAACTTACAACGCATATTCTACACCAATTCCGGGAAATGTCAAGGGCTTTTTCTCAATATTCACATATTGTTAACATTTGGCGTAGAGCCACCCTTCTGTCCGGCGCGCGGGACGCATACAATCCTTTCGGAAGGGGGGACGCGGGCATGGATTCCGTCATGACGGTAACATCTTTATTTATTCTTGCTGTGAGCGGGTATTTTGCGGTTCGCCTGCATGGTATGCGTGCCGTCCGTCCGCTCCGACGCCTGCGTGCGGCGCTGGCTCCCCGCCGGTCTGGCACGGGCGTTTCCCCGCTGGGCGGAATGTGCATGGCGCTGGCGGGAACGCTGGGTGTCGGGAATATTGCAGGCGTTGCCACCGCCCTGTGGCTGGGCGGTCCGGGGGCGATTTTCTGGATGATTTTCAGCGGTCTTGCGGTCACGGTGCTGAAATATGCCGAGATCGTGCTGGCGATCCGCCACAGGCGGCGGACTGCAAGCGGCACGGTGGGCGGCGCACCCTACTATATTTCGGATCTGCTGTTCGCCCGCGGGCACGCCGGAGCGGGGCGTCTGCTGGCGTGCCTGTTTGCCTGGCTCTGCCTGCTCAATGCGCTGACCATGGGTTCGGTGCTCCAGATCAACGCGGCGGTGTCCGCCCTGCACGGGGCATTCGGACTGCCGCCGCTGGTGACGGGGCTGACAGCCGCCGGACTGTGCGCTGTGGTCATGAGCGGCGGAGCATCACGGATTGCCGCGCTGACCGAGCGGCTGGTGCCGTTCATGACGGTCGGCTTTCTGTTGCTCTGCGGTGCCGTTCTGATCCTGCGTCGGGAGCGTCTGCCGGACGCTGCGGCGGCGATCCTGCGTGAGGCGTTTTCCCCGGCGAATGCCGGAGCGGCTGCCGGAGGCGGCGTGGGCGGCTTCCTTTTGACGCGCGCGGTGCGCGTGGGAGTCATGCGCGGGCTGGTGTCCAATGAGGCAGGATGCGGCACGGCGCCCATGGCGCACGCGGCGGCTGACACCGACAGCCCGGCGACGCAGGGCGTTCTCGGGATGCTGGAGGTCTTTGTGGACACCGTCCTTCTGTGCAGTATCACGGCGTTGACTGTCCTGGTCGGCGACACCGGCTATACAGCCTTCGGTGCGGACGGAGCTGCCTGCGCACGCGCCGCCTTCACCTCGGTGCTTGGCGACTGGGCTGGCGGCGTGTTCGGCATATCGGTGTTTCTGTTCGCGCTTGCCAGCGCCTTCTGCTGGGCGCATTACGGCATGACCTGCGTCGGATATCTGCGTGCCCGCCGTCCCGGCACCGGACTGTGCTGGCGGATGCTGTTCACCCTCGCCTTCTGCTCCGCCTTGATTTTGGGCGCGCTGATGGCGCCCTCCCTCGCGTGGACGCTGGCGGATGCGGCAATCGCAGCCATGACTATACTGAACCTCTCCTGCCTGCTTCTCGGCGCCCGTGAAATAGCCGCTGCACGTTGACTTCCGGCAATCCGGAGGCAGGTTCCGCCATACGGCAGTATCATATCTCACCGTGAATTCCCGAAGTAAATTCCACTGTGAAATTTACTTCGGGAATTTACTATACTTTTACCAGCACCCCAATATTTCAAAAAGCTCTTGACAAATGCGCGGAAGTGTGCTATAATCTGTAAAGCGTTTTGCTTTACACCCTTGCGGTGTGAAAGGACGGTTTCACGGTATGTTTGAAAAAAACCTGGAAGTGGGACTTTTGCTGGACTTTTACGGAGACATACTGCCCGAACGACGGCGCGAAATGATCGAGTTGTACTATAATGACGATTTATCGCTCGCCGAGGTCGCGGAGCAACTGGGCGTGACCCGGCAGGCTGTGCGCGAAACTGTCAAGAAAACCGAAACCGAATTGTATTTCTATGAGGAAAAGCTGGGGCTGCTGCGGCGGTTCACCGAAGCGCAGACCTGTGCCGGTCGCATCCGTGCCCTCTGTGAGGCGGAGAAGGACTGCGTCTCGCCGGCGCTACGCGAGGCGATCGACAGGCTGTGTGATGCCGTCGGTGCCGGGTGACGCGGCTTTTCAGGTAACACCGCACCCGGTGCACGGGTGCCCAGGGAAGGGAGGCGCTGTGCCATATGGCGATGTTTTCAAGTCTCAGCGAGAAGCTGGAGAATGCGTTCAAAAAATTCCGCAGCCGCGGTAAATTGACAGAGGCAGACGTCAAGGCGGGGATGCGCGAGATAAAGCTCGCCCTGCTGGAGGCAGACGTCAACTTCAAGGTTGTCAAGGACTTTGTCCGCATCGTGTCCGAACGCGCGGTGGGGACGGAGGTCATGGAATCCCTTATGCCCGGACAGCAGATTGTCAAGATCGTGGACGAAGAGCTGACCCGCCTTATGGGCGGCTCGCAGTCCAAGCTCGAAATTGCGCCCAAGCCGCCGACGATTGTCATGATGGTCGGTCTGCAGGGCGCCGGTAAAACCACCCACGCCGGCAAGCTTGCGGGTATGTATAAGAAGCAGGGCAAGCGCCCGCTGCTGGTCGCCTGCGACGTGTACCGTCCTGCCGCAATCAGGCAGTTGGAGGTGCTGGGCGAGAAGCTGGACATCCCGGTGTTCCAGATGGGCGACAGGGAAGACCCTGTCCGCATTGCCGCCGAGGGCGTGAAGCTCGCCGAACAGAAGGGCTACGACATGGTGTTCATAGACACCGCCGGACGGTTGCAGATTGATGAGGCGCTGATGAATGAGCTGATCCGCATCAAGCAGACCGTCAAGCCGACCGAGATCCTGCTGACGGTGGATTCCATGATCGGGCAGGAATCGGTCAATGTTGCGGAGACGTTCAATAATCTGCTGGATATCACGGGCGTGATTCTGACCAAGCTGGACGGCGATACGCGAGGCGGTGCGGCTTTGTCTATCCGCTATGTTACCGGTAAGCCCATCAAGTTCGTCGGTATCGGCGAGAAGCTGGACGCCATTGAGCCGTTCTATCCGGACCGGATGGCGAACCGCATTCTCGGCATGGGTGATGTGCTGACGCTTATCGACAAGGCACAGCAGCAGTTTGACGAGAAGAAAGCCGCCGAACTGGAGCAGAAAATACGCCAGTCCACCTTCACGCTGGACGACTACCTGGATCAGTTTGAGCAACTCAAAAACATGGGTTCGCTGGAGCAGCTCGCCGGCATGATCCCCGGCGTCAAGCCCGGCGCACTCAAGGACGCGCAGATTGACGAGAAGGCGCTGGCACACCAGCAGGCTATCATCCGCGCCATGACCGCCGACGAGCGCCGACGCCCGGATATCGTGCTCAACGCCAGCCGCAAGAAGCGCATCGCCGTCGGAAGCGGTACCACGGTGGAGGAGATCAACAAGCTGCTCAAGCAGTTCGAGCAGATCCGCAAGCTGATGAAGCAGTTTACCGACATGGGCGGCAAGCCCGGCAGAAAGGGGCGCCCCGGCAGGGGGATGCGGTTCCCGTTCTGAGGTATTCCATTCTGAAACTTTCATGCCGCCCCAGGGCGGAGGAAGCTGAAATCAATAAAACACTTTCTGGAGGAACAAAACAATGGTTAAGATCAGACTGACAAGAACCGGAGCCAAGAAGGCTCCCAGCTACCGTGTGGTTGTGGCGGACAGCCGTTACCCCCGCGACGGTCGCTTCATCGACATCATCGGTACCTACAACCCCATGGTAACGCCCGCTGAGGTCAAGCTGGACGCCGATAAGGCGAAGGATTGGCTCTCCAAGGGAGCTCAGCCCACCGAAACGGTCAAGTCTCTGTTCAAGAAGAACGGCATCCTCGCCTGATCCTCTCCGGGTACACCCTATGGCAGAGCTTCAGACGACACTCCGCGACATAGCTGCCGCTATCGTGGATCATCCGGATGAGGTTGCCGTCACGTGCGAGGAAACCGAGGACTCCGTGACCTTGACCCTGAGCGTCGCCCCTGACGATATGGGCATGGTCATCGGACGCCACGGGCGCATTGCCAAGGCAATCCGTACCGTAATCAAGGCAGCCTCCGCCAACTGCGGGAAGCGCGTCAACGTCGATATCCGCTGATCCGCTCGCAAGGCGGCGCCGCACGGGCTCCGTGCCGGCACGGTCGCTTCACAACAAAAAACACCCGTCTGATTCCGGGAATCAAGGATTCATCGAATCGAAGATTCATGGAATCAAGGACGGGTGTTTTTTGCATTCTGCCTTGTACGGCGCTCAGCGCCGGGTCAGCTCCGTGTAGGGACGTTCCCGCTCGATGCACTTGTAGCCGGGGCGCATGATCTTGCCGGAGGACAGGATTTCCTCCATGCGGTGCGCACACCAGCCTGCCGTGCGGGCAATGGTGAAGAGCGGCGTATACATTTCGGTCGGGATGCCCAGCATCCGGTATACCAGACCGGAGTAGAGATCGACATTGGCGCAGATATCGTGATGCTTGCCCTTGTACGTGTTGAAAACCTCCGGCGTCAGACGCTCTATGGATTCCAACAGTTCAAAATCCTCGCCGTAGCCTTTATCCTGCGCCAGTTGGCGCGCGTAACGCTTGAGCATGACGGCGCGGGGATCGGACTTGGTGTAGACCGCGTGCCCCATGCCGTAGATCAGCCCGGATCCGTCGTTTGCCTTGCCCTGCAGGATGCGAAGCAGGAAGTCGGACAACTCGTCGTCGTTGTGCGGGTCGCGGACGTTTGCTTTCACGCAGTCGAACATCTCCTGCACCTTGATGTTCGCGCCGCCGTGCAGGGGACCCTTCAGTGCGCCAATCCCTGCCGCAATAGCGGAATAGGTGTCGGTTCCGGTGGAGGACAGCACACGCGTGGCAAAGGTGGAGGCGTTTCCACCGCCGTGCTCGGCGTGGATGATGAGGCACAGATCCAGCAGATGCGCCTCCTCCGGCGTGTAGCTCTTGTCGGGGCGCAGGATGCGCAGGAAATTCTCCGCCGTGGACAGCCCGTCGCGCGGATTATGCAGGTTCAGCGATTTGTTGAAGAAGGTGTTGCGGTAGACAGCGTATGCCTGCCCCGCAATGACGGGCAGGCGCGCCACCAGCTCCATGGATTGCCGCATCATATTTTCCAGTGAAGTATCGTCCGGATTGTCGTCGTAGGCATACAGCGACAGGACTGCAACCTCCAGCTTATTCATGATGGAACGCGACGGCGCTTTCATGATGATATCCTCGGTGAAGCGGGGCGGCAGATGGCGCAGCATTGCCAGCACATCGGCAAATTCCTGCAACTCCCAGCGCGTGGGCAGGTGCCCCATGAACAGCAGGAAGGCGCACTCCTCAAACCCGAAGCGTCCCTCCGCGATGCAGCTTTCCAGCAGGTCGCATATATTGTACCCGCGGTATTCCAGCACGCCGTCAACCGGGCACTTTTCGCCCTCGTTGACCACATAGCCGTGCGCATTGCCGATGCGGGTCACGCCGGCGGTCACGCCGGTTCCGTCCGGCTCGCGCAGTCCGCGCTTGACCTTGTAGCTGTCAAATGCGGCGGCGGGGATTGTGTAGGCGGTGCGGCACGAGTCCAGCAGATCGCGGAACTCGCTCTCGGTTTTTTCCTCTGCGTCCGGCGGCAGCTGGCAGTATTTCAAGGTAGATTCCAATGACATGAGCGTGACCTCCTCTCGCCGCGCGTTTACGGAATATGGCGGCGTGTAGTAAGTGTATAGACGTACAGTATACCACACATCGGGCTGATTTGCAAGATGTGCTTGCGATAATTTCAAAATATTTCACATTTTTACGGCAGTTCCTGAAAATAACGATGCAATTTGCATTTTCGGAATCAGAATCCGGCATGGCAAGGCGAAGAATTGGTGGCACACTTGCAAATCCATGCATAAAAACACGAATCGAAACCAACAAGCAAGGGGCGCACCCGGATTCCGGATGCGCCCCTTGCTTGTATAATGCCGTGAATTTAGAGCGGTAAGCGATAGGGCGGAAAGATTACTTGTTGCCGCCTGCCAGCTTTTCAATCTCGGCAGCGAAGTCCTCTTCCTTCTTCTGGATGCCCTCGCCCTTCTCGAAGCGGTACATCTCAGCGACAACGATCTTGCCACCCAGCTCCTTAGCGGTCTTTTCGATATACTGACCGACCTTCATGCTGTCCTCCAGGAAGTACTCCATGTCGAGGAGGCAGTTGTTCTCATAGAACTTGTTCAGGCGACCGACAGCCATCTTTTCCTTGATGGCGTCCGGCTTCTGGGACAGGGCGGGATCGTTCTCGATCTGTGCACGGACGATGGCAGTCTCTGCCTCCAGAACGCTGGCGGGAACCTGATCCCGGTTAATATAGGGGGTGGTGTACGCGCCGACCTGCAGGGCGATGTTCTTGGCGAACTGGGCAAAGCCCTCCTTGTCCGCTACATCCGTGTCGAACCGGACGATAACGCCGATGGAGCCGATGCCGTGAATATACGTGCTGGTGATGCCCTCGGTTACGGCAAAGCGGCGGATGCTCAGCTTCTCGCCGATCTTGAAGATCATCTCCTTCAGCTTCTCGTCAACGGTGCAGTCCTCGCCGGCATACTTGCAGCTCATCAGAGCCTCCACGTCAGCGGGCTTGTTTGCGATGATGGTCTTGAGCAGGTTCTTGACGAACTCGCGGAAGAGCTCGTTCTTGGCGACAAAGTCGGTCTCGGAGTTGACCTCGATGATGGCGGTGGTATCACCCTCCTTCATCACATCGACCAGACCGTCTGCCGCGATGCGGGTCGCGATCTTGGACTGAGCCTTCAGCTCGCCCTTCTCGCGCAGGATCTTGACAGCGGCTTCCATATCGCCGTCCGCCTCAACCAGTGCCTTCTTGCACTCCATCATGCCGATGCCGGTCTTTGCGCGCAGCGCAGCGACATCCTTAGCGGTAATAACAGCCATGTTTCTCTATTCCTTTCTGCTTATATCGGTATCGGGGCGACCGGATCACTCTTCGTCAGCGGGCTTCTCGGCGGGAGCCTCGGCTTCAGCCTCTGCCTTGGCGGTCTCCTCGCCCTGGCGACCCTCGATCACGGCGTCAGCCATGACGGAGGAAATCAGCTTGATGGCGCGGATTGCGTCGTCGTTACCGGGGATCACGTAGTCGGCGTCATCGGGGTCGCAGTTGGTATCGACGATGGCGATGACGGGAATGCCCAGCTTCTTCGCCTCCAGAACGGCGATGTGCTCCTTGTGGGGGTCAACGATGAAGATGGCATCCGGCAGGCGCTCCATGGTCTTGATACCGCCCAGGTTCTTCTCCAGATCGAAAATTTCCTTCTGCTTGGCGGCGACTTCCTTCTTGGGAAGCAGATCGAAGGTGCCGTCCTCCTGCATCTTGTTCAGGGTGTTCAGCCGGTTGATAGAGCGTTTGATGGTCTTGAAGTTGGTCATCATGCCGCCCGGCCACCGGACGTTGACGTAGTACATACCGCAACGCTCCGCCTCTTCGCGGATCGCCTCGGCAGCCTGCTTCTTGGTGCCGACGAACAGCAGGGTGCCGCCGTTTGCGGACAGGTCACGCACGAAGTTGTACGCTTCCTCAAACTTCTTGACGGTCTTCTGCAGGTCGATGATGTAGATGCCGTTTCTCTCCGTGAAGATGTACTCCTGCATCTTGGGGTTCCAGCGTCTGGTGTGGTGTCCGAAATGGACGCCTGCTTCCAGCAACTGCTTGATGGTTACGATAGACATTTCATGTCCTCCTTCGGTTTTTCCACCACAGGGGCACAGGCGTACCGATCCCGGCAACATCTGCCGGAACACCGGGCGAGCCGACTGCCGCTGTGTGCGTAGTATTTTGCTGTCACAGACAGGACGCCTGCGCAACAGGAGAATTATACCACACTGCACCCTGCTCCGCAAGAGCAGACTTGAAAAATTTACACTTTATTTACGCTTTCGCCGGCTGCCTGCGCTGCCGAGATCCCAGCCAGATGCCCGGTCGAGAAAGCAATCTGCAGATTGTAGCCGCCCGTAGTGGCATCGACATCCAGCATCTCACCTGCGAAGTACAGCCCCGGGCAGAGCTTCGACTGCATCGTGCGGGGATCAACCTCGCGGACGTCCACACCGCCGCGCGTCACGATTGCTTCTGCCAGCGGGCGGAATCCGATCGGTTGCAGCTCCAGTCCTTTTAGGACGCCGATCAGTGCGCGGCGCTCCTCGCGCGTCACATCGTGAACCTTCTTGCGGAAAGGAATGCCGGACAGCTCCGCCACCGGCTGGATTGCCTTCTGCGGCAGGAGATCGGACAGCGCATTGATGAAGTCACGGTTGGAGAATTTTGAAAAATCTGCCTGGATGCGCGCATCCAGTGCAGCCTCATCCAGCGCGGGCTTGAGGTCGATGCGCAGGCGGTAGCGTCCCGCGCGGACGCCCGCCGTATCGGTCATATGCGCCGATGCCGTCAGCACAAGGGGACCGGTAACGCCGAAATGCGTGAACAGCATTTCGCCCATGTCCTCGTACAGAACCCGGTTGCCATGCGCCGTATCCAGCACGCGCAGGCGCACGTTGCGGAGTGACAGGCCCATCATGCGCCGGCAGATATCCCCGTCGCACACAATCGGGATCAGTGACGGTGCGGGCGGCAGAACCGTATGTCCCACGGACTCTGCCAGCCGATACCCGCCTCCGTCCGACCCCGTTATGGGGTAGGAGCAGCCGCCGGTGCAAAGGATGACAGTATCTGCCGGGATCAGGCGCTCTCCGATCCGCACGCCGGCGATGCGCGGCGCTGATTCCTCCCCTTCTACCAGCGCGAGCCCGGTCACGAGCCCGGTTTGGTTGCGGACGCCTGCCGCCCGGCAGGTGCGGACGAGCGCGTCCACAATGTCGCCCGCACGGTCGGACACGGGGAAGACACGCCTGCCGCGCTCGACCTTCAACGCAACGCCGCATCCCTCAAAGAAAGTCCGGGTGTCCTGCGTGTCGAAGCCGGACAGGGCGCTGTACAGGAAGCGGGGGTTTGTCAGTACGTGCCGCAGAAACTCTTCGCGGTCACAGTCGTTGGTGACGTTGCACCGTCCCTTTCCGGTGATGCGGAGCTTGCGGCAGGGGCGGTCTCCGCGTTCCAGAAGGAGCACGCCGCCGTCCGGCTCACCCGCGGCCTGCAAGGTTTGGGCGGCGGCGATTGCCGCCATCATGCCGGCGGCACCGGCGCCGACAACCAGCACGCGCGGTCGGTCGGTCATACCTTGATATCCCCCTCGGCAGTCGATTCCGGACTCTTGTCGTACACGTCATAGTGATCCCATATCTCTTCCAGCCGATGCAGGCGGTCGTTCACGTCCGCCTCCTTGGCACGCGAAATGGCGACCAGCAGAGCATTGATAATGCTCATCGGCGCGACCATGGAATCGGCGAAGGAAGCCATATCGCTTTGCGCGACCAGTACGTGATCCGCGTCGGCGGCAATGGGCGCCTCTGCGGTGTCGGTCAGCGCGACCACCCGCGCTCCGGCACCCTTGGCGAAGGTTACGGCGTTAATAACGCGCTTGGAATAGCGCGGGAAGCTGATGGCAATCATGACGTCCCCGGCTCCGATATCCATGATCTGCTCGAACAGCTCACTGCCGGAGGTGGTTTCAATGAGGCGGACGTTGTTGAAAACCATGCGCAGGTTGTAGTTTAAGAAGCCTGCCAGTGTTGCGGAGGAACGCACGCCGATGATATAGATGCGCTTGGCGTTCACCAACGCGTCTACCGCACTGCTGAAGGCGCTCTGGTCGATGCCCTCCAGCGTTCTGCGTATCTTGTCCATGTCTCCCAGCAGAACCTTTTCCAGCACGTTGCCGTTTCCGATGAGATGGTTGGTCACTTCCATGCGCTGGAACGAGGTCAGCCGTGTGCGGATCAGCTCCTGGAGCGCCTTCTGAAATTCCGGGTACCCGGCATAGCCCAGCTCGATGACGAACCGCACCACGGTGGATTCGGAGACGCTGACCTCGTGTCCCAGTCTGGCAGCGGTCATATACGCCGCCTTGTCGTAATGCTCCAGCAGGTAGCGCGCGATCTGGCGCTGTCCTTTGGAGAAGCCGTCCATGTTTTCCCCTATGGTGCGAAGAATGTCCTTTTTCATGTCCTTGCGACTGCTGTTACGCGACGCCTCTCCCTTCTGCGCTTACTGCCCGGAGGGAAGCCGGCTGCCCGCGTCCTTTCCACAGATTTGACAGCCCGCCGCATATCCCGGAAGGGGAGCGCCGATCGGACTGCATACAGAATGCATTATAGCATACAAAAACGGAAAAGTCAATGGTAATATTTAACTTTTTGGCGCGTGGGCGGTGGGCAGAGCCGGCGAAGCAAGGAAACAAAGGCAAAAAAGTCCCCTTCCCCGGTGGGGGGAAGGGGACGGATGGGTGGGGCGGAATAGCCCTTGATGCGGCAGGATAGTCCGGCAACGCAGCCGGCGTGCTGCCCCACCCGCTCACCGTGCTCCGTTTCCGTCTGCCGCATCCGTAAGGGATGTGTTGACGAAACAGTAGCGGTCGGTGTAATAGCCACCGGAGTAGCCGTTCCAGATGCACGGCTCGTTGTAGAAGGCCGGCGGTGCAACGGCGTACAACTCGCCGCCTACATGGTGGTGCGGTCCGAGCAGATTGCGCAGATTGTTGACCAGTGTCAGCTCCAGCGTGTTGGCACCCGCGTGCAGGTACGGCGTCAGATCGACCTCGTAGGGCGCCCACAGAACCCGGGTGACCTCCTGCCCGTTGACGCGGACGCGGATGGCGTTGATGCCCTGCTTGCGGAAGACCAGCCGCCGGGCGGTGTCGCCCTCCTTCAGCGTCAGCTCGCGCCGGACAGTCAGCTCGCCCGCAAAGAACAGGTAGCCCTGCCGCTCGATATGCTCCAGCGTGATCTCGCGGCGCGGCGCAACCAGACGGAAGGTGCCGTCAAAGAAGCTGGCGTCGTGCGGGATGTCCTCGAAACTGCCGATGCCGTCAATGCCGAAGTCCCCGACAAGGTACAGTGCCTCAATCTCCATGTCATAGGTCAGCTTGTTCTTTTCACTCTCAAATATACGGCTCTTCTCAATGTTCTCGTACACCTCGTCCGACTGCCGGAACAGTACGTGCGTCTCAATGACATTCTCGCCGGGCTTCATGAGTCCCGAAATGTCCAGCTTGCGGAAGGAATGATCGCGGAAGAATCCGCAGTCGGTCCGTTCAACCGGCTTGCCGTTGACCGTGATGTCGAAAATTTCCGGTGTCTCGCAGGCAAGGAACAGCTTCTCCGGCACGTAATCTGCCAGCACCGTGAAGGCACAGCGGATATCCACCGGTTCCTTACGGTCGAGCGCACGGGAACCGACGTTCAGAATGTAGCCGTTCTCCTCCTGCAGCACGCCGTCAAACCAGTAGGAGCACTTGTCCAGCGTCAGCGCATTTTCGGTCGCGGACGCAACCGTCCACTTGCCGGCAAGCGTCAGCGCGGCAGGCAGAGCCGGCGCGGAATCGGGGGCGACCGCATGCGGTGTTCCGTCGTCGATGACTACCAGGCTGCCCCACGCCGGGAAGGTGTACTGCCCGAAGAAGGGCTCCAGCTCACCGGTCACGATGTTGAGCACCTTGCCGCCGCACCGGATGTCGGCATGCTGTGCTTCGGCGGTGGAGTTGACGAAGTAGTGCATGGTAAAGCCCTCGCCCGGGAAGCGACGCAGGGTATAGGTAACGGCGGGGTTGTTGATGATGGGGTTGTCCGGCAGGGCATCCGCCGTGACGACCTGCCCGCCGTTTTCACGGAATTCCCTGAGCAGGCGCTCGGTGTTCTCCAGGAACGCGATGTGCGGCGGCAGGATAACCTTCCGGTAGCGCATTTCACCGATGACCAGCGTGTCGCCCTCCACGCGCCCATGGCGCTCCATCAGAAGCTCATCGCCCAAATGGAAGGGAATGTGCTTGCGATCCAGCTCGTCCATGATATTCAGCAGGGCAAGGTTGTAGCCGCCAAGACCTTCGTTTTTGGCGTTGTCGTAGCATATCCACGCGGACGTCTGCGTGTGCATGACCAGCGTGTCCACCGCGACCTCGCCGCGTGCCAGCAGCATCCCGACGCGGGACATGGCGTCATTGAACACCTTGTAATCTGCCCACCAGGGCTGCTGGCAATACATGGCAGGCGGGTAATCGCGCTTGCGGATGCCGCGCAGGGAGTATCCCTCCAGATGCTGGCACATCAGGTTGATGCCGCGAACCATCATCCATTCGTAGTTCCGCTTCAGCTCGTCATGCCCGACATTATGCCCGCACAGGGCGAAGGTCTCGGACAGGATCTGCCGCTTTCCTGTCTGGGCGGCAGCAGAGGCAAGCTGTGCCTGCGTCAGGCAGCGCCCGATGTCGCGTCCCAGCCAGTCCATGCCGGGAATGTCGAAGTACTCGTAGTGCGGCATGCACGCACCGTTGGATACCAGCTGTGACTCAAAGGACTCCTCCAGCACAAGGTGCCCGGTAAATTTCAGCCCATGCGCGGCGCACCAGTCGTGTATCTGCTTCATGAAGTTGCGGGAGAACAGCTCGGTGATCAGCTTCCAGAACCGCATCCGGGTGGTCTTATAGTCTCCCTGAGGCAGGAACAGCTCGATCAGGCGGTCGTAGATCGGCTCTCCGTATGCCTTCTCATACTCGGCAGGCAGGGTCAGGCTCCACGGGATGCCGTTGCGGGAAATCTGCGGCTCGTCCGTGAAGAAGCCGTCAAAGTCGGTTCCGTACTTTTCGTAGTACGGTTCGTATATTTCATGCAGGAAATCCGCGATGACCTCCCCGTCCAGGGTATCCACGTAGAAGGGGTTGACATCATAGTAGAAGCAGTAGTTCTCAAAACAGCTGATGACGCGGGGACCGCGCGGATCCTCCAGATCAGGGGTAAAGGTCTTGATGCGCAGGTACTTCTGCTGGAACTTCTCCCCCTTGCCGTTGACTTTCCCGCCGCCGAAGCCGGAGGGCCAGCCATTCTCGTCGTATGCCCATGCGTGCATACCCTTCTTTTTTGCTTCATCGATGCAGGCGCCGACGTTCTCAAACCACTCCTTGCCCATATACTCGGTCTGCAGACCGCCCCGGGCGTGCATGAAGAAGCCGCCGATGCCGGCGTCCGCCATCAGATCCACCTGCCGGATCGATTCGGGGACGCTGAGCTTTTCATTCCATGACCAGAACGGTACCGGACGGTACTCGTTGCCTACTGTCTTGAAATCCATTCTGTATCTCCTCTCGTTTTTTGTGACTGTTCCGCGCGGTGCATTGCGCGGTTTCATTATACCATGTGTGTGCGTGTTCGTCAAGGGGCGCTTTGCGTATTCACGTGAGATACGATAAAAAGCTCCGCCGTGCCAGAGGCACGGCGGAGCCGGATTCAATCAGAGTTCTTACTGTCCTTGTCCATGCGGTCGCGCGCCTGCTTTTCCGCCGCCTTGCGGGCAGCTTCCTGCTTGCGTTCACGAAGCTCCTTGCGCGTAGGACGGTCGGAGGCAGGCAGCTCCGGTGTGGACAGACCGGTCAGATGCCAGTCCTTGACCCCGGCGATGTACCCGACCGTGGATACCAGCAGGGCAGGCAGAGGCAGGAGAAAGTACGCCCACCAGCAGTTGTTCAGTGAGATGCTGCCGACCTTGATCAGCGTGTATACACCCTGATACATCCCGTTGAGAAACATCGCGGCAAAGCGAGCCATGCCGGCGTTTCCGCCGGGCAGGAGCGAGAGCAACGTCACAACGCCTGCCAGAACAAGATTCAGACTGTTGGCAAGCAGGGAGATCAGCGCTCCGATGAAAGGGCGAAACGGGAGCTTGCCCAGCTCAACGGAGGTTCTGTCCTTGGCGCCGACCCGCTGTGCTACGCCGTAAATCAGGGCGAGATAGAACAGGATGGACGCAAGGCTGAAGACCAGCAGCAACGTGTCGTTTTCCATCTGAACCGCCGTCAGCGCCAGACAGAAACCGAACAGGGATATGGCGAACTGGTCAAGAAACATCCGCATACTGTCGTAGGAGTAGCGGGAGAAAAACTGCTTCATGTGTATATGTGCCTCCGTGGAAAGGGTATCGTTTCGGAAATTGGTCAGCCTCTATTATAGCGAAAAAGTGTGACCAAATCAACCGCGGAAGACAATATTTACAGTTTATCCACTGAAAATGCACAATCTGTTGCCTTTTTCGGAAAAGCTCTTGCTTTTTCCGCTTAGGTCGGGTATAATGAAGGCATGATAAAAATCCCGCGTGTGCGGGATCTGGAAGGAGGAGCAGACCGTGCGCCATGAGATCGAAGTGAGCGAATTCTCTGCCGTCATACAGGAGTTCGCCGCATATAAATCAGCCATTCAGGGCTGTTCGCAACGCACGGTGGAGGAGTACCTGCTCGACCTGCGCACATTTTTCCGGTACCTGCTTTGCCGGGAGGACACCGAGGTGCTGAATGACCCCGAGCGCTTTGCCACCGTCAGTGTCCTGCCGGTGGATCTGGAATACCTGCGCACGGTCACGGCGGATCAGATATACGCCTTCCTGATCTACGCCGACTCGGTGCGCGAAAACCGTTCCTCTGCCAAGGCACGCAAGCTGTCCTCCATCAAGGCACTGTTCAAGTATCTGGTCAACAAGCGCGGCTACCTTACCGTCAACCCTGCTGCCAATATTGATTCCCCCAAAAAGAAAAAGGCACTTCCCAAGTACCTGACGCTGGAGGAATCCGTCACGCTGCTCGAAACCGTTGCCGCAGACCGCGATTCGCCCCATCGGGTGCGTGATTATGCCATCCTGACACTGTTTCTCAACTGCGGAATGCGTGTAGGCGAGCTGGTCAGCATCAATCTGCAGGATATTGATCCGCAGTTGCGCTCGTTGCGCGTGGTGGGTAAGGGCAACAAGGAGCGCGTCATTTACCTCAACGATGCCTGCGTCGCCGCCCTGACTGCCCACCTTGCCGAGCGGCTGGATCCGGCAAACGGAAAGGTGACGGACAGGGCGCTGTTCCTCAGCAACCGGGGCACGCGCTTCAGCGACAAGGGGGTACAGCATATGGTGTACAAGTACCTCGCCGCCGCAGGACTGGGAGCGCGGCGGCTGTCGGTGCATAAGCTGCGCCATACCGCCGCTACGCTGATGTACCAGTCCGGCGCGGTGGATATCCGGGTGCTCAAGGACATCCTGGGGCACGAGCAACTCAACACCACGCAGATATATACCCACCTGACCAGCCGGAGCATGGAGGAAGCCATGCGGCATAACCCGCTTGCGGGGATGATGCCGGCATCCCCTGCATCCGGCGCGGCGCAACAGCCGGATGAGCCCGACGCAGATGCCGCCGATCCGTCCGACCGAAAGGAGTGATCCCCGTGACAGATACGTATACACCAGCCGATACATCCGCCGGAACAGCGCTGGACAGCCTGCGCGGGCGTTGTGCGGACTGCCGGGCGTGTCCCCTGTGGGAAACACGCACCAAATCCGTGTTCGGCGTGGGTGACTCCCGTGCGCGCCTTATGTTCGTAGGCGAGGCGCCCGGCGGCGAGGAGGATAGGACCGGCATTCCGTTTGTGGGTGCGGCGGGAAAACTGCTGGACCGATACCTGTACGCGGTGGGCATTGCGCGCGAGTCGGTGTACATTGCCAACATTCTCAAGTGCCGCCCGCCGCATAACCGTGACCCGTTGCCCGCCGAGGAGGATGCCTGCATCGGTTATCTGCGTGAGCAGGTCAGGCTGATTGATCCCGCACTGATCGTGTGCCTGGGGCGCATTGCAGCCATGCGGCTGATCCGACCGGATTTCCGCATCACGCGGGAGCATGGGATATTCGTTCAGCGGGGAAAGTATTGCATGACCGCCGTGTACCATCCTGCGGCACTGCTGCGTGATGCCTCAAAAAAGGAGGATATGCTGGCGGATATGGAACGCGTCCGGGAAAAACTGGACGAACTGGGCGGGGCGTGAGCGGGCATCCGGTCAGCCGCCTGCCAGTTGCCGGTATTTCCGTCGGGTTGCTTCGCCGCCGCGGAGATGGCGCTCCTGCTTGTTGGTCGCCAGCACGCGGCTGACCTCGTCGTACAGCGCACGATCCACGTGTCGCAGTATCTCGGTCACATCCTTATGTACCGTGCTTTTGCTGATGCCGAACCGTTGCGCCGTCGCCCGCACCGTGGCACGGTTCTCCACCAGATACGACGCCAGCACCACGCACCGTTCCCGGTCGGATTCCCTGTTCATCATGTCAGCCTCCCCTCCCTGCCGGGTATGCCGCCGGCGGGCTTCTTGCTGAAAATGTATGCGACAGCGACCGAAAATATATCTTCAAAACCGCGAAGGTCAAGTATTGAAAGGAATTATACATGAGTACATCCGTACCTGAAACCGCCCTGCTTGAGGGCATGACTGCCATATCCGCCGTTCTGGATCCTGCCGTTCGCACCTTCAACGACCGTCAGGTGCTGGAGGTGTACGCCGACCGCGAGCGTGCGCAGCGCAAGCCGCGAGAGCTGGCGTTTTTGCGCGCGCGGGGAAGGGAACTGGGATTTCCGGTGACGCTGGTCGGCGCGGACGAGCTGGACGCCATGACGGCGGGCAAAACGCACGGCGGCTTTGCCGCACGCTGTTCCGGGCGAACGATTCCGGAGCTGGAAGCCTGTCCCGATGCGATACGCCGGGATGGCTTTTACGTCCTGCCGGAGGGGATTGAGGATCCGTACAATTTTGCATATACCCTGCGCTCCCTGTACGCCGCCGGGGCGGACGGCGCAATTCTGCCGCCACGCAACTGGATGAGTGCGGCGGGAATCGTTGCCAAATCATCGGCTGGTACCTCGGAAAAGCTCCCGCTCTTTTCCTGCGACCCGCCCCGGGCGGCGGAGTTGTTCCGGTCGTGGGGGTTCCGCGTGATCTGCGCGGGCATCCGCGATTCGGTCGATCTGTACGAGGCAGACCTGCGCCTGCCGCTGTTGCTGGTGATCGGCGGTGAAAAGCGGGGCATCAGCCGGGGCGTGCTGGAGCACGCCGACCTGACTGTCCGCATCGGATACAGCGACAGGCACGGCTTCCGCGGCTCGCTCCCCTCGGCGGCATCAGCTGCGGTGCTGGCGTTTGAGGTCATGCGGCAGAACCGGTAAGGGAAAACGGAGTAATGGCGCCATGACGGCGGAACACAAAACCTGCCGGAAAACACGGCGGGACACTGCTGTAACTGTAAAAGGACGGATTCCGGTATGATTTCTGTTGAGACATTCCCCCTGAAATCGGAAACTCTGTACATATACAGAGGCGTGAACATTCTGTGCCTGCGGCACCGTCACCCGGTGATAGAGGTGCTTGCCGTGCTTCCCACGATGGAAGGGGATGCCGTCATGCAGGAGGTGAAGTACTGCGAGGATTGCCGGTGCGCATTTCTGAATGACCTGCAATATCGGCGGATGATGCACAGGTACAGTATCCTGCCGGTACGGATGGCGCGGGTTGCGCATACAGGGCGGTTTACCGACCCGTTTTGTGAGGGCGCGGACGCGCCATCGGAATCTCCGCTGGCGCTATGCGGCTATCCGGTTCGCCCGGGGCAGGGAAGGGAAACGTCGGCGCGACAGGCGTTTTTGCATTTTCTGATTAAGCACCAGATCATGACTCGCCGGGAGCTGGAGCGGTTGCTGACCGCACTGCTGGAAAGGACGGAAACCCGCTCCGGATATGAGCCGGTCGTCCGGCAATTGCAGTCGGATATCCGATATGTGCGGAACGCCTGCATTGTACCGAACGCTTCGGCGCCGATGCGGCTTATCCGGCGCTGGCGCACATAGGACGGCGTGAACGGCATAATGCACATTTTTTTGACCGCTCACGCACGGTTGCTCGTCACAATGACGGGCAAAAAACACTTGACATTTTCCATATTGTGTGCTATACTATTTGGGCTGTCGGGACGCGAGCGTCCCGACAGGGCATGGTATCTGGGTGTGGCGCAGTTGGTAGCGCGCTACCTTGGGGTGGTAGAGGCCGCAAGTTCAAGTCTTGTCACTCAGACCAACATTTCGTATGAAATGAACAAAAAATCGAGCCAAATCGTAAGATTCAGGCTCGATTTTTGTTTATTATGCTACTGTCTATTCGCCTCTACCATTCCGAAAATGGTTTGGTGCATAGTTAGTGCATAGCCAGTGCAAGTAAATTGCAAGTTAATCGTCGGCTTTTTCAAAAAAATCCGAACAATTTTGCAACTCGATCCCCGCTGACAATAACAAAAATCCGGCTCAATATCGTAAAAATAATGCAATGGTGTACTGCTTGACAATCATTCTATTTTTTTAGGAGGCTGTTATGGCTTACATCAAAGAACGAGGCAACAACAATTATTTCGTCAGAGTATCTTGCGGGATACTCGATAACGGACGTCCTTTTCAGAAATCACGTCTGTTTCGTCCTTCAAGAGTGAATCTACCAGAATCGAAGGTTCGTAAGGAACTCGACGCTTTTGTCAAGGCTCTTGAGGAAGAGTGTCGAATCGAGTTTGAAACCAAACGTCAACCACAAACCAATTTCGAATTATCTGAAGGCGAAACCAAACATGAATCCGTGGAGGAACAAGTTAATGGCGATCATCAATCAATGATAACCCCTATTAACTCATCGAGCACTCCTCTGTTTGCTGATTTCTGTACCATTTATTTAGCAGCCAAAAAGGAGAATATTTCGTCCACCACATATTTGCTTTATGAAACCGCGATTCAACGAATTCTCATTCCCAGGCTCGGTCATCTTCATTTGGATGAGATTAAACCGTATCATGTTCAGGAGCTGATCAATTTCCTGGCTACTCCATCCGGTCGGGTAGATAAAAAGGGCGAGAAACTCGCCCCTGCTACGATTCGCAGATATTTAACCATTCTTCAGTCCATCATGACAATGGCATGGAAGCAAGAATATATCAATTCCAATCCTGCTGACACCCGCCGCTTGGAGATATCCAAAATCGTAACTCCGGAGGTTGAGGCTTTCAGCAACGAAGAGATTGCCGAAATTCTCAAAATGGCTCAGCTTGAACCCATCCATATTCACGCCGTTATTGCCACCGCTATTTATACCGGTGCCAGACGTGGCGAGATTGCCGGGCTGAAGTGGGAGGATATTGATTTTGAAAAACGGACTATGTATATCCGCAGAAGTGTTGTCAAGCTTGCCCAGCAGGAGCCTGAAATCAAACTTCCAAAGACGATCAGCAGCATTCGTCAGATAGCAATTCCACAAGCTCTTTGTGACATTCTGCAGGAACTGAAAAAAGAGCAAGACCGTAAAAGAGCCTTGCTCGGTGAGAAATGGCATGAGGAGGGATTCCTCTTTACCGACTGGTGCGGTCATGTCATGCATCCGCACACGCCGACCAAACAATTCGATAAATTTTTGAAGAAATACGGTTTTCGTCATTTGAAATTTCATGGGCTGAGACATTCGTCCGCAACCTATCTGCTGTCAAATGGATGCGACATCAAAACCGTTTCAAAAAGACTTGGGCATACGTCTATTGACACGACCAATATATATGTACATGCACTGGAGAGAACCGACAAGGCGGCTGCCGAATGTTTTGACTCCATCGAAGTCTGATCCTCATCGTCTTCGAGTGCACGTGTAGGACTGAGTGGTTTTGGAGAGCAATTCACCATATTGTTCGCTCAGCTTGATTCCCTGTGTAATGTTACATCCCTCTCTTGATTCCTGTGTCAGCAGATTTTCATCGTCGAAGGATTCCATAACGATTATTTCTCTCGTGCCGACTGCGTAACTGCGCAGTCGGCCACTTTTTATCAGCCAACGGATTTTATAATCCGTCATAACGCTCTCGGGATCAGTAGCCTTTATTTCCTTCAGCGCACCTTTAATAGTACGCAGTTTCGGCACAGTTGCAGATTCCAATTCAAACAGACACGCCAATTCCTTAAATAGAATAGCGATGTTAAGGCACACCCGAGAACCGCATATTTCGTAAGACACGTCGCCGTTTTCAATCAGCAATCGTAAAAAGCCTTCTGTCATAGCGGTTCCAGGGTCTGATACTCTGATATCATTCACCGCCTGACAGATGGATCGGAGTTTCACCATCTGTTTTACCTCGAATTATTCTTTCCATTTTTTCTGATGCGTCCTTCATGCTCTCTGCGTAAGGATGCAAATATCTGTTTGTCGTTTTGAGGCTCTCGTGACCAAGCACGGTTTTAACCGTTTCGGGATCCACTCCATGCTCCACCATCAGCGAACCGCAGGTATGACGTAAGCCATGCAGTTTCAAATGCCTTAACCCGTATTTGGCCTGTACTTCAGCGCAGATTCGCGTTGGCGCATACAGGCTGATATTCTTGCCGTACTTGTCCGTAAAGACGAAACCAGAGTCCAGCCAAATCCCTTGCGAGTGTCGCTTGTCGCTGGCCTGTTGGATTTTGAGTTCGTATAGGATGCGGGAACAGCTTTCGGGGATATACACCGTCCGGTTACTGCTAACGGATTTGGTGGCTTTGATTCTTTGCTCTTCTCCCTTGGGCTTATAAACGCTCCGGGAAATGGTGATGATTTGCTTGTCGAAATCAATGTCATCCCACATAAGCCCTACCAGTTCTCCGCGGCGCATACCCGTGGTAACCGCAAGCGTCAGCAACGCCCTTGTGCGAATGTCTTCGTTCTCCAGTGCCTCCATCAGTTGTTCAACTTCTTCATCGCTATAGGCTTCCAACTTTGGCTGAACGATTTTCGGATAATGGATATAATTCTTTCCGATTGGATTGCTTTCAATAAACTTCTGTTTCCATGCCTCAGTAATAATAGAGGAAAACACGGTTGAATACCGTTTGACCGATGCCGGAGACAGACCATGCTCTCCCTTGGCACTTGCTTCGGGTGTAGACAAAAAATCGACAAAACTCTGAATGTGAGTGGAGTCCACATCCTCAAGCTCCACTCTTCCAAAGGAAGGCAGTATGAGCGAGTCAATGATCAGTTCATAGGTTCTACAGGTCGTGGGAGAGAGATGCTTCTTGATGGAGGGATAATAAAAGTTCTGAACGAACTGTTCGATGGTCATTCTCCGTCGCACCCTGATCTCCCGGCTGACCGCCTGTTTCTTCTCATAGCCACCGCTATGTACAAGTTCCTCAAAGAGAACAGCGTACTTTTCAGCAGCCTTCCTTGCCATGGCTGACGTTGACCCAGCCGGAGGTTTGTAAATGGTGGAAACAAGGTCTTGCTTCCCGTTTTTCATTCCGTTGGAGACCCGAATCAAAAATGTGCCGTTTGGCTTTCTCGTAATATTTGCCATCATTATACGCTCCGTTTCTTATATCTGCCGATGGCGAGACTGATTCTCAGTGCTTTGTCAATCATCTTCATCTCTTCATCGCTCAATGTCCCGATATAGGAGTCTATTCTTGATTTGTCGACAGTCTTGAGCTGTTCAAGGAGAACCATGGAATTCCTTTCAAGAATATGTGACGTCAGCTTAACGTGAGTTGGAAGATTGCTTTTTTTATTTTTACTTGTGACCGGTGCAATGATAACCGTCGGTGCATGCTTATTCCCCATGTCATTCTGAACCACAACCGCCGGACGCGGACCACCCTGCTCCGAACCGACAATGGGGTCAAAGTTCAAATACACCAAATCCCCTCTTTTGATCGCTTTGTCCATTTTCATTTGTCCTTTCTGCTTTTATGTATGACCCGATACGGCAACCATATCGGGGTGTTATTCGAATCTGTATTTAGTACGGCATCCTCAATACAGTTCATCGTACAGCAGACCCTCGTCAGGCTCTTCTGAAAATCCTTTTTTGGCAGGAACATTGAATTTATGATTGTTCTTTTGTGGTCTGTTGTTGCACTCTTTGGGTTCACCCCTATGTTTTAAGTTGATAACAACCGAATCGATGTCCGAATCATCGGGAACTGAAATATTGATGTGAATTTCTCTCATGCTCTCAAACTCCTACGAAATATTTTTCCGGGAACACTACTTTTGCTTGTTTGCATAGTTTGCAGAATTGCTCCAAATCACTTTGGAATATCGGCAATCCAAGTTCTCGGCGTCGATTCAGAATCAGAAACACGAAGATTACTTTTCTGTCGCCACTCAAAGACACTACATATCCGGATTCGAGAAGAATGGATTTTCCATTAACCCAACCGGAAAAGAAATGATGACTGTCACTGAAATCCCGTTCTACTCTCTCACAAATCTGTTTGATCTTTTCCCGATACATGGGAGCGGCTTTTTTATTTTCGCTCGCCAGGGATCTCAAAACTTGGATATAATCCAGCAATTCGCAAAACTCCTGATAATCAAATAAAGCTGTGCATTCTCTTGTCATTTTCTGCTTCTTTCCTTTCAATAATTAAGTTGTCTCATGTGAATACCCATACCATTCGGTGCTTCCCACAAGGCAAATAAAGTATGTATCGGCTCTCGCATATGTTCACGAGAGCTTCTCACACTTTATTTGTCCTTGACACCCCAAGTGCGTGGGAAGTCATCAAGCGGCAGGCAGTGAACCTGCTCCATTGGAATTTCACCACCGCCGGGTACTCCGCCGGTTGCGCCTTTCGGCTACAAAAGTATCATTGTCCTCTGCGTATGTCCTTGCCTCCCTTTGAGTGCTACTCAAAATCCTTCATATAAGTTTGATCGCTCGCTCCTTGAGAGGTCATGGCGCACTTATGAAGCCGGCTACCCCCGTTACTCACGGGCATTCCGCAGGTAATGTGCCTGATGAATGGGTATTCAATTGTAAAAGACCAACGAGAGAATTTTGTCCTCTCACTTAATAGCCACAGGAAAAGCAAAAGTGCACCCCCTCTCACAAACTTTTTTGCATTTTTTCAAAAATCTTTTGAAGACGATTTCTAACAGCGGTCTTGCCAACGCCAAGCTCCCTTGCAATATCCGCTTGCTTTCGTCCATTAAAGAACACTTCTTTTATCAGCCATTGCTGTTGTGGTTCGAGTTTCTGTATGGCTTTACGTACTTGTTCACAAGTCATCTTACGAAGCACAGCCAAATGCACATCGGCGTCCTCGTCAGGTACTTCAAATCCATTTGTCAAAGATGCATCAAGTGACTGTGTTCTGCGCGTTTCTTTCCTATCAACGCATTTGCTTTTATATTCGAATATGAGAAAATCCCTGTAAACCTCTTCAGGTTGTGTCACGAGCCACTCTGCAAGCTCGTCCTCAAGTTCAACTTTGATTTTCTTTACCTCGCCGTTGCGAAGCGTGATATCGGTAAAAAGTTCTTTCATTTTCGTAATCTCCTTGAATTTTTGAATTTGTGGTTGGAATCAAAAATCCGGAGATTACGGGTATTTGGCGATATAAGGTTCCCAGGGCATGAAAAAAGTCCTTTCTGCCGGGAGGCGGAAAGGACAAAAAAGGAGCCGCATGAAGGTCGTAACAACGCACCACAAAAGACGAATCCTATTGGGGATTCAAATCTTCATGCGGCACTTGGGATGTTACGACTTTCATCGACTCCTCGGCTCATACACGAGTAATATTTAATTGTTGGGGTAATTGCTTATACGCGAGTCCTTGCGGTCATGGTTGCGACAGACCGCGTATGCGGCAGGTACGAATAGTGCCTGTAGTCGGCGGCGTTGTAAACCGCGACTTGTCCGCAACGATTGCAGAAAGCAGAAAAATGGCCTTGCAGATCTTCGTATTTATCTATCGTCCTGAGCTTGCAGAACTTACACGGGATTTTCTTCTGCTCCATTGTTGCAACGGCAGCCATTAAAGGCGCATTATCTTTTTTGACACGGGCAATGTATTCCCGGTCGAGAACAATTCTTTTTGGCACTGTTATCACCTCCAATTAAAGAACGATGCCGTCAGCAGGTCATATTCTTTAAATGGTTTGTGATCAACCATGTTCAACCGATCAAGGCGATATAAAAGGCAGGTTTGAGATACTCCGAGATAACACGCCATCATCCGTAGTCGATAGCGGTCTTCCGGATACAAATAATGTTCGTCAAACACAGTCACTTTATCTTTGCGCATAAAGGTGAACATAGACCAGCCGACAAGATTCGGACGGAGCAGAAG
>CDZB01025958.1_pt1 | contig 51266 bp, 36 predicted proteins | sample 554961 | NCBI WGS metagenome assembly CDZB01 (sample SAMEA3182106, study PRJEB8094) | gut metagenome | biome: human; feature: gut; material: Stool; isolation source: human stools | place: Canada | collected 2013-02-26 | reverse complement strand
TTCAACATTCTGTCGGTAGACGGTGACAAGATCACCGTCGCCGTCACCAAATGCGGCAAAATCAGCGTTTCCGATTATGAACTGCATACCGATAAAAACGGTCTGTACTTTGAGTACGGCGTTGCCGGAAAGGAACACATCCACATCGACGATTTCGAGGAGGCAGAATAATGGAAAATTGCGAAAAATACAGCAAAAACTTCTGCGCACAATGCAGGCATTATGACTACTGCGACCGCGCCAGCCGTTGCGACGGAAGATGTTACGACTGCGACGATAACGGATGCGAAAATAATCCGGCAAATAAAAAGCCTTCAACGAAAAAGGTTGACGAACTCAAATTTTTGCTCGCGTCCATACTCGTCATAAACCAAACGAGCGAACACAAAGACAGCGATATTTCTTTAATCCTCGATTATGCGTTCCGCAGATTTTACGGCGCGAATACAAATTTGTTTTTGCTTGCCTGCGCAGGTAAAACAAAAAAGCAGATCATGCCCGAAGTTCAAAAACTTCTGGAGTATACGCAATACAAAAATTATATGGAGGACTGAAACTGATATGTTTGAATACTTTTATGAGGAGAATACGCAATGGAATACCCAGAAATCAGCATCGTAATCGGTTCGTGGGGATCATACAATTCCTGCAACCAACGCGCTCTCGGCTCTGAATGGCTCAACCTTGCAGACTTCGAGAGCTGGGAAGAAATCGAAGAAGAACTCAAAAATCAGGGCTTTCAACTCAAAGGCATTGACGAAGAACTCTTTATACAAGACATCGACGGCATCCCCTCGTCTGGCACGAACTGGGATTACGTTCATCCGAAAGACCTCTTTGAAGTACTCAAAGAGAGCGGTGTTCTGGACGATAACCGCAAGTACGATACGATGCTTGCCTATCTGGAAGTACGCTCCTTCGAGGAGTTTGAAGAAAACATCAGAAATCACGGCGACCGCTGGGATGATGACATCCTCCTCTACAAAGGTTACAGCTGGGAAGATTACGGCAAAGAAATGTTCGACTGCTGTTGCAATCAAATGGAAGAACATTTACTGGATTTCTTCGACTTCGAGGCATACGGCAGATACATGGGCGACTGCGCCGAGGAATACTCGGACAGCATCATAGAAATTTTAAGATAACACGGAGGATTGCCGACAACAAACATAAAATCGATTTTTTTGTTCTCATCAATATTCCCTCCCATAAAAATTAAAATTTCTTTCTTCTTTTTGTAACAATAATCATCACCGCCGCCGTAACGATCAGCACGGCTCCGCCTACAGATACCCCTATGATCCATCCCGTATGATTGTTTGCGGGCTTACCATCACCTCCTACCTTTGACAGCGCGATATTCAGATTCACTTCCGGCAAGGTCAACGTACTTTCCCCTGAAAACGTTACTTCATATACGCAGCCGCCCTTTTCTGTCAGTTCATACCCTTCCCCCGATTTTGCTTCGGTTATTTCATAACCGTCCTCCGGCACCACTTCCAATGTCACCGTCTCTCCCATCCGATAGGGAAAACTGTATTTCCCCGCTCCCGACGGGATCATTTCTCCGTTCACTTTTATGGTGAACGTGCCTTGCGGCTTTAACATATTTGCCGTACACAGTCCGTCCGCTTTTACCACGACCACATGGCTCGTATCGGTGAACAGCGGCAACGAGCCCAACCCGATCTTTCCGAGCACGTCTTGTCCGTCCAGCGTAAAATAAATAAGTTGGCAGCGATCTTCGTCTTTTATCTTTCCCTTCACCAATGCCGCTCCGTCGTCTTCTCCGTAATATCTTTCAGTCGTGCTTACCGTAAATTCGTCTTGCCATTCTCCTTCCGTCATATCGATCACGCTTATACGGTTCCTCTTCAGCCGCGGTTCGCCCTGCTCCTCGTCCATATACCATTCATTTTCAAAATCTAACCCCGGCAAGTTCGCTTCTTCCGAAAACGACGTTATATTGTCAAAGCCCTTTACTTCTGTCTCTGTGTATATTACAGGGTAGGTTTCGCCTCCGATTTGTTCTGTATGACCTAATGTCTTTGTCGCTTGCGGATAGCCTTCTACATTTAGAATATAATTATCTTTCAAATACAATTTACTCATATCGTCCTCTATCAGTTTTCCGAACAATATCCCTCTCGGCTGATAGTCGTCCGCATATATACCGATATCAAACTTCTGAATGCCCGTTACTATTGCCACATTATTTGTAAACTCTATCGTCTGTGTCTCTCCGCGAGGCCGGTCAACGAGCCCTCCCCCGCCTATAGCTGTTATAGAACCTTTAAAAAAGCAATTTTTTATACTTGAAATCGCAGCCAAAGAAACAATTCCTCCCACATTACTGCCGGAAAGGTTTCCTTCAAAACTGCAATGCTCTATTGTGCTGGAAATAGCCCATTCTACAATGCCGCCGGCTCCTGAACCCATATGAAAGTCGCCTTTTACATGTACATTGGAAATATGTGCGTCATTTGAACTCGATGACAGCCCGCCGTAATCTCCTTGAAGAGCTAAACGGTCCACATCCGTTTGTTCGGGCGCCTGTGCCATTTTGCTACTGTCATATTCGATATTTAAATTCTGCACATAGTTACTGTATAAATAACTAAATAAGCCTACCTGCGTTCCCGGACCGGCGCTTGCAGGATCCGGTCTTCCCCATAAATTAGAGATCGTATGCCCCGCCCCTTCTATATTTGCGCAAGTGTACCTTGCAGGCCATCCGCGCGTTTCCCAATCGGGGGCATATTCGTGCCAACTTGTATCCGTTTCCAAATCTAAATCTTTCGTCAATACTAACGTGTATTCGTTATATAATTTATAATGCAGATATCCTATTCCGTAATCTTCATAAAAATCAAAAGTGTAACTCAACAATTCTCCCAATGTTGAAATATACACCACTTTCTTTTCCCTGTCCGCGGGATCAAACGGGTATGTTTCCCAAAAATTATCTTCCGCCGCCGCGGGAATTATGCCGACACAAGATATTGCCAACAACATAACTAATAGAGGGGCAAGCATTTTTACTATCTTTTCTCGCATATCCATCTGCCTCCTGTAACTTTTTATCTTCCGCTGCCCCTGTTTTTAAATTTGAGGCAGCGGATTACCTTTCTTACGCCGCTTGAGAATGAACGTCTCCGTCTATATCGCTATCAGAAGAATAAATAAACTCTTCCCCCGAAGGCTCGCCTTCTGCCGGTATGATCGGAGCATCCAAATCTCCCGTTACATATAGTGAAAATACATTACTTGCTACTCCGTCCACAATAGCCCGCACTTTGATTTCTGTTCCTATCGCCACCGTAGACGTTGCATATACCATATTTGAAGAAATCAATACCCCTGCAATATTTTCTACAAGTTCATATTGTATTGTTACGATATCTGCATATTCCGGATTGATCACGGCATTAAAATGTACTACCGTGCCTTGTTCGATATACGATGTATCCGCCATTATCAACACCGATTCGGCAGGAACGCGAATGATCGTGATCTTATAGGATTGTGTCGTACTATTCATCGCCGTTGCGGATAAATACACGACTAAATCAAACGGGGCAATATCTGAAACAGTCAAAGTACCGTCCTCGGATACCGTTATATAATAACCGATATTAGGTGTTTCTGAATAAAGGTTATAACTTACGGCATCGACCGAAGCATTTACAGGGGTTATGACCGTTTCAAGGTTTAACGTGGATAATCTATATAATTCAATTTCGCTCTCTAATTCTTCTCCCGTAGTTTCATTGTATATATCCATACTTTGTATAGGGACCGCTTATTACTTTCTTGAACTCATAAATTTTCATTTCCCCTCTCCTTATCCATTTTTTTATTTTTTATTATTTTAAAATAAAAAAACACAGCAATATCATTATAGATAAGTCTGTGTTTACCATCTCTTTCCCATTGGTCGAAACCTCCGTTGCTATTTCAACTCTTAAATTAAAAACGCAAAAACAACCATCCTTTGTGAAAATTTAGTGAAATTTTATCTGCTTTTTTAAGTTTACCCTATAAATTTATATTTGTCAATACCTTATAAATAATTTAATCGAAAAATATTTAATACCCCCGAAAATACCGTAATAATTTAGAGAAACTGCGATTCGCTCGATAATATAAAAAACTAAACAATTTTAACCTATAAATTCTCATCTTTAGCCTTTCGGCATTTGGTTGTAGCGGATTATCTCTCCCCTGTCAAGGACGGGAAAATATCGCGGAAAACAATTAAGCCGTCCCCCTTTCCGATTGATCGGACTTGGAGTCGGCTTTTCTATTTTACTCTTACGCGATATTTTCCGCGCGTAAGGGATGTGCTATTAAAATTATCTACTCCCCCTTATCCTTGACAGTTGCGGTCTAATCCGCCCGCTCCGTGGTCGCCGAAAGGCTAAACCACATAAAGAAGGCTTTCCTATGGGTAACTTTTTATCCTCTTTGGGTACATTTAGTTTCGGTTTTGTCAACAAAAGTTGCGGTTTTGGGTAAGAAAATGCGCTATCTTTTTCTATCCCTCCTGCTGTATAGTAGTACCGTCGATATGCGACAGATATACCGGCAATACTGTTTGGCAGGTTTTAAGATTTCCATGACGCAGGAGGAACGCGAAAATCTCATATCCGGTTTCCTGTCCGCCAATGCGGGCAACACCGATGTGAACACGACGAGGATGCTCAATATGCTCGTCGAATCTTTGGCGTACTCGAAATTACAGGAACTCCTCCCGGATGTACAAAAACAACGCTCAACGGCTCAATCGCAAAAGGACACGCCCAAGAGATCGTACCTTAAATTCACCAAAAAGGAGCTTAAACAAATGACTGCCAAATACAAACACATCTTTGCCCACGGCGACAAGATCGTCACCTACCGTCAAAAGAAAAACGGCGTCTTTGAAGCACGTTTCCATCGTCAGGGCGTTGACATTGAAGTTTCTTCCAAAGACTTACAGACCTTGAAACAAAAGTTCATTGACGCGCTCAACAACTACGCGGCAACGGGCAGCGTGAAAGCAAAGAGCAGGCACACCGTATTCTTCAACGACTTTGCAAAGAACTGGCTTGCCCTCAAAGAGAAAACGACAAAGCCTCTCACTTTCAAAGAATACAAGCGGCTGTTCGAACACGACATCGCCCCTGCTTTCGCCGGCAGGACGCTCGCCGAGATAGACCGAGAGTTTATCCAGACTTTCCTATTCCGCTATGTGGAACAGGACAAACTACGCACAGCCGAGAAACTACAACTTATCCTGCGCTGTATCTTCGATTTAGCCGCAAGCGACTATAAATTCGATTCCCCTATGGCAAAGATCGTACTTCCCAAACATCAGAGCAAGAAAGGCAGCGCGTTTACTTATGAGGAAGAAAAGCAACTTGTCGATTATTGTATCGCTCATCCAGATCTGACGGCATCCGGTGCATTGCTTGTCCTTCTCTATACGGGAATGCGCCGCAGCGAACTGCAAACGCTGCGCATCATTGACGAGAACTGGCTGGAATGCGATACGAGCAAAGAGAAAATGGGCAACGACGTCGTTCCCCGCAGGATACCCGTTACCCCTATGATGCGCAAAGTATTGCCGTACATAGACTTTGAAAAAGCGAGACAGACCAACGTCAATACCATCAACACAACCATCAAACGGCTGTTTCCGAACCACCATACACACGAATTGCGCTATACCTTCATTACCCAGTGCAAGGAATGCGGCATCAACCACGAGCTTGTCATGCTTTGAGACGGACATTCTTTTGACAAAGACGTGAAGACTTCCGTCATTGACAGAGGCTATACAGACTACTCGGAAAAGTACGCCCTTACCGAGGCAGAAAAGTTTGATTATGCGCTGTAAAAAGCCTCGTGAATACTCCGATTTAGTCCCAAATTGGTCCCAAATGGGGTGTTTTTGCCCCGTTTTAAGAACAAAATTAACATTCATGTTATAACAAAAACATATAAAAATGAGAGTTGCTATCAAATAATGATAGCAACTCTCAAATTGGCTGGGGTAGCTGGATTCGAACCAACGAATGACGGAGTCAGAGTCCGTTGCCTTACCGCTTGGCGACACCCCAATATTTCAATTACCATGTAATTTTAGCAAAGTTCGCGGAATTTATCAAGCATTTTTGCATGTGTTTTTAAATTTTTTTGATTTTATTTCCTGACGCAAAAATCTGTATTTTATTTCGCCCGATTCGTGCCGCAATATAAAAATTTCGTTGCCACACGCCGAAAATTTTTCAACGGCGTGCAGCCGCTTTAAAAAGCGGCTGCACGGTTTTTATGCCCGAAAATCAAACTTTGCGTACCAATACAAGGCAATCACCCACCGCGCGAAGCGCATTGTTTGCATTGCTGGGTTTATTCTTTACGCTCAACGTGCCGTCCGCATTTTTCGTGACGAACGTGGACGACCCGCCGCCGTCGAGATTTTGCGCACCCACCGCGCCGTAACTTTGCATCAACAGCGCCAAATCGCACAGATTCACGCCGTCGGAATACCCGTCCTGCCTGCCGTCTACGACCGCGAAAATGAGATCGCCGTTTTCGCGCCATCCGACCGCCGTGCGCGGATGCCTGTTTTCCCCGAGCGCGTCGCCGTCGCCGAAGCAGATGTCGTTCAGCTGCCCGTCTTTCAAAAGCCATCCCCTGCCGCCGACCGCCTGCCAAAGATCGCTGTACACGCTTTGCAGCACGCCGTAATCGCCCGCAACATACTCGCCCGCCTTTGTTACGCCGAAAAAGCAACTGCCCGTTTCGCCAAGCCCGTTATTCACATGCGTATAGGATTGCCCGTCTTTGATGAGAACGCCTTCAGGATAATTGTGATCGTTCATGCGGAAAAAGCCGCCGTTGCAGGCAAATAATACGTCTTGCCCCGTTTTTTGCAGAAGCTGCGCCGTATTGAGCACGGTGGAAACCACGGGGCTTCCTTTCCGATAATCGGGATGCGTGGCCGCTTTGAGCTCCCAGCCCGCGCCCGCCTCCGCGACGAGGACGTAGGCGGTAACGATGTTGCCCTGCGCGTTTGTCATGGTGACCTGTTCATATTTTACGCCCGGAACGATCTCTTCCGCATCGGAAGCCGACTGCGTTTGCAGGTGCGTATTCAGGTATTCCCAGCATTTGAGCGTTTTGCTTCCATTTTCCGAAACGGAAACGACCTGCTCGCCCGTATCAATATAGCGCGTCACGAAACTGTCGACCGATTCGGACAAAATCTCCCGATCCGAACAGATGCCGACGTAATTCTCGCCGAATTCCGCCGCATACTCGTCGGAAGAAAGGTTCTCGCCCTCGTCTCCTTCCGCGTTCAGCATGCCGATAAAGAGCCTGTATTCCCCTTCGGACGATGCGGAACCGACAACATCGAGCGTATACCCGATATTTTCCGAGATCCAGGTACTCAATTCGTATGCTTTCATTTGCGCACGCGTATTGGATGCCGCATACACGATTTCATAAAAGCTCAAAGGGATTCCGTTCAGCCTGACGGAAACGATCGGATAATTGCCCGAAGAATAGACAGCCGTTTCCTCATCGAACGCCTGCCGCACGAAGTACTGTTCGAACGCGCCGAGCGCCCCGCCGTAACTCCCCGTATTAGTCTGAATATAAACATCTCCGCCGAGCACGCCGACAAACCAGCCGTTTTTCTTCGCCATTTTGGAAGTATACGCGCTGTATTCTCTTCCCCCGGCCGGCCCGACTATGATCTCTTTTCCTTCCGCGGCAACGGAATCGGACACGACGGACAATTCCCCGCCCCCGTATCCGAGCACGCTCTTTGCGGCGCTTTCAGCCGCGCTTTTCGCGGCGGCGTCGCCTTCCGCGTATACGATGCGGTAATCCTCCCCTATGTACGATAACGGCGGATCGGTCTCGTTTTTTCCTCCGCAGGCGCAGCACGCGCAAGCCAGCGCACAGGCAAGCAGTGCCGCGACGATCAACGATAAATATTTTTTCATCTTTCCCCTTCCCTTACGAACGTTTTCCTCTTGCGGCGATCTCTTCTCTCAGCCAAGGTTCGATGAGCGCGGCAAAATCGTGCCCCATGCGAACGTGCCCGAAATCGGACGGGTGAAGCAGATCCGCCGAAAGATAGTAATGTTTTTTGAGAATTTCGTGCCCGTCCAGCAAAAACGCGTTCGCGTGTTTCTTTGCGTGCGCAGTGATAACGCTGCGCGTCTTTGCAAAATTTTCGCGGTAATCGGAAGCCGTATCGCTCACATCCGACAGTCCGCAGACGGGCGTTGCCACAAAAATTTTCTTTTCGGAAAATTTTGTGCAAAACGTGTCGATCAGGCTTCCCACGCGCTCTTCTATGACATGCAGCGGCCTGTCCGCAATGTTCGTTCCCGGCTCCAGATAAACCGCGTCGAACGTCTCTCCGCACAAATAATCCACCGTTTCCTTTTCACAGAAGCACCCGCCCGAGAGCGCCTTATTCAGGATGTCTATCCCCAAAATCTGTGCCGCCGTATTCAGGTAATTGAGGGGCGGATAGAGCGCGCCCACCCCTTGGGAAATGGACGAACCGTACGCGAGCAAACAAAAGCGCGGCACTTCGTCCGTATGCGGCGGGCGGATCGCTTCGCCGTTCTCCGTGCGTATGCCGCCAAAACGGATATTGCCGTCGCCGCTGACGGCGATCCGCCATACGCGTTTGGAAAAACGGTTTTCCGAGGTATGCGCAACGCCGTCCAACGCGGCGCGCCATTCCAATTTCCATTCTGTTTTGCCCGCCTCTTGCGCGAGATAGGCGCTTTGAAAATCTCCGTTATACGCAGTCGCGGAAAAGGGCGCGTCCGATTCCAAAGATACGGTCAGCCTCTTCGCTTCGGTAACAAAGCGCAGTTCCGCGCCGTACAGGGCGCGCGCGGATGCGCGATGCCCCGTGTGTACCCGCAAAAAATTCCCTTCCGCATCAAATTCGGGAATTTGCAGCGCGTCGCACACGTGCAAAGGAAAACGGTACAGCACGCCGCCCCGTATTTCCGCCACGTTAAAAAATTCGATCGAATCGGAGATCATCCTCTCAATTTCTCCTCAACAAGATTTTTATCCAACGCCCCTGCCGCGCCGCGTTTGGATGCGGTGAGCGCGCCGCACACGTTGCCCGTGCGCAGTACGATATTCATGTCCGTCTCGCCCTGCCCGAGGGCAAACAATACGCCCGCCATGAACGCATCGCCCGCGCCCGTCGTATCGACGGGCGTTATTTCGATGCTCGGCTGCGAAAACATCTTTCCGCCGAGGCACGCCATGCTCCCCGCCGCGCCGAGCGTGAGGAACACCGTTTTATTTTCCCCTGCCAGCTCTCGGAGCATTTCTTCCGCGGATCGTGCGCAGGAAAACATTTCGATTTCCTCTTCCGAAAGTTTTACGATGTCCGCCAGAGCGATATATTTTGCATATATATCCGCGGCCTGCCCTTCGTTTTCAAAGAGGTCGTCGCGGTAATTCACGTCGAAAGAAACTTTTTTGCCGTACGCGTGCGCGAGTTCGATCGCCTTGTCGGCGAATGCCCTGCCGTCCTCTTCGGAAAGGGGCAGAGACCCGATATGTACGATGTTAGCCGCCCGTGCGATCTCCTCAGCGGCCTCCGGCGGGAGGGCGTGGTCTGCGGTGTTTTTTCTGAAAAAACTGAACCGCCGTTCCCCGCCCGCGCCGAGTTCGACAAAAGCGAGCGTCGTATTGCGCGCACGATCCGCGCGGACGTTCAGATAATCGAAGCCCAGGCTTTCGGCATAACCGACCAGGTATCTGCCGATCAGATCGTCCCCGACCCTGCCGAAAAAGCCGCACCGCGCGCCCAGCTGTTTCAGCCCGCACGCGACGTTGAAAGGCGCGCCGCCCGCGAACCTCTCGTACAAAACACGCCCGTTCTCCTCCTTGCCGATCAGGTCGGCGAGGATCTCTCCCGCGCAAATGATCATGGTTCCACCTCTTTTATTCATCGTCGCAGCGCTCGATCGAACGGATAAAATCATGCTCCGTCAAAAGCTCCGCGATCATCGTTGCCGAAACGTCTTTCGCCGTCGTTACCGTACCCGTGCAGAGAACTTTCCCGTCTTTGCGCTCCGCGTTCAGCTTCGAAAAATGTTCGACGCCGAAAATCTCGGTCACTTTGCCGCTGTTTTCCCCGTTGCCCGCATCGAAACAAACGCGGATACGGGTGTACTTTTTTGTCGTGAACAGTTTGCATTTCAGGTGCAGGATGCATTGTACGGCGATGAGGATGACCGTCGCACCCGCAGATACGAGATACAGACCTCCGCCCGCAGCCATGCCGACGCCCGCCGTTGCCCACACGCCCGCGGCGGTCGTAAGCCCGTGCACCGCCTGCCTGCGGTAAATGATCATGCCCGCACCGAGAAAGCCGATGCCCGACACGATCTGCGCCGCCACGCGCGACGCGTCGAAATCGGGGCTGTCGGAAAAGGCGTATTTTGATACGACCATAATGAGCGCAGACCCCGCGCACACGATCGTATGTGTGCGGATGCCCGCCTCTTTGAACCGAAGTTTGCGTTCGAATCCGATCGCAAAGCCCAACGCCACCGCATAAAGAATCCGAACCAGATAGATCGCTTCCTCTGCCAATTTTCTACCTCGTTTGCCGCGCTCACTTCAAAAGTTCGGTAAGCGCTTTTCCGTCACATGCAAAATACGGTATGCCCATCGCCTTTGCGAGCGTGGGCGCAAGGTCGTAGATCCTGCCTCTTTTGCCGACGATATTCTCTTTGAAAGCGGGGCCCTTCGCGCAAAATACCGGCTGCGGGCCCTTTTCCGGTTCGTGCCCGTGCGTCGCCCAGCCCTGGCGGTAATCGCTCACGTCCCTGCAACGGGCTATGCTCGGATGCTTATGATCGTCTCCGAACCCCGTAAAGCCGTCCGTTTCGACGACGAAGGAGAATTGCCCCCAAAGCCCGTAGCGCTCTTTTGCCTGCTTTTCGTTGAGGATATCCCCGAAGCCGCACAGCCCGTCTTCCGCCATGCCGCGCAGGGTGCGCTCGACTTCTTTTTTGAACGCTTCGTCGTACGGGTCGCGCAGCAGCACGAAGGAGGAAAACCCGCTCGAAATAGCCCAGGCGCTCCAATCGATGACTTTGCCGTCCTTTCCCGCGTCGATCCACCCGAGATCGGCAAACAGCGTATTTATGTTGACCACTCGCTTCATATCCAGCTGCCCGTGGTCGCTTACGAGGATAAAGTTGAATTTGCCCGCATAGCCCGCCGCCTCCATGGCGCGGCAGACGATGCCGATCATGTCGTCCGTCTCCTTGACCGCCTGCGAAACTTCTTCGGAAAACACGCCGAAACCGTGCCGCGCGCCGTCTACGTTGGCGGGGTGCAGCATCGTGAGGTCGGGCGCATAGCGGCGGATGATCTCCGCGGCGCAGTCCGCAACGAAATAGTCGCAGCCGGGGTGTACGCCCGTGCGCACCATTTCCTTTTCGTACGCGCGGGCGATCTGTAAAACTTCTTCGGACGAACCCTGCGAGGCGAGCGCCTCCGCGATCGGCAGATCGGGCGCACAGCCCGGCCATTCGTTGATGAGGTAGTCCACGTCGGGATGGTTGCCCGTGACCGGCCAAAAAACGCTCGCCGTCGTAAGCCCCGCGCGCTTTGCCGCCGTGAAAATATCGGGCACTTTTACAAATTTATGATCGAGTACCCAATCGTACTTATCCTTTTCCAACTTTTCAAAGTTGCATAAAATGCCCGTTTTGCCGGGGACGCATCCCGTCGCCATGGCCGTGTGCGCCGCATACGTGACGGACGGGTAAACGGAGAGCATGCTCTCCGTCCTCGCGCCGCCCGCAACGTATTTTTTATAATTGGGCAGCGTTTTTAATATTTCAAGATCTTCCGTGACCAGCGCGTCCGCCGACATCACGATAAATTTTTGCTCCATTTTCAATCCCTCGTAACGAGAAATTTTTTGCCGCCGCAAAGCTTTGTGTCATCGCACTTCCAGCCGTCGTGCAGTTTCAGCTGCCCGTGCGCCCCTTCCGGAAGGCTTACAAACAGGGAGATTTCCTTCTCGCTCAGCCTCTGCCAGCTCGAAACGACCGTGCCGTAAGGCATTTCGTGCCGCGCTTCCGCCTCATCGAGCTGTTTTACGAAATACGGGGAAACGTCCACCCTGTAAATATCGTCCAGCTCTTCGTTGATGCGGATGCCCGCGAGATAGGTGATGTACCACGCCGCGATGTCTCCCCAGAAGTGGTGATCCATCGACTTGATCTTTCCGACAGCGACGTCGTACTTCGAACCCGGCTTAAAGGTGTGGATGAATTCCCAGAGCGTGGTCGCGCCGTGGTCGATCATGTTGCCGTACGACGGGCGGTCGGGACTCATCGCCGTTTCGTACGCGAGGTCTGCCATGCCGTTTTCGCACAACACGCGCAGGAGCGCCTGCACGCCGATGACGCCGACCTGCATATGGTTTTCCGTGCCGCCGAGCATCTCCTTCATGCGAAGGGCCGCGTGCGGCAGCTCTTCCCCTTCGTAAACGCCGCGGTACATCATGACCGCCTGCGCCGTCTGCGTAAGGCAGTACGGGCGGCAGAAATAACTTTCGCCGTATTTCCACTCCACAAAGTTGTTGCGCGCCGCCAGGCGGAATTCTTCTTTGAGCGCGGCCGCCTCTTTTGCACGGGCTTTCTGCCCCAGAACGCCGAAAATTTTCGACGCTTTATCGCAGATGTCGAGCGCGCTCATCGTATCCGTGACGGCGCTCGGCGTCCACGGGTCGCTGTCTCGCAGGGCGCCGATCTGGCACCAGTCGCCGAGGCCGTATTCGATCGTGCCGTTTTCCTTGCGGATGCTCTTCAAAAAACCGAGATATTTCCAGATCGCCTCGGCGTTTTCTTCCAGAATCTCATTTTTGCCCGTGTAGCGGTAAAGCATGTACGGAAGGACGGTGAGAACGCCGTCCCACGAAGGGCCGCTCCCCCAGCCGTAACCCCAGCCGCCCGTAGGCACGACGCAGGGCACCGCGCCGCTTTCCTTCTGGCAGTCGCGTATGCAGGAAAGCCACATGCGCAAACTCTTTTCGCAATCCAAAAGCAGGCAGAACTGTTCTGCGGAAAGGTATGCGTCTCCCGTCCAGCCCGCCTTTTCCCTGTGCGGGCAATCGGTGGGGAAATAATAGAAATTGGAAAAATCGCTGCGGAGCGTGCACTCGAAAGTTTTGTTCGCATATTCGTCAGAACAGAAAAACCCGCCGATCTTTTTCAGGGCGGAACTCTGTTCGGAAAACTCAACGAGGTCTTCCGCCGCCTGGTCGGCCGTAATGCCCGTCACCTTGATGTAACGGCAGCCGTAATAACTGAAACAGGGCGTGAATCCTTCGCCCTTTTCCCCTTTGCAGACGTAGCGCAGCATCTGGATCTCTCTGTCCATATCGCGGTAGCGCACCCAGCATTGGATGTTTTTGGTATCCATGTCGCCGTCTTTGAACCATTCGCCGCAGACGAGGGTCACTTTCTGCCCCGCTTTGCCGTCTATCTTCAATACGGGCACGCCCGCCGTGCTCACGCCGAAGTCGTACAGGTACCCGTCTTTGAGCGGAACGATGCGCACGGCCTTGCGGCGCTTGTATTCCCTGATCGGTTCGAAATCGGCGAACACGCACCGACCTTTCGGCGTTTCCGCGGGGATCGCGTCCTGCCAGGCGGAGTCGTCGAATTCGGGCAGATTCCAGCCGGGGATCTCCTTGCGCGCGTCGTAAAACTCACCCTCGCGGTAATCGTCGTTCAAAATCGGAGACGGCGCGGTCTTGATATTGTCTGCGCTCGAAAAAACTTCCTTCCCGTCCGCTTCCACGCAAAAAGCCGTTTTGGGCGCGGCGCGGAAAGACGATTTTTCTATATCCCACGGAAAGCCGCCGTAATTGTTCGTAAACCCGTTGCCGAGAACGAGCCCGACCGTATTTTTGCCCGCGCAAAGGTACGGCGCGATTTCGTAGCGGTCGTATACGACGACCTGATCGGGATTGCCGATATACGGCGCTAAAATCCCCTTCGTAACGCGCGCGCCGTTGATGTACAGATCGTAAAAACCCAGCGCCGTGACGGCGATCTCCGCCCTTTCGGGCTTTGCCGCGAGTTGAAAGCTGCCGCGCATGTACGGGGCCGGTATATCGCGCTCATAATCGGAAAATTCCTTCGTGGCCGCCTTGAATGCCTTTTCAAATCGCATAACGATTGATATTAACTCCTTGTACGATGTTTTCTATGTCGTTCATCCGATGCACCCTGAAAGAGCATGCGTCGAATTTTTGTTTCAGCTTTTCGTCCTGTACGACGTCGTACGCGACGCAGGGAATATATGCGGCCGCGGCGGCTTTCGCGCCCGTGTCGGAATCCTCCACGGCGAGCGTTTCGCTTGCCTTTACGCCGCACAGCGACAGCGCGCGCAGGTACACGTCGGGCGCGGGCTTTGCGGTAAGTACTTCGTCTCCGCACGCCGTCGCGCAAAAATATTGGCCGAGCCCCATAAGGGAAAGGATATACTCCACATATTTGCGGTCAGACGACGAAGCGACCGCCGCCTTGATGTTCCGCTCTTTGAGAAACGCCAAAAGGTCGGGAAGCCCTTCCGAAGGGCGCAGGCCCGAACTTTTCGCAATGTCCATGAGGAGCCCGAATTCGCGCACCGTCAGTTCGTCCGCCGTGTGCGGCAGAGAATATACGGAAACAACGTCTCCCCAAAAGGCGCGCTTGCTCCTGCCGATCGCCGTCGGCGAGATTTTTTCGACATCTAAACCCAGTTCCGAAAGGAGCGCGTTCCTCGCCTTTTCATGCAGCGGTTCGGTGTCGGCGATGACCCCGTCCATATCGAATATGACTGCCTTGATCATAATTGTACCACAAATTTTCCTTTTGCGCGCATTTTTTCGTCAGAAAGCACCTCGAAAAGTTTTTCGAGCGGGATCGGAGGGCATACCATGCCCGTAACGTCCACCCTGCCGCTCTCGATGAGGGCGAGGGCGCGCGCCTGCGTGTAGGGATTGATGTAGGAAGAGCGGAGGGTGAGTTCTTTGCTGAACACGTCGTACGGTTTGAGCGAGATCGCGTCGTCGGGTTTTGTAAGCCCGAACATCATGACCGTCGCCTTGTACCCCGCCGCGCGAACCGCCTGTTCGATCGTCTTTACGAGGCCGCAGCACTCGATGACGCAGTTGAAGTTGTACCCGCGGCACTTTTCCTCGAATTCTTCCGCGGGCATCGCGGAAGGGTCGAGGCACAAGTCCGCGCCCAGCTTGGCCGCTTCTTCGCGCTTGGCTGCGACGGGTTCGGAAACCGCGACGAACGCCGCGCCCGAAAGGCGCGCGAGCTGCAGCATCAGAAGACCGATCATCCCCGCGCCGATGACGAGCACCTTGTCGCCGGGCACGATGCCGCACATGTCGATGCCGTGCAGGCAGCAGGCGAGCGGCTCTGTCATGGCGGCGGCCTTTAAATCCGTCTTTGCGGAAACGAGGTGCGTCTGTTTCGCGGGGACTGCCACGTACTCGGCGAATCCTCCGTTGACCATCGTGCCGATGCCCGTCATGTGCTCGCAGAAGTGCCCTTTTGCGGCGAGGCAGGCGGGGCACGCCTCGCACAGGACGTTGGGGTCTACGTCTACCCTGTCTCCCGCCTTTCTGTTCTTTACGTTTTTCCCTACGGCGACGATCTCGCCCGCGAATTCGTGCCCGAGCACGATGGGCGGGTGCACCTCGGCGCAACCCTTGTCGCCCTCAAATATATGTACATCCGTGCCGCAAACGCCGCAGTACGCGACTTTTACGAGCACTTCGTCCCCTTTGATCTCGGGGACGGGAATATTTTCGACCCTTATATCGTGTTTGCCGTAAAACACGGCCGCTTTCATCAAATTTTTCATAATCGGAAGCCTCTCAATGCAACTTTACAAACGATCGGCTCAAAAATCGAAGCCGTATATAAATTTCAAGCCGCGGCGGCAGCGCCGCCGCGGCTCTGTTTTTGTTCTTGCCTTCATCACGGGGCAAAGCCCCTTTTGTTCGCGTTACGCGTTCGCTATGTCGATGATCTTATTGCCGCCGAAGTACACGCCGTCTTCTTTAAGTTCCCAAACGGAAGAATCGAAGTCCGCAAAGTCTTCCGTTTCGAGGCAGGTCGCAACGTCGGCATACAGCGTGATGTCGTTGTTGGCAGTACCCGCCCAGGTATAAGCGGCATCGCCCGTCGCGTTGGTGATCGCGAAGAAGTTTTCAACGACGCCCGCGTGCAAAGCTTCGTTCGTTTCGCCCGAAACCCAGATACCGAGCAGCGACCTTGTCGCCTCGTCGGTGATATCGACGTCGAACACGACGTTCTTCATCGACTGCGCGCGGTTCTGCGCAATGATGCCGTCCTGCGGGCTGGAGCCGTTGCCGATCGAACCGCTGACGAACACGTTTTCGAGCGTGCCGAGGAACCAGCCGCCGCCGAGAATGGTCGAACTATACGCGCCCTGGCCCGTCGCATTGACGATCGCCACGTTTTTAATGACGCCCGCGCGTTCCACATACCCGAACAGACCGCCGTTGCCCGTTTTGACGCCCGTAATTGTATGGCCCGCACCGTCGAACACACCCGCGAAACGGACATGCGAAGCATTATTGCTGTTACCGGTATCGTAGTTGCCGAAAAGGTATTCTTCGGACGACATATCGATGTTCGCGTCCAGTTTATACCAGCCGTTGAACAGGTTGCCTTTGCCCGCCGCGACGAACGCGTCGCCGAACGCCTTCAGTTCCGTCGGGTTGGAAATAAAGCAGGAGTAAACCGTGACGGAAACGGTATATTGACGATACACATCGCCGTCTTTCGTTTTGACGACGAGCGTGTTTTCGCCGTCACGCAAAAGCCCCAACATCGCCGCGGTAAAGGTGATCGTACCGTCCGCATACGCGCCGCCGAGGATCATGCCGTCCGCCGTGGAAACGGAAACGAAATCGCCCTGTATGGTCGTATAATCCGTCAGCGTAACGGAAAGTTTGCCGTCATCCGCCGATTTGGAGAGTTCATAACCGCCCTGCAACGCGACGGCGTCCTCCGTCGTCACGTCTGAAACGACAATCTCTCCGCCGAAGGTAATGCCGCCCTCGGTTTTGCCCCAAAGCGCGGAGTCGAATCCGGACATATCTATGCCGGCAAGGCACGCGGCTTCGTTTGCGTAGACGGAAACGCCCGCCTTGTCGTAAACGCTGCCCGAAGTAGCGCCGCCGACGCTGAACACCTTCTGCGCGGAAGTGATCACGACGAAATCGTCGAACGTATTGCCGTCAAAAACGATGCCCGTAACGCTGTCGTATGTGCCGGCGGAACGGAGTTCTACGTCAAACACCACGTTGCTGACCTTTGCGGTCGTCTGGAATCTTTCCACCGTGCCCGTAAAGCCCCAATTCGTTGTGCCGACCGAACCGCTGACGAACACGTTTTGCAGCGTGCCCGCGAATTGTTCGCTGAGGATGTTCGAGCCGTGAGACACGTTCTGTTCCGTCTGCGTGCCGTTCGCATGATAGCCGAAAGCATACGCGTCTACGAACGCCACGTTTTTGACGACGGCAGTCGACTGCACCATGTTGAAAATGCCCTTGTTGCCCGTTTTGATGCCGATGATGCTGTGGCCGTCGCCGTCAAACGTGCCCGCGAAATATCTGTCGCCGGCGGTATCCTTGGTCGGGTTGCCGTACAGGTCGCCGAACACGAAATCGCTCTCGGTCATGTCGATATCCGCGTCGAGCTTATACCAGCCCGTGAGCGCGCTCGAGGACGTCTTTGCGCCGTCCAGATCTTCTGCAAAGGCGAGAAGTTCCGCCTCGTCGGAAATAAAGTTCTTATAAACGGTGAGCAAGATACCGTACTTGTACGTCGTTTCCCCGTCTTTCGTGGTGAGGATGAAGGTGTTCGCGCCGTCTATCACGTTCGCAAGGTTTTCCGCCGTAAAGGTGAAAGTGCCGTTTGAATAATCGCAGGTGACCGCTACGCCTTCTTCATCCGCGAAGGAAACAAATTCGCCTTTTATCAAAGACGTGTCTTCCAGTTTGAAAGACAGTTTGTTGTCCGCCGCCGTTTTGCTGACGACATAGCTGCCGGGAAGGCTCGTTACCTCTTCGCCCTTAAAGACGACGAGCGTGCCGCCGAATGTGATGCCGTCGTCCGTCTTTGCCCAGAGCGGCGAGTCGAAGCCCGCCATGTCGATGCCCGCAAGGCAAGCCTCCGCGTCCGCAAAGAGGGTTACGTTCTGCGGCAGTTCCCAAGCCTTATCGTTGCCGCCAAGGTTGCAAACTTTTTCGCTCTCGGTAATGAGCACGACGTTGTCGATCGTTTTGGTAGAATTGCTGCCGCTCACGATCCACGCGCCCAGCGCGGTATCGATATTGCTGGTCGCATCGCTCCTGAGCGTGATGTCGAACACGCAGTCTCTAACGGCTTCGGCGCGCATCTGCCACACCAGGCCCGAATAGCTCCATCGGGAAGGGCCGACAGAACCGCTGACAAAAACGTTTTCGAGCGTGCCGTAGAACCCTTCCGCAAGGATGTTCGAACCGTGCGTCACGTTCTGTTGCGTCTGCGTGCCGTCCGCCGCATAGCCGTAAGCGTACGCGTCCACAAGGGCGATGTTTTTCACGATGCCGCTTGCGGTGACCCAGTTGAACAGGCCCTTGTTGCCGAGTTTCAGCCCCGTGATGCTGTGGCCGTCGCCGTCAAACACGCCCGCGAAATACCTCGTACCCTGACGGCTGTTCGGGTCGCCCGCGAAGTCGCCGAATACGTGATCGCTCGCGCTCATGTCGATATCGTCGTCGAGCAGGAACCAACCCGCGAGGGCATTGCTTTCGCTCGCCGCCGCATCCAGCATCGCGCTGAATTCGAGCAGTTCGGTCTCGTCGGAGATGATCATCTGCCATACCGTCGCGTCGATGGTGTAATAGCTGTTCGTGTCGTTCGCGTTCATCACGATCTGCAGCTCGGTTTCGCCCGATTCGAGCGCTTTCAGGCCGTCTGCCGTGATCGTTATGACGAGGTTATCCCCTGCCGTTTCGGCAGTCGCGCCGATCGTTCGGGAGTTCCCGTCCACAAGCCTTACAAACGTGCCCGGAACGGAAGCGGCGGGAACGGTGATCGTCGCGAGTTCGTCGTCCGCGTTTTTGCTGATGACAAAGTCGCCTTCGATCTTGCCCATATCTTCCGCGTTGATGACTTTGATGGTAACATCTGCGGTAATATCATCGAGTACGGAAGAGAGTTCCACCTCTTCGCCGACCTGCCCGCCCGTTACGGTGTACATGTAAGCGGTATAGGTAAGGCTGTAATCGTGTTCGCCCACCGCGGTAACGGTGAATTTGCCGTCGGACACGGGCACGCGGGAAGCGCCGTCCATGATCGCCGACGAGAGTTTATAGTAAATGCTGCCGAGCGTATCGCCGCGCGTCCATTCTGCGGCGGCGCTGTCGCTCACGACGGGCGCATACGTGCCGCCGTCGAAGGTGTTGTTCAGATCCATCTCGCAGTCGGAAACGTCGATTTCCGCTTTGAGATCGGTATAACGGATGCCGTAGCAGGCGCCGAAGTACACGCTCGCGCCGTCGATGCTTTGGCTGTTCGCGCCGTTCACATAAAGCCAGATGTCGTTCGCGGAACGGGTCAGGAGACGGTTATACGCATACGTATCCAGGTAGTCGAAGCTGATATAGAACGTGCCGAACGACTGCGCGGGGACGGTGCATGCGGGAGCGGAAGTATTTCCGTCGTTGCCGCCCGTATGATAGCTCAGTTCGATAGCGAAGCTGTTCGGGTTATACACGCGCCATGCCATATACGCATAGTCGGAAAGGCTCGTCAGATACGAGTTGATCGTATCGAGGTGGCCCGCCGAGCCGGAAATGCCGCTGAAAGAGACTTTCGTCATGCCCTTGCTTTCGGCAGGGCCTTCGGAATCCTGCGGGAGATCGCCGCCGAATTCGACGTATTCCACCGTGTAATTGTTCCAGTTGCCGTCGCGCAGGAAGAAGTTGTCAACGCCCGCGGGGGTATCGGTATAGAAGATCTTGTCCGCCTTTACATCTTCTGCGGGGACGCGGTATTCGGTAGCGCCGTTCGCGATCGCCCCCATGTTCGCAAAGTACAGAACTTCTTCACCCTCCTGCGTCAGCCCTTTGCCGTCCGTTTCGGACGTGGCAAGGCACAGTACAAGGCCCGTGATGTCCGAGCGGGAACCGCCGGCATTGTTCGTCATCTGCAAGATCTCGATATCCCAGGAGACGTGCGTCCACGCATTCGGTTTGAGGACGACCGAACCGCCCCAGGCGATCTGTATCGTAAGATTTTCCGAAGTCGGATTGTAGACGTCGACGTAGATCGTGTCGTAAGCAGAGAGATTGGTGATGTACGGCATCGAAAGGACGATGTCCGCTTCGCCGGTCGTCGTGCCCGTGGGGTTGCCCGCGTCTCTCCATACTTTGGTCGCGCCGGCGATATCGTGCGTATCGTCGACCATGCCCTCGGGCAGCTGATCCGCCGCGACGTATTCCATGCCGAGGTTGTTGAAGCGGTCGGTCGCCTGTTCGAGGCCGAATTCGTTTTCGAAGTAGACGATCGTGCCCTCTTCGTAAACGTCGTCGCTCACGCCGCCGACGGGGACGTCATACGTGTAATCTTCGCTGTTGCCCCAGTTGTCCTCCACATGGATGGTGATGCGGTAAAAGCCCGTGGAGTTGTCCACGCTGAAACCGTAACCCGTCAGTTCGACGGAAACGGGCTGCGCGCTCGCGCTCTCGTACCAATCCACCTTAAAACTCGTGTTTTTGAGCGTTTCGTTCGCGGTATAGTGCGGAACGGCATAGCTGTTGCCCGAAAAATACATGCTCGGCAAGGATTCCACCAAGGTGATCTCGGGCGCGCTCCTGTCTGCAAAGTCAAGCGTCATCACCGCGTCGGAAACGCCGCTTGCCTGGAACGTCACTTTGACGATCGTCGGTTCGTTGATCGTGATCGTGTTCGACGCCGACACCGTCACCGCCGTGCCGTCTTCCGTGGCGGCACTTTTGATCGTGACCGTGCGGTCGGATATCACGAACCCGTCCGCGTCGCGTACATTCGGAATTTCGATGGTATATTCCCCGAGTTCGCACTCTACGGCTTCGGACGGAACGTCGATGTACATACCATTCGAATCGTTGCCGCACGCAACCATAGTGCAGGCGAGCAGGAAAGCCAATACCACGGTCAAAAGACCGAATATCCTGGATCTGGTTTTCATTTTTTTCCTCCTCTCTATTTTTTACGCGCGGCGCAAAGGTTTTGCGCCGCGCGCATTTACCCTGTTACTGTTCGGTATTGATGTACCCTTTGATGATGTCGAAAAGGCCGTCCCAATATTCGTTGATCCTGTTGTTCAGCGTGGAAGCCCTGTACGAGCCGTTCATCAAACCCGAAGAACGGTCGTTCATCGCGAGATAGCGGAGACCGCCGTCCGTAACGCAGGCGCTGAAATAATCGGTATAGATCGGCGTATAGTCTTTGCCGATGCCTTCCACGACCGATTTTACGAATCCGCTGCTTTCGGACGTATCCGCGTCATACCCGTAAACCTGCGTGAGCCCGCCGAGGGTGTCCGCATAGATCTCCTGGCCCGCGTCGGACGCCATGTATACCAGAAAATCGTATGCGTTCTGCTTGTTCTCGTCGTCCGCGCCGTTTACAGGCACCCCGATGCAGTGGTCGAACACGCCCGAATAGATGCAGTTGCGCGCTTCGGCGACCCTTTCGTAATCCGGTTTGCTGACGTTTTTCAGGCTCGCGTCCGCTTCGAGCGCCTGCTCCCACGGATTGCCCGCGTCGATCTGCTCGATCACTGCGCTCAGCATTTTGTCGTCGAGGATGGTGGTCGTCTGTTCGATAATGGAAGAGACGACGGGCGTTTTCATCATGCCGATCTCCTGCGGGTTCATGGCAAGGTCGGTGGCAAGCTCGTTTTCGAGCCACGCGCCCGAAACGATGAACGCGCACTTTTTCATGTCGACGCCGTTGAACCCGTTGCCGGCAAACGCGGACTGCGCTTCGAGATAATCCATCTCCGTGCCGTATGCGTGCATGTTGCCGTTGCTTTTGCTGTAAATTTCCGCCGCGACTTCGAGCGCTTCGAGCCTGCCCGCGGGGGCGATGTCGGAATAGCTGTCCGCGATCTGCTTTTTCCCGGTCGAATCGATATACGTCAGGTCATAATAATCGAAATACGCCTCCGTACCGTCGTACTGCGCTCCCCAAACGTAAAGCACATAATCGATGTAGTCGCTCTTCGCCGTGCCGGAGAAGGGGTAATACTTCTGCGAGCCGTCCGTGTCTTTGACCGCTTTGATGTCGTTGCACATGGCGATGAGCTCGTCCGTCGTGTTGGGGATTTCCCATCCGTCGGGGAAAATCTCGTCGAGCGTGGTCTTGTTGTAGTTGATGCCCGCAACGGCGTCTGCCCAGTTCATCAGATAAAGCTGCCCGTCCGTGTTCATGAATCCGTTATAAACGCCCTGGTTCATCTTCGCGGCGATCGGCTGCGATTCGCCCTCCGGCGTTACGTTGTATACCGTTTCCGTCAGATTTTCCAAATACCCCTGCTGCGAGGATTTGAAGAGGCTGCCGACGGTCATGATGATATCGTAATTGCAGCTGCCCGCCGCCAGCTGCGAGATGACCTCGCTCGCGCTCGATATCTGCCCTACCGTCACTTTAACGTTGGATTCTTTGGAATAACCCGCCGCGATGTTTCTCAGCCAATCGAGGCCGAAGCCCGCGTCCATACATCCGATAACGAGATTGCCGCCCGAACCGTCGCCGCCGTCGATCACGTCTTCGCCGAGCCTTTGGCAGCCCGCAAAAGCGACTGCGGACGCGCCCAAAACGAGCGCCATGGTTGCGCATAAAAGTTTTTTCAAAATAAATTCCTCCTTTTTGTCAGATTACGATATGTTCAAAGGGATCAGGAAAGCCCCTTCGCCCGCTTCGAGGTCGAGCGTAAGTTTGTTGCCCGAAACGCGGTACGTCTCCTGCGTGCCGCCGCGGCACACGACCACCGTGTCCGCATTCGTAAAGGTGAGCTCCACCTTGTTCGCGCTCTCTTCTCCGAAGTACGGGTCGGCAAAGTTGGTCACGACGTAACCTTTGCGCCCTTCCGCGTCGTGGAACTGCCCGATCAGCGCGTCCTTTTCCGCCTGTACGGAAGAGATCTTATCCAAGCTCGTCAGGGGCTGTTTCAGGTTGTAGAAATAAGGGCTCACCCCGTCTATCAGGTTTTCCGTTTCAGACCCCGTTACGGGATACATGCCCTCCCACTCGAAGGAGAGGTACACGTCGTCGATCGCGTGGATCTCCGCGTTCACTTTCTGCGCGCCGCTGTAGTTGGGCTCGACGGGATTGCCCTGCCTGTCTACCAGACCCGTGCCCCAATCGTCGCGCGAACTGCTCACATAGGTGAAATAAGACATCGCGTTCGCGCCGAACGCAAGATACACCCAAGCCTGATAGCGGAAGTCCGCTTCGGATACGTCGCGGTAACTGCCGTGCTGTGTGGACAGCAAAAACGCGTGCAGATAATCCGCGTCGTTCTCTTTTGCGGCAAGCGCCACTTCTTCGAAGTTCGTCAGCCAGCTCGTGGAGACGGTGGAACCGTATTTTGACGAAAGCAGCGGATAGATATCAACGCTCAGCCAGGTATCCTGCCCCGTCGCTTCCCCGACTTTGTTCATGATGGCGCAGTACTTATCCAGATACTCTTCGTACGAACCGCCGATGCGCTCGGTATACGGGAAAAGGTTGGCATAAAAATTCACGTCCGTATCGCCGTATTTTTCGATATGCCAGTCCGCGAGGTCGTCCAGAGCGTCCAGCCTCTCCAGATTGGGTTCGTCCCAATAATTGAGCGCAAGCACCGCAGGGTATTGCGAATAGTCGGTGTTTTGGTCGAAAGAGCTCTGCCCGTTGTCCGCGCCCGAACCCGTCTGCAAAATGGCTTTCAGCCCCACTTCTTCCATGAGCTGTAAGCCCTGCAGATAACCGTCGGAACCCATTCCGTACTGCGAACCGCCGTAAAAAATAAAGTCCATCCCCATGTCTTTCGCCGCCTGATAATTGGCGCGGTTGTTGGGAGGGTCGCCCCACCCGCCGATAAGGAAAGTCTTTTCCTGCGTATAATCCGGGAGCGTGTCTTTCGGCCCGCCGTCTTTTGCACAGCCCGCAAATGCAGCCGCGGATATGCCGAAAACGGCAGCCAGGGCCATACTCGCTATTTTTGTTTTCATCTAACTTTCTCCTTAAATGTTCAAAGGGATCAGGAAAGCCCCTTCGCCCGCTTCAAGGTCAAGCGTAAGTTTGTTGCCCGAAACGCGGTACGTCTCCTGCGTGCCGCCGCGGCACACGACCACCGTGTCCGCATTCGTAAAGGTGAGCTCCACCTTGTTCGCGCTCTCTTCTTCGAAATACGGGTCGGCAAAGTTGGTCACCACGTACCCTTTGCGCCCCTCCGCGTCGTGGAACTGCCCGATCAGCGCGTCCTTTTCCGCCTGTACGGAAGAGATCTTATCCAAGCTCGTCAGGGGCTGTTTCAGGTTGTAGAAATAAGGGCTCACCCCGTCCATCAGGTTTTCCGTTTCAGCCCCCGTTACGGGATACATGCCCTCCCATTCGAAGGAGAGGTACACGTCGTCGATCGCGTGGATCTCCGCGTTCACTTTCTGCGCGCCGCTGTAATTGGGCTCGACGGGATTGCCGTTCATGTCGACCAGGCTCTCGCCGAAGCTCTCTATCGAAGAACGCCTGTACGTAAAGTAGGAGATGGAGTTCGCTCCGAATGCAAGATTGACCCAGATCTGATAGCGGAAGTCCGTTTCGGATACGTCGCGGTAACTGCCGTGCTGTGTGGCGAGGATAAAGGAATGGAAGTAATCGGCGTCGTATTCCTTCGCGGCAAGCGCCACTTCTTCCAGGTTCGTCAGCCAGCTCGTGGAGATGGTGGAACCGTATTTGGACGAAAGCAGCGGGTAGATATCAACGCTCAGCCAGGTATCCTGCCCCGTCGCCTCCCCGACTTTGTTCATGATCGCGCAGTACTTGTCCAGATACTCTTCGTACGAACCGCCGATGCGCTCGGTATACGGGAATAGGTTCACGTAATAATTCACGCCCGTATCGCCGTATTTTTCGATATGCCAGTCCGCGAGGTCGTCCAGAGCGTCCATCTGAGAAAGATTGGGTTCGTCCCAATAATTGAGCGCCATCACCGCGGGGTATTGCGAAAAGTCGGTGTCTTTGTCGAATTCGCTCTGCCCGTTGTCCGCGCCCGAGCCCGTCTGCAAAATGGCTTTCATGCCGACTTCGTCGATGATCTCCAAAGTCTTTAAATATTCGGAAGCACCCATGCCCGCCCATCTCTGACCGACGAACATGAAATCCAGCCCCATCTCTTTTGCGGTCGTGTAAGCCGCCTTCGTTCCGGGCGGGTCGTCCCAGCCGCCGAAAAGGAACGTCCTGTCTTCCTCATAGGAAGGCATCGTATCCTTCGGGCCGCCGTTTTCTCCGCAACCCGCAAAGGAGCAGGCGGAAACGCCCAACATCAGACTTAAAGAAATTGCAACGATTTTTTTTGATCCCTTCATTTTTTTCCTCCGTAAGATCAGCCTTTTAAGCCGCCGCCGACCGACATGTTCATGAGCGTGTTCTGGAACGCGACGAAGACGGCCAGTATGGGAAGCATACTGATGAGCAGCGCCGCAAAGTATACGGGATAGTTCCTGTGACGGGTCATATGCACCTGGAACAGGTACAGCCCCGCGGCGAGCGTCGGATAATTTTTCATAAAGAGCAACGGCCCCATATAGTCGTTCCAGAACGTAATGCTCGCCACAACGCAAAGCGCCACGATCGTGGAAAAGGTCTGCGGGAGCATGATCTGAATAAATACGCGGAAATCGCTCGCGCCGTCGATAAAAGCCGCTTCCGCATATTCCCACGAAAGGGATTGGAAAAAGGAATACAGCACCACGAAGTTGAAGCCCACGCCCGCGGCAAAAGTGAGCACGATGAGCGGGGTGTTGATGATCCCCAGCGCCGTATAGATCTTGTACTGCGAGGGCATGGCGCCGACGATCGGGAGCATCATGACGAACACGGAAATGCCGTAAACGATCTTTTTCCCGGGGAAGTCGTATTTCGCGGTCACGTAAGCGGTCATTGCCGACACGAAAACGCCCAGAAGCGTGCCGCCGAGGGTATACCAGACGCTGTTGAACAACATCGTGATCATATCCACGCCGTTTTCGGAAACCTCGACGAACGCCGTTATATAATTGGAAAACAGCCATTGCGTCGGCAGGCCGTTGCGGTTGACGTTCTGCCATTCGAACTGCGTTTTCAGCGATGTGAAAAACGCCCATAAAAGCGGATACAGAAGGCTGATCGCGTACACCAGAAAGATGATAAAAACAATGATCTTCACGACCAAAAACGTGACGTGGAGCTTTTTGTTCCACCGTTTGCGCTCTTGTTCGGTAACTTGCGTTTCAAACGTTTCCATTCGCTTCACTCCTCAATATTCCACCCCGGGATCGACTTTCCCGAAGAACCAGCGCACGAAAAGGACGATCGGGAAACTGAACACGGTAAACAATACGCTGATCGCCGCGCCGTATTCGACCTGCGAATTGGAATACGCTCTCTGAAAGATAAAGTAAGAGATCGTATTCGTCCCGTACGTCGCTTCGCCGTTCACGCCGCCGAAGAGCATGATCGGCCCCGTCGCCATAAAAATTTTGGAAAGAGCCAGAATGACCGTCGTGGAAAGGGTCGGCCAGATCATCGGCGTCAGAAGCTGAAACATTTCCCTGACCCAGCCGACGCCGTCGAGTTTGCCCGCTTCCAAAACCTCCTCGGGGATTCGGCTCATCGCGCCCTGATACAACAGCATGTTCACGCCCATGCCCGTCCAGATCGTAAAGAACACGATCGTATTCGTCGCCGTGTTCTGCTGCGACAAAAGAGGCGGGAAGCGCACGCCGAATACCGCGTTCCAAAGCGCGTCGAGCGGGCCGCCGACGGCGAGCATGTTCTGATAGGTGCTCACATAAACGAGCGCGGGGACGATGGACGGCAGGAAGAAAACGACCCTGAAAAATTTATGCCCCCATACCTTTTTAAATAAGAAATAAGACGTGAGATAACTGAGGGGCAAAGTGATGATCAGCTGCGCCGCAAAATATTTCAGCGTGTTGAAAAAAGCGATGTGAAGCTCATGGTCTTTAATGGCCACTTCCTGAAAGAACCGCGTGAAATTGTCGAAAGAAAAAATCACATTGATCGTCGAACCCGACTGTATCGGCTTTTGAAAAGCCATTATGATCGAATTCAGGTTGACGCCCACATAAAATATGGCAAAATTGATGACCGCGGGGACGAGCATCAAATATACGAAAAGATATTTTTTTCTCTTTCTCCTTTTACTCGCGCCCGAAGGCAAAATCACATCGTTTTTCGCGCAACGATTTTCTTCTACGGCCTGCGCCTTCTCCATGTAGGCTTCCTCCTTTTTCGCTGATAATCGGCGTTTTCATGTCCTTTCCGGACATGAAAACGGACGTCCGTTTTCTCTTATTTACGCCGCCATTATAAAATATGTGAGCGTTTTTGTCAATAAGGCGGTCATTTCCTGCGCGTTTCGTTCAAATATTGATAAACGAACCGCAAATAAACGCTCAAACCGATCAAACAAATTCTCATTCTTCCCGTCAGAATGGTTGACAAGAAAATTATTATACAATATAATTTTAAGCGTGGAGGATTTTATGCCGAATTCGGATAGAGAAAAAGAGATCCTGAAAATCCTGGACAAAAAATACAGCGTCAGCATCAAGGAACTTTCCGAAACGCTGTTCGCCAGCGAGCCGACAATCCGCCGCGACCTGACGCGGCTGGAAGAAAAACAGCTCGTCATCCGCACGCACGGCCGCGTGATCGCAAACAAGATCTCCGCGGACACGAACATCGCGCTTTCCGCCCGCGAACAGCACATGTACAACATCAAAAGCACGCTCGCCGAGGCGGGCAGCGCCCTGGTTTCGGACGGGTACGTCATCATGCTCGACGCTTCCACGACCGCCTCTCACCTTGTAAAGTATCTGGAAAAATTCAAAGACATCATCGTCATCACCTGCGGGATCAAGACGGCGTACCTGCTGGGGCAGACCAACATCAAATTCATCAGCACGGGCGGAGAAGCGATCAACAAGTCCTTTTCCCTGATCGGCCCGTCCGCCCTGCACACCCTGAAGGCGTACAATGCGGACATCTGTTTCGTTTCCTGCCACGGGCTTTCGAAGGAGGGATACGTCACGGACACTTCCGTGCCCGAAAACGAGGTGCGCTACGCCATCATGCAGCAATCGAAGAGAAAGGTGCTGATCCTCGACAATACGAAGATCGACAACGGATTCTGGCACAACCTGTGCAGTATATCCGAATTCGACGACGTGATCTGCAACGCGCCCCTGCCCGACCCCGTGCTGGACAAAGTGAAAAATTTTATTTTGGTAAGTTGAAAAAACGAAAAAAACAATGCGGCGCGCCGTCTGAAAACGGCGCGCCGCATTGTTCGTATTGTCCCCTTTCTCCTTTGCGGTCATTCCCGCCCGCCGCGTATCTGGCGGGGCGTCTTTCCCGTGACCGAATAAAAGACTTTGCGGAAATAGTTCGCCGAAGAAAACCCCAGTTCGTAACTGATCTCGTCGACGGATTTTTCGGAGGTTTGCAAAAGTTCCACCGCGCGGCGGATCAGAACGCCGTGCTTGTAACGGATCGGCGTCATCCCCGTCTGTTCCTTGAATATTTTGTAAAAGCCCGATTCGCTGTAATTGCAAAGGTGTGCCAGTTCGCTCACGCGGATGCGTTCGGTGCAGTGCCGCCCGATATATTCGAGCGCGGGCGCGACGATCTGCTCCCCGCCGCCCTCCTCCGCCGGGCGCGCGCGCCCGTGCAGATCGGACAAGAGGCGATACAGGCAGGAAACCGAATAGAGAAAATCGTCGTCGTACGTCGCGAACATTTCGTCCACGATGTGCCGCGCATATCCCTCGATCACCTGAAGTTCACCGCTCATGCAAGCCGCCGGCGGAAAAAACGAGAACCCGACCGAATACAATTCGGCGTCCGGCTTCCCGTTCAGAACAGAAAAACGCGAGGCAGAAGATGCCAGACATATAAGGTCGCCCCTCTTTACCTCGAACACTTTCCCTTTATAACGAATGCTAAACGAACCGCGGGTAACGTACCCGATGCACGGCGCCTGAAAACAAACTTCGTCCCCCGCCGCGCACATTTCGCCGAACGTACTCTTTTGCACCGTATATTTATTTATAAAAAGCTCTTTATCCATGAATGTAACAGTATAGTGGTATTATTTTGCAGGATTCCGTCTTGTTTTTGCGCGCGCCGTGCGTTATAATAAAACAAAAAAGAAGAAGGTACTCGCCAATGCCCTCACAAAACGCAAACAGGCAGATCGTATTTACGCAAAAGAACAGGGCGGAACTTTCAGACTGCCCTTACGACCCTCCGAAAGAGGACGAAGTCGTCGTGGAGACGCTCTATTCCACGATCAGCAACGGCACCGAACGCGCCAACCTTACGGGTGACACGAACATCAGCATCTACGCCGAACTCAAAGAGGCGACTTTTCCCCGTACGGCGGGTTACAGCGCCTCGGGCAGGGTCGCGGAGGTCGGTTCGAACGTAACGTCCGTCCGCCCCGGAGACGCCGTCGTCCTGTCGTGGAGCAAGCACAAAAAGTTCAACACGCTCGAAGAAAAGAACGTCGTGAAATTCGACCCCGCAAAGATCTCCTTCGCGGACGCCGCGCTGTGCCACATCGGCACGTTTTCCATGGCGGCGCTGCGCAAAACAGGGCTTGAAATCGGAGAATCCATTCTCGTCATGGGCCTCGGCATTTTAGGCCAGCAGGCGGTCATGTTCGCGCATGCGGCGGGCGCCGTGCCCGTGATCGCGGCGGATCCTCTGCCCGAACGCAGGGAAAAGGCCGCCGCCCTCGGCGCGGACTGCACGCTCGACCCGACCCGGAGCGACTTTGCCGAACGGGTAAAGGCGATGACTTCGGGCGGCGTGAACGCCGCGATCGAAGTGACGGGGCTGGGCTCGGGGCTGAACGAATGCCTCGACTGCATGGCGCGCTTCGGGCGGATCGCCCTGCTCGGCTGCACGCGAGACAAAAACTTTACGGTGGATTATTACCGCAAGGTGCACGGCCCGGGCGTTTCGCTGATCGGGGCGCACACGGCGGCGCGCCCGCAGGCGGATTCCTCTCGCGGGTTTTTCACGCAGAGGGACGACATTTCGAGCATTCTCAAACTTCTCGGACATAAACGCATCGATTATTCCGCGCTGCGCGACCGCATCTGCTCCCCCGCCGACTGTTCGGAAATTTACCGCAGCCTCGCCGAGGACAAGGATTTCCCCGTGTGCGTACAGTTTTCCTGGGAGGGCATAAAATGAAGCGACTGAACGTCATACAGATCGGGCTTGGCCACGACCACGCCTGCGCCGTGCTGGAAAGCATGCTGCGCCAAAAGGAGCGCTTCCGCGTATGCGCGCTGGCCCTGCCCGAATGCGAAAGGGAAAAATACGCAGACCGGCTCGCGCCCTTTGCCGATATCCCGCTGCTTACGCCCGAAGAGGCGCTTGCCCTGCAGGGCACGGACGCCGCGGTCATCGAAACGGAGGAAAAGAACCTGACCCGCTGCGCGGCGCAAGCGATCGGGCGCGGACTGCACGTGCACATGGACAAGCCGGGCGGAGAGGCCCTCTCCGATTTCGAAGCGTTGATCTCGGCCGCAAAGAGGAGCGGAAAAGTGCTGCACCTCGGCTATATGTACCGTTACAACCCCGCCGTGCGCGATATGATGAAGCGCGTCCGCGCGGGAGAACTCGGCGAAATATTCTGCGTGGAAGCGCAGATGAACTGCGCGCTTTCCGATGAAAAGCGGGCATGGCTCGGGCAGTTCCGCGGCGGCATGATGTTCTACCTCGGCTGCCACATGGTCGACGTCATCCTGCAAATCAAAGGAAAGCCGAGAGAAGTCATACCGATGAACTGCGCGACGGGGATCGGCGGCGTTGCCGCGAAAGACTTCGGCATGGCGGCGCTGCGCTATGAAAACGGCGTCTGCTTTGCCAAGACCTGCGGCGCGGAAGCGAGCGGCTATCTGCGCAGGCAGATCGTCGTTTGCGGGAGTAAGGGCACGATCGAACTCAACCCGCTGGAAGCCTATGCGGGCAACACCGGCACTTACCTTTGCACCAGGACGCGCCGCGTCCTCAAAGACCGCCTCAACTGGGCATATTACGGGGAAACGGAAGACACCGCCCCTTTCGAACGGTTCGACGGCATGATGGCCGCCTTCGGGGAGTATGCCGCAAAAGAGCGGGAAAACCCGTTCGGCTGCGATTACGAACTGCTCCTGTACCGAACGCTTTTGCAATGCTGCGGAGATAAAATTTAGTCCGTCGCCGCCGCACGTTCTTTGTTTCCCGCACGCCTTTCGGCGGGCGGGATTCATTCTTTTCAGAATTTTCCGCCGTTTTCTTGGATTTTATGCAGCAGCGCGTACCAGCGGCGGAAATCTCCCGCCGTATACGGCGGCGCGCCCGTTATGTAATGGTTGAAGCCGCTTTCGCTCCCCTTCCAAAAAATCAGGAGCATCCTCTTTTCAAAATAGAGATGGCCGAGCGTTTCGAGCCGCACGATCTCTCCCGCGCCCGCCCGCACCTTTCCGCGGCACAAAACTTCGCGCGTGTCTGCATCGGAAACTTCGTATTCGGCGCAGGTCTCCGCGCCCGAATGGTTGCACGCGAAGAGTACCGCGCGCCCGTTTTCGTTTTCGCGTACGGCGATCAGAAAAGGCCTCTGCGAACGCTGAATGACGGCGTACGCCTCTTTTTTGACGAAATAGTAATCCACGACCGCGTCCGAAAACTGCGGCCAGCCGTCGAGCAGGTTCCACCAGATGATGCCCCGTTTTTCCCCGTCGGTGCGCATGTTTTCGATAAAAAACTTATACGCTTCCGCCTGTACGTACTGCGACGCCTCCGCAAAATCCGCAAATTTTTCGGGCGCTTTGCCGAACAGGTACGCGGCCTGTTTTTCCATGAGAAAAATGCGGTCGCGCCTGCCGAAACAGTCGCTCGAATGCAGGATCCAGCTTTCGGACGAACGCCCTTCCAATTCCTCCGCGGGAATGAACTTTTTTGCGCTTTCCTCCGAGACGCAGCCGTGATAGCCGATCTCGCTGACAAACCGCGCACCCTGATTCCGATAAAACTCGTTCTTGAAATAGTCGCGCTCTCCCCAGACGTGTTTTTCGGGCGATGAACCTTCCGCGAAAACCGAACGCGACGAAACGTACGGGGACGAAGGCAGGTACGCGCGGCGGAAATCGTGATCTCTCACGCACCGTTTGAGGACGTTCCTGCTGATTTCGTTGTCCTCGGGGTCGTAGCCGAGCATGCAGTTGACTTCGTCCAGTTCGTTGTCGCCCGCCCAAAGCACGAGCGAGGGATGCCCGCGAAGCCGCCTGATGACCTTGACGGCCTCTTCCCTGACTTCGGAGAGGAAAGCCCCGTCCTCGGGATAGGTCGCGCAGGCGAAAGCGAAGTCCTGCCAGACCATGATGCCGCGCTCGTCGCAAAAATCGAAAAAGGCGTCGCTCTCATACACGTTCCCGCCCCAGCACCGCACGCAGTTGCATCCGATATCGTCCAGAAGCGCCAGCGCGGGCGAAAGCCGTTCGCCGTCCTTCGAATGATAGGGCGAGAGGGGCGTCCAGTTCGTGCCGAGCGCGAATATCCTTTTGCCGTTGATCCTGAAACAAAATTCGCCCGCGCCGCCCTCTTCGAAAAGCAGTTCCGCCGTGCGGATGCCCGTGCGGCACGCGGCCGTCGCGAGCACTTCTTCCCCGCGCACCAGTTCCGCGCGCACGTCGTACAGGGCGGGCTTCCCGTAATTTTTCGGCCACCACAGCGCGGCGTCCGGCACGTTCAGCCAGAAATTGCCCGCACGGAAATACAGTTTTTCTTCCGCGCAAAACGCGCTTTTCCCGCACGAGCCGCGCACGCGGAGGACGTATCCCCCTTCCGCGGTGATTTCCGTTTCGCGGTTGAATTCGTAAAACACGGAGAGCGCGGCGCTGCCGTCTCGGTTTATGTGCTTGGTCACGATATAAAACTGCGTAAAGGCGTGCTTTTGTACTTTTTCCAGCCGAACGCTTTTCCAGATTCCCGCGCTGACGGCGCGGGGCATGATGTCCCAGCCGTAGGTATGCTGCGCGCGCCTGACGTTTACGGTCGGCGTGAGCGAGGGTACCCAGCACTTGATCATTGTGCGGAGATCATACCCGCACCCGTTGTTTTCATAGAAAACCGAGCGGATGGCGACTTTGAGTTCGTTCCCCTTTTTTCGGAGATTTTTCACCCTGAAAACGTGTTCCACCAGCATATTGTTCGACTCGCCGATCTTTTCCCCGTTGAGGAAATATTCGGCGCAGCAGTCCACGCCCTCGAAGATCAGGTCGTATTCCGCCCTTTCGTCGTCGACGTCGAACTTTTTTTCGTAAGTAAAGTCGTACGTTTCCAGTTTGTATGCCTGCGTAATGTTCGTGCCGTAAAACAGATCTTCGGGCAAAAGCCCCGCCGCGGCCATATCCGTTTCGACGTTCCCGGGGACGCGGGCGTCGATCGCCCCGCTTTTGCCCGTTTTCCTGTCCCGGTAAAACAGTTTCCACGTTCCGTTTAAATTCATATCCTCACGCTCATCCTGCCGACGGGTCTTCCTCGTCGGCTGTTTTTTCGAAGATCCATAACCTGTAAGGCGGCATCTCCGCTTTCTCCCCCGCGCGCAGTTCGCGCACTTCGCCCGTGTCGGGGTCGTACACCCTCGCGCGGTCGCCTATGCACAGGCAGGTTTTATCCGTATTGTTGTTGTACACGGCAGTCATGCCGTTTTCGTAAGGGGTGACGTACACGTTTTCGGGGAAGGCCTGCCCTCCCCTTTCGCGCGCGAGCACCTCCGCCGCGCTGCAGACTTCGCCCACGTCCGAAAACGCCCTGCCCGAGACCGTCTGCGGGCGGCGGCCGGTAAAATACACTTTAACGCCTTCCGCCTCGTACCTTTTGAGCGCCTCGTACGTTTCGTCCGCGACGAACGCGCACGCGGGGACGATGATCGCCCGCGGGGACACTTTGCCCCCGACGAGGTCTTCCCTGTCCGCAAATTCGTAATTGACGCCGTTCGCGAGGAGCACCCGCGCGTATTCGGTGAGGGAGTTGTCCGTTTGGGAATAATAAGACGACATGAAGTAATCCCCCGAAATGTGCGGGACGGCTTTCGCCATGACGTCCTCCAGGTTGTAATACATGACCGTGCGGCACGCGGGGCGGCTTCCGCCCAGGCAGGCGTATATCCTGCGCACGTACGCGTTGAGCCGCAGAGACTCTTCCCGCGTAAGCCCCCAGCCGAAATCGGGGAAAACTTCGGCGTTATAGTCTTTCAGCCTCGGCATAAAGTAGGTATTGATGACCCGCGCGCCGTACATGTACAGTATGGACGCGCACGCCATAAAATTTTCGAACGCGTTCGCGTCGAAAATTTCGCGCTTGTAGAAAGGGCAGAATTCGACCATGAATCCGTCCGTGCCCTTTTTCCGCGAGATCATCGAGAGATATTTCGGCGCGTTCCAGAAAAAATCGGTAGGGAGCGTGTACAAAATATCCATGCCGGGATAATCGGCGGAGCGCACCACGCGCACGTAATCGCCGTATTCCGTGACGTGCTGATAGATATTTTCTTCCGCAAGGTAATGGCCCGAAAGTTCCGCGCCCTGCCCGTGCAGCCATGCGGAGATCTGCCCCGAATAGTTTTCCGCCACCCGCTCGCCGATAAAAGAGTAAAAATCGACGCGCAGCTTTTTATACCGTTCGTCCGTCGATTCGAAGAGCAGCGGCAAAAGCGGGCGCAAATCGTAGCCCTTGCGCGCCGAAAATTCGCCGAACATCTTATCCGAATACGGGATGAGCGCATAGTTGAAGGATTCGTACCAGCGCGCGTACGCCGTCATGAGGCTCGGCTCGTCGGTAAACACCCGCTCGCACAGGGGAAACGCCTCGGGGCAGCCCTCTGCGATCGGTTCGAGGTTGCAGCGGATGAATTCGCGCACAGCTTCGGGTTCTAAAAGGTTGATATACTTTTCGCGGCTCGCGCAGTTGTGCACGCAGTGCGAGCCCTCGTACGCGTCCTTTACGATGAACACATAGGCGATCTCGCCCGCGCGCAGGGAAATCCTGACCCGCCTGCGGGTGAACGGCAACGCTTCGCCGCCGTCGAAATCGATGACGGCTTCCGTCACGTCGGAAAGATTTTGCACGTATTTTGCGGCGTAAACGATTTTGTCGCTCATGCCGTCTATGGTGTAGACAAAACTCTTTTCGCCCGAAAAAAGTTCGAACTTGCGCATGTACAGCCCTTTCGCGGCGAGATCGGGGCGGCGGGCAAGCACCTGATGGCAGCCGTGCCCGCTCGGATAGCCCTTTTCGTCGTAGATCCAGAAGGGCATTCCCCTCTCTTTGAGTTTTTGCACGATGCCGGAAAACTCCCGCACGTTTTCGCGCGTGACGCGCCCGCCCTTCGGCACGGGGACGTTGGTCACCACGCCCGAAAAGCCGAAATCGAAGATCGCGTCGATCGCCGTGTCAAGGTCTTTCGGCCAGTTGTGGAACATCAGATTGACCGCATGCGCGCGGCCGGGGCCGTTCCATTTTTTCATGTCCATATGCGTTCCCCTTGCAAACATTCGGATTTCCCCGACGGATTTCCGCCGGGGAAATCTTTTACGAAACTGCCTTGCCGATTCAGATATATCTTTTCAACTTAAATATACTGAATGTTCTTCATATACGTCGTCACGCTCACGTCGGACGAGGCGCTCATCGGCACGAAGTTCAGGAAACTCCAGCCCTTGAAGGGATACGTTTCGATCGTCCAATCTCCGGAGAAGGACATGGTGAACGTGATCGTGTACCATGCGCCCGTGTTGATGACGGTCACGTCGTTCCCTTCGGCGTCTTTCGCAGTGATGCGCGGGTCGTTGATCTCCTTGCCGAGTTCAACGATGGGCCCGCTCTCGTTCGGGTTGTAACTGCCGTCATTGAAATATTGCCTGAACCCGAACTTTACTGCGTCGACGAAGTACACGTCGAACCGGATGGTATCCGACCCGGATTTTTGCATCATGCGGGTTTCGAAAGAAAGGAATTTTACGCCGTTGTCCCAGTTCCCCGTGTCGCTGTTTACGAGCTGCATGGAATTGAGGAATTCGCCCTCTTCCTTGATCTTTGTGAGCGTACCGCTCGCCTGCATGAACTCCATGTAATCCTCGCCCTTATCGACGTACTTGATGTTGCGGACATATACTTCGGAAGGTTCGCCCTCCGTTCCGCCGACATAGAACAGCGTGTTCGTCCAACTTGCGATCTCGCCGTTCTGCGTGGGAATGGCAAGGAGCACCGTATACCACTTTTCGAGGACGCATTTCGTCTGCCTTGCTGTACGGTTCCTGTATACGAAAGTACCGCTGCTGCCCGTGAAATTCTCGCCGACCGTCGACGTATTGATACCGTAGGAAAGCATGGCTTCACCCGTGGACGGGAAACTCACCCAACTGCCGAAGCGGTATGTGGAGCCGCTGGCGATGTAGAACTCGAACTGGACAAAGAAATTGTCCGTTTCCCAAAAACTCCTGTCCTCGATCGCGGCGAAGCCTACACCGCCGCCCCAGTCGTCGCCCGATTCGTCCACGTACTTGATCGCGGGTTCGCCGTCGAAGTCGTCCACATAGCGGAGCTGCACGCCCGATTTCCTGCCGACGAGTTCGGTGACCGCCTCCGTCGCGTACGGGTTTTCATGCGCGGCTGCGATGTTCCTGACATACACGTTCGAAGGAGCCGTCGGGCTGCCGCCGTAGATCGCGAGGATGAGGGAGACCCACTGCGGATCTGCGCCGCCGTCCTCCATCGGCAGATACACTTTGTACCACTTGTACTGCTCGAGCCTGTCGATGAGCGAGCCGTCGAGGTTGTAGACGTTCATCCTGTCGGAGAACAGTTCGCCGACTTTCAGCGGTTCGGTGGGCAGGATCTGGCTGATGAAGTAGTTTGTGCTGCCCGTCGACGCCGCGGCATAGTAGCCGATGCCCGTCGTATTGTCGCCGAGGTACATTTCAAAGGTCAGGAACTTGTTGTCGGGGTCGTCGAAATATTTGCCCGGCGAGCCGCCCGTGTTGTCCGCGGACATCACGCCGATGACGTCGGTAAACTTGATGCCCTTGCCGAAATCGGTCGACGCGTCTTTATCGGACGCGTTCTGATACAGATACGTGCCTTCGAATTCGCCCGCATCGGTGACTTTGACGATGGTTTCGCCGTCTTTGGTGACCGTGACGCCCTTCGGGAGGAAGGATTCGGCGAACGTATCGGGGATGTGGGTATCGTCCGCATAGTAGCGCAGGTTATCGATATATACGACGTCTCCCGTGTCGCCCGTCGAGAACATGATCGTCGCGCGCCATGCCTCCGTATCGAAGTAATCGGAGTAGCGTATGCCCACCGTGATCCATTGCTCCGTCAGAAGCGTGTCGAGGCGGAGCCCGTCCTCATTGATGAGGTACAGCCAGGGGATCTCACTCACGTCCGTCACGCCGGGCGTGATGTGAATGGCAGACCAGCTGTGGTTGATCGCGATATAGATCTGATCCGCCTTTTCGATATAGATATCGAAGGTGAAGAAAGAGCCGAGCGCGCGCAGTTTTTCGATGCCGTATGCGGCGCTGTCGCCGAGGCTTGCGCGGTTGGCGAGCATGCCCTGCCAGGTCGTAAGCCCGTTCGTGAACTGCATGACGTTGTCGCGCCCGCCGACGGCGCCCGCTGCCTGCACGTACGCGGAATCGTCGGGGTTGCCGAACAGCACGAATTCGTTGTCGGAAGCGGCGATATAGCCGTCCTCCGTCGTATAGGTGACTTCGTCTCTTGCCGTGATGAAGGAATCGTCCATCTCCCAGCGGATGTTGCTCACGTACACGGGCGTGTCGTCCGTCTGCACGAGGTAGAACGCCGCGTTCGCCGTGGGGTAATCCAACAGCAGCGCATACACGTCGTATACGATCGTGAACCACTCGTTCTTTACGGGGAAGTTGGTGACTTTGCCGTCCTCGTCGAGAACCATGATCCATTCCGAATCGAAACGGTTGTTTACGGGGTAATACGTCTTATAGTCCAGCCCGAGGTACAGGTCGGCGTCCGACGTATAATAGATGTCGTACGCAAAGTAGCGCGCGCCTTCCGCATACACGTCGCGAAGAAGTTCCATCCTGCGGGATACGAACACGCGGCAGTCGTAATAACCGTCGCCCTCGTTCTGCTGATAGACGAACACGCCGTCTTTCCGCCCGCCGATCTCCTCTTCGCCCGTATACGCTTCGTACGTTACGTCGAGAACGGAGGTGTTGTTGAAGGTCTCCGGAATGTAATTGTCGTGCACGGTGACGGTGATCGTTTCAAAAATGTCGGGGTTTTCCGCATAGGCGACTTTTACGGTCGCTTCCCCCACAGCCTTCGCCGTGACGACGTTGCCCTCTACGCTCACGTAATCGGCACCCGATTCGACGGTATATGTCAGCTCGGCGTCGGCGTCTTCCCGGCCGCAATACAGCAAAGTCGCAACGATCTCGGCGCTTCGGAAATCTTCGTTGGTCGTGTCGTAAATTTCGATCTCCGTGCTTTCCACGGTGATCTCGTACGCCGCGCGGCAGGTGAGCGTGAAGGTGTTTTCCAGTTCGAGCCCCTTATAGGTCGCCGTTACGGTCGCGGAAGTCGAGCCGATTTTTTTGCCCGTGATCTTCCCGTCGGCAAACGAGGCGACGGTATCGTCGGTAAACGTCACTTGGTACTCTTCCAGGGGCGTTTCGGCCGTGAGATACGCGACGGACACATCGAATTCCGTCTCCGTGCCGAGGTATGCGGACGGGTCTCCCACCACGATGCGGGGGCGTTCGCCCGAGTCGCTGACGGTGACCGTTATGGAAGATTCGAAATTTCCGTCGGACGCCGTGACCGTGGCGCTGCCTTCGCCCTGCGCGACGGCAAGGCCGCCCGTCACCGTTACGACTTTTTCGTCGCTGCTCGTCCATGTGAGCTTTGACGCGTCGCCCGTTTCCAGTTCGATCATCCTCTCCTCGTACCTGTCCAGCCAGATGCGCGACTCTTTGAACGAGAAAGAGGGATCTCCGTCTTTCGTGCAGGCCGCCAGCGCGAGCGCGAAGACCGCGAGCGCCAGGAGCATGACTGCATAAAAGATCCTTTTGCGTTTCATATTGCTCCTCCTTATCTTTATTTATCTATCGATCGCCTTGCAAAAAGCGCCGATATAATCGATGTTTTCGGCATTCTGCGACGCATAGTCGAGTTTATAGCGCACGTCTATGTCGATGCCGCCCGTGTACACCGCCGCCGCCTGCGCGGCGAACGCGTACGCGCCCTCCATGCCGTCCGCGGCCTTTTCGGGCAAAGACACCTGCGGGTCTATGTCGACGTAACCGCCCTCGACCGCGTCCTGCGCGTAAAATTCTTCGCTGAATCCGTAAAAGATGTTGTTCTTGAACTCGAACGAATCCAAAAACGACATGTTGAAGTAGGTGTACTCGTTCCCGCGGGATACGAAGAGGTTGTTTGCGAGAAGCCACCCGCCGCCCTTGACGCCGCTGTTGTTGAAGTCCTGCGTCTTGATGATCTGTTCATACGATTTGTCGCCGGACAGGACGACCGTGTTCTGCACGAACACGAGCCCGTTGATCTTGCCGTTCGAGGTGATCAGCTGCCCGTCGTTGTCGGCGAACACGTTATTGCTGACGACGTTCCTGTCCCACTCGCTGAACCGCTTTTCGATGAGCGGAAGCCCGATGTCGTCGACCACCGCCTCGCCGTTTTCATCGTAGACCGGTTCGTTCGACGACGTGTTGCAGAAAAGGATGCCGCCGCCCTCGTTGTCGTGGCTGTAATTGTAGCGGAATATAACGTCGGAATTGCCGATGTCGATATCGAACCCCTGCCCGTCGCCCGCGCCGTTGTCCTTCTGCGTATAAGCCGCCTCGTTGTACTGGATGACGGTATACCTGCACGAATGCGTCCAGATGCCCGCGTTCCAGAAGTTCGGCCGCCCCAGAAGCTGCGCGTAATAGCAGGTGTTGTTTTCGATGTAACTGTCGCGCGCGGCCAAAAGCACGATGCCGTCTCCGCCGACCGCGTTCAGTTCGTTGCCGCGGATGACCATGCGCCTGTGCGGGTAGTAATTGGTATCGTCGTCGTAGTAATGGTTATAGCCCCAGTTCATGCCCGGGCGGCGCGCCCAGTTGCTGCCGAGGAACATGCCCACGCGCGAAACGCGCTCGATCTTATTGTTTTCGATCCACACGTCCTCGCACCAGCTCGGGCCGATAAAGTCGCTCGTGTTCGTTTCCAGAACGATCGCGCCGTGGCCGTAGGTATAGGTGGAATCGGGGCAGATCTCCTCGACGTCGTCGCGGGAAAGGTCGAACGAAGTGACGTCTTCCTCGCCGTCGTAACGGAAATTCACGTCGTGAATGTAATTGTCGGAGATGACGAGGTCGGTCAGCGCGCCCGCGGAAGTCAGGTTGATGTAAATGCCGTTTCTCCCCGTGCGCGCGGTCACTTCCAGCCCGGAAACGCGGAGTTTGCCCGCATTGATCTCCACGGCGACGCTGCTGCCGTCTATGCGCGCGTACGGCTCGGCTTCCGTCTGCCCGTACGCGCCGACGATCAGCGGCTTCTCCTTCGTGGCGGTGAACCCGCCCAGCGCGAGTTTGCCAGACCATACCGAACCCGCCTTGAACAGGATGCGGACGGGCTGCCCCTCCTTCACCGCCTGTATGATCTCGTTCGCCGCGGAAAGGGAACTCTTCGCCTCGCCCTCGCTCAGGCCGCTCGCACTGTCGCTGCCGCCCTCCGAGTCGAAATAGTAAGTGGTATAATCCGAAACATCCACCTCCGCATAGTCGGGCGACGTCGTCACCTCTTCATAGGCATACACGGGGTCTTTCGGGCCCGGCTCCTCCTTTTCGGGAGGCGGGTCGCCCGCACAGGCGGCGAGCGCGCCGAGCGCGAGCGCCGCAGTCAGAAACAGAATACCGATTTTTTTCATTTTCACCCCTCCGCGGTGACAACTCCTATGTTCCCTTCCTTCATGTTGATGAGGAACGGGATCGTCAAAAACAGCATGCACGCAAGCACGTCAAAGCGGAAACGCCTGCGCTTTAAGGCGATCATTTTCACCGCGAAGCCTACGATGTCGACATAAGCGACGGCGAGGCAAACGACGACGGGGATATACATGATCTGCCTGAGGGAATTGCTGTCGATATCGGGAAGATTGTTCTGCCCCCACTGCACATATACGGTCGCCAGGATAATGACGACGGCAAAAATGACGAACGTGACGCCCAATTTGCGGACATGCACCGTGGCCACGTCGAACCCGCCCGAGAGCCTGTCGGCGCGGAAAAAGGCGACAAAGGGTATAAAATCGAGAAACCAAAGCCTGTTCCCGCTCTTTTTATCGAGAATAGCGATACCGAAGGCGATATATTCCAGCGCGGCGAGAAAGACGATTATGAAACAGATCATTCTCCTACCCCAGCGCTTCGAAACGCGCTTTCATGCTCTTATATGCCGTTGCCTGATACTCCACGTGATCCTTGCCCCTGCTGCGGTAACTCATGATTGCGTCGTGGAAAGTCAAAGAAGGATCGGCCTGGCCCGTCCATGCCTTTACGACGACCGCTTCGTACATGTTGTTCTGCGCCTGGGCGGCATACGTCTCGTTCTTGGGCAGGATGTAGTCGATCAGGTCGTTTTCTATGTAGTATTCGGGCGTGGCGGCGAGTTCGATCCAGGACTTTTCGTCCTCGGTGTACCCGTCGTACACGAGATTGGATATCCTCTGGTTTTCCACGAGGGTCAGGATGCCCGAATAAGGCGGCGAAGTGAGATAGTCTTCCTTTCCTTCGGGATAAGAATACGTGCCGTCGCCGTTGTCCACCCAATGCTCCCCTTCGATGCCGAGGCGGCAGAGGTTGTAGTTATCCGCATCCTTATACACCCAGTTGAGGAATTTGAGGATGGTCACCGCGTTGGTGGAATTTTTGAGGATCGCCGCGGCGAACGTGGCGGGCGTATTGCGCATAAAGCCCTTCAACGTGCTATCGGAATCCTTGGTGAGCGGGCCGAGAACGGTAAATTCCGCATCGGGATCGGCGGCCTTCGTGCGCCTTGCGACCTGAATAAGGTGCTGAACGGTCGGGTCTTGGATGAAAACGCCCGTGGAACCGGAGATGAACGCGCTCTCCGCCTGTTCGAGGAGCGTCGCGTTCGCCTCTTTGGACATGACGCCGTTGACCGCCCATTCGTATTCCTTTTGCAGAACGTCGCCGTACTCCTCGGTCATGTTGCCGGGATATACGCCGTCCATGCCCGTATAGTCGCGTATCGCGGAAGAGAAATACCCCGCGTCGGTATACGGGCCGAGCACGAGCACCTTTTCCGCGTCCCACGTGGCGCCGGACACCGCATAGTTGTTGCCCGTAAGTTTATTCATCGCCAGGCACATGTCCTCGAACGCTTCGAGATTGTCGACAAGCACGTAATTCTCGCCCGTTTCGGCGCATACCTCGCCCGTCATTGCGGGGTCGTCGGTGAAGCCGCACGCCTCCATGTAATCCTTGCGCACGAGGATGCCGAATTTATACGGATTGATGACCGCGGGGATCGCGATGACCTGCTCGCTGTACGTGGTCATGGAATTGAGCGGCGTGCCGCTGATGTTTTTGTACAGGTTGGGCGCGTACGTTTCGATGAGGTCGGCAAGGTCGTAATAGAGCATGTTCGTCCGCACGAAATCGTCGATGCCGACGCCGCCGCGCGTGTGCGATATGGCGATGTCCACCTGCGTGCCGCCCGCAAGCTCGCTCGTCAGTTTCTGGCGCATGTCCTCGCCGAGATAGGCGACTTCGAAGTCGAGGGAGTTGCCCGTCTCTTCGTAATACTTGTTTTCGATATAATCGATCACTTTGTCCTCTTCGCTCCCCTTGACCCAGGAGAACTCGCTCGAACCGCCGGCATAAATGACGATCTTCTGCCCCGCGGGGCGCGTTCCGTCTCCGCCGGGGGTGATCTGCGTCGTCCCGCCGCCACCGCACGCCGCCGCGACGGAAAGGGGCAGCACGAGCGCCAGCGCGGCGGAAATTGCTTTTAAAAACCTCTTTTTCATAAATTTTCCTCCTTCTTCGGCTGTTCAGCCTTTTATCGAACCGGCCATGACGCCGGAAATATAAAACCTTTGCACGAGCGGGCAGACGACGATCAGCGGGATGACGGAAACGACGATGCCCGCGTTTTTCGCCGCGATGAGCGGCGCGTCGGAAACGCTGCCCGAAGAACTGCTGCCGAACAGCGCCTGCATGTCGGCGATCATCTGTTTGAGCACGTATTGCAGCGTCCACAGCTTCTGGTTGTTCGCGCCCAGATACAGGAGCGAACTCGCCCAGTCGTTCCATTTCGAGGTGAACGACATGAGCCAAATGGACACCATCATCGGGAGCGTGACCGGCATGATGACGTGTATAAAGACCTGCAGGTCGTTCGCCCCGTCCAGTTCGGCCGCCTCTTCCAGCGTCCTCGGGATCGCGGACATGTAATTGCGAAGAAGCAGTATAAAATACATGCCGCCGATCGACGGGACGATGAGCGCCCAGAGCGTATTGTACAGCCCTATGCCGCGCACGATGAGGTATACGGGGATCATGCCGCCGCTGAAAAACATCGGGATGAGGTAATAGACGTTGAAAAACTTCCGCCCGGGCAGCACTTTGCGGGTGAGCGCGAACGCCGCGAACGTCGCCACGAGCATGGCGAGCGTCGCCGTGGTGACGGACACGAACAGCGAAACGAGCATCGAGCGGATAAAGGTATCCTTCATCGCGTTGAACAGGAAGGCATACCCTTCGAACGTAAACCCTTTGACGATGAGGGAGATCCCGTCCCGCTGCAGCGCGGTATTGTCGGAAAGGGATGCGGAAATGACCATGAGGAAGGGAACGAGAAAGACCAGCGACAACAACACCATGAGGAACCCGTTCACCACGTCGAACACGCGCACCTTTTTCCTGTTCATCTTCATTTTTTTCGCAGCCGTTTTCATACGATACCTGTCTGGCCGGCTTTTTTGGCGACCCTGTTGGAAATAAGCACGAGCATAAAGCCGATCACGCTCTGGATGAGCCCGAACGCCGTCGCGCGCGAAAGGTTGCCCGAACCCGTGGCGGCATTGAACGTAAGCACGCCGACGACTTCCGTCGTTTCGCTCAGAGACTGCGAACCGTTGATCATGGAAATGATCTGGTCATAGTTGTCGCCCATGATGCCGCCCATGTCGAGAATGATCTGCAAAACGACGACGTTCATGATGCCGGGCAACGTGACCGAGATCGCCTGGCGGAACCTTCCTCCCCCGTCGATCAGGCAGGCGTCGTACAGTTCGCCGTCGATCGAACCGAGCGCGGAAAGGTACATGATCGTCGCCCAGCCCATGCCCTTCCATAGGGAGGAAACGGCGAGGATGCCCCACCAGTACTTGGGTTCGGAATACCAGAAGATCTCTTCCTGCCCGAATATTTCCAGGATCCTGTTCAGCGTGCCGCCGTTTACGGTGAGCAGGTTGTACGCGAGGCCTCCGACCACGACCCACGAGATGAAGTGCGGGAGAAAGGATATGGTCTGCACGACGGATTTGATCCTGCGCCGCTTGATCTCGTTCACGAGAAGGGTATAAATGAGGATGATCGGGAAGTTCGTCCCGATTCGGATGAGCGATATGTAAATGGTATTGCGGAAATACCGGTACGTGCCGAGCGTGTCCGCCGTGAAAATGTCGATGAAATTTTTCAGCCCGACAAATTCGCTCCCCAGAACGCCGCCCAACAGTTCGTACTCCTGAAAGGCGATAAAGATGCCGAACATCGATCCGTAACAGAAAATGCCCACGAGCGTCACGGAAGGGAGCAGGAACAGGTACAGCATCCAGTGCCGCTTGATGTTCCCCATCGTTTTCCCGCGCATCACGTCTTTCAGGCCCGCGCGTATATAATGATTGTCTTTGACCGGCTCGCCGACGCTCGCCTCTGCCTGCGCTCTTTTCATTCGCTTTCCCCCTCTTTTCGTTGTTTTTCGACCACGCGCCTGCCCCTCCTGTACAGATAGACGAGCGCCGAAGTCACCAGCCCGACGACGACAACCGACGCGATCACGATGACCGCGATCTCCAACGGCGACAGCGACGGGTCGAAAATGATATACCCGAACACCGTGGGCGATTCGCCGTCCACGAATACGGGGTTGCCGTCCTCGTCCGCCATTTCTGTCACGACGGGCGTCGCGATCGGGAAATATTCGACCGTGTCCTCCGAGACGAGTTCGCAGTTCCCGCCCGCATAATAACCGATCTTGCCGGGGACGGTCACTTTTATAGACGTCACGCCTTCCAGATTCAAAAGGGACAGGGAGACGATCTTGGATTTTGCGACCGTTTCCGTGTCGGCGAGGATGGATTCGAGCGGCGCGTCGCGGCCGCCGATATCCTTTGCCAATACGGGATATCCGTCCCCGCCCGAGATCCTGACCGTTCCCATGCGGTGCTCGATCATCATCGACGCGACGATGCGCAGATTCCCGGACTGCCACCGAAGCAACTTCATATAATCTTCGCCCGTTTCCACAAAGTATTCGGAGGCGTCGGCAAAATCCGTCTGCCCCATGCCGCGTATCTTATCGATCCTGCGGAAGGAAACGCGCACATCGTATCCGCCGTCCGTCCTTGTGATCTTCTTCACTTCGTACATGTCGTCCGCGGAAAGAACCAGGTAATCGCCGATGACGGCGTTGACCCGCTCCGTGAATTCCTGCAGGGATTCGTCCGTCTGCACCGAGACCGTCGCTTCCCCCTTGCCGCTGTGCTTGATGCGCACGTCGTACCGCAACGCCGCCCCGCCCGAAAAAAGGGCGGTGACCGCCAGAAAGGCGGCAAGCCAAACGGCCATGGCACATCTTTTTGTTTTATTCATCCTTCCTCCCGTCTCAATCGCATTCCGTAAAACGGCAAGCGCGCCCGCCGCAAAGGTGAGCCCGTTTTCCTCTTCTATTATAACTTGGGCAAAATGCGTTTTCAAGTCGAAATATTTTATATCCTTGTAAAAAATTACTATTTATACCCGAACAGCCATGTTTTTCGCGTGATTTTATTGCAAAATGCTCAAAGGCTTGACTTTGCCCGTCTCCTTGTTTATAATGTAAATATGAACAAAAAACGTGAACCGATCTACAGGCCGATCGGAAGCATGCCCGCAAAGGCCACATGGAAATTGAGCTGCCCGTTCGACTCGCTCGACGCCGCTTTCAACTGGAACAACGTCGAATACCCCGTGGAACATACCCACGCGCACTGGGAGATCCTGCTCGTGACCAGCGGGCGCATCCTGCATACGATCAACGGCAAGGAAAAGGTGCTCACCAAGGGAGACGTATGGCTTGTCCGCCCGGAGGACAAGCATAAACTCACCTATGCGGACAAAGACCATAAAGATTACCAGTCGATCACCTTCGTATTCACGGACGAACTGTTCGCAAAACTCTCGTCCGCCTACGGGCACGGTTACGACGTGCGCAAAAGCGACGCCAACCTTTCCTTTACCATAGACGGCGAACTGGTCGATTATGCGATCGAATGCTGTCTGACCGCGCAGATGCAGCCCAAGGACAAGTATCAGACGATCTCCACCATCGTCATCAACCGCCTTTTTCTCGTGCTGCTCGAAAAGAGGATGAACAACATATCCTCCTATCCCGACTGGCTGAACGACTTCATTTCCTACCTGAATTCCCCCTATCGGTTCGCGATGTCCGTCCGCGAGCTCGCCAGGCAGACCCCTTACAGTTATTCCCGCCTGACCACCCTGTTCAAATTTTATACGGGGCAGACGCTGCTGCAATACATAAACGAACTCAAACTCGTCTACGCGAAAAAACTCCTGCGCACGACCGACAAACAAATTCTGGAAATTTCCAACGATATCTATTACGACAGCGTCAGTTCGTTCAACCACAATTTTAAAAAGAAATTCGGGAAAACCCCGTCCGAATACAGAAAAGCGCACGCCGCGCCCGAAACAACGCGCGCGGAACAAACATGAGCCCGGCGGGTTTCTCGCCGGCGCAAAATCGCAGTCTCTTATATTATAATCCCTTTTGTGCCGATGAAACAAGGCACAATTCTCCACAAAAGCACCACTTTTCTCTATGCTCCCGCAAAAATGCGGGCAACGCTCTCCGGGCGGTAAAATTTTGCAAAAAAAATGCGGGCGGGACGCTGAAAGCGTCCCGCCCGCGGCGCTTGGCCGAAGCCGGTTTTACGGCGGCAGGCTCTGCTTCCCCCCGCGCTCGTTTTTGCATGGCGACCGAACGGCCGTTTATAGAGGATATCGTTTTTCGATCTTGTAATCCAACCCGTTCACGGCTGCTTCGTCCCACAGCTGCACGATTTCCAGGCATTCCGTGTACGCCGTCTTTTCCCCGTAAGCGAACCCGTCCTTTGCGGCAGAGCGCAGCTCTTCGAGATATGCCGTCAACAACTCCGCCAAATACAGAAGCGTCTCCCTTGCGTTCATCTTTTTCATCCATTCTCCTCCTTTGCGTAAGCCGCCCGCAAGCAGATGCGGCGGCCGCATTTTGGGACTTCCCGCTGTTTCGCCCCAATTATGATTGTAGCAAAATTTTTCATGCGGTTATTCCCGATTTCCGTAATACGGAAAAAGCGGGAGCTCCCCCCGCTTTTTTCCTTATTTTTCGGTTTGCCGTTTGATCTTCCCGTCGGCGATGCGGATCTTGTTGACCGCCTTGCCGAAGAGTACTTTTTCCGCATGCGTGCAGGTGAGCAGGGTCTGCACCTCGCCGAGACGGGCAACGAGTTTGCGCCGGCGCGGCAGGTCGAGTTCGCTGAGCACGTCGTCGAGGATGAGAACGGGATATTCGCCCGCATGCTTTTTGAAAATTTCAAGTTCCGCGAGTTTGAGCGACAGCGCCGCCGTGCGCGCCTGCCCCTGCGAGCCGAACACGCGCGCCTCTTCCCCGCCGATGAGTATTTTCAGATCGTCTCTGTGCGGGCCGGACGCGGTAAAGCCCAGGCGCACGTCGCGCTCGTAGTTCCCGGCGAACTCTTCGGAAAGTTTTTTTTCGATCTCCTCTTTGGTCTGCGGGTACTTCTTTTCGGAAGAAACGTCCAGTTTTTCCGCACCGTCTGTAAGATAAGCGTGCATTTCGGACGCGAGCGGCGCGAGTTCGCGGATAAAATCCTGCCGCTTTTCGGCGATCTCGGCGGCGTAGCGGCAGAGCTGCGCGTCCCACACGGGCAGCGTTTCGAACACCGTTCCGAGGTCGCGGTTTTTGAGGAGCGCGTTGCGCTGTTCGAGGATCTTGTTGTAGCGTATGAGCGCCGTATAGTAACTTTTGGAAAGCTGCGATATGGAAACGTTCAGAAACCGCCTGCGCTCGTCCGGCCCGTCCTGCACGAGGCGGAGTTCCGCGGGGCTGAAAAACACGCCGTTGATGTTGCCCAAAAGGTCGGCGTTTTTGCCGATCTTCATGCCGTTGACGCGGATCTCGCGCCTGTTTTCGTAAATATCCGCTTCGATGCGCACCGTGCCGAAACGGCTCTCCGCGTCCGCCCGCACGAATGCGGCGGCTTCCCCCGTGCGGATGAGCTGCTTTTCCTTCCTCGCGCGCGGCGACGTGCCCGTGCAGAGATAAAACACGGCCTCGGCGCAGTTGGTCTTGCCCTGCGCGTTCCTGCCGTAAAGCACGTTCAGCCCGCCCTCGAAGGTAAAAGTTTCCTCTCGGTAATTCCTGAAATTTTTGAGGTACAGATTTTTTATTTTCATCTCTTTGTTTTGATTTGATTTTCTCTGCGATTTATATTATAATGGGATACATACCTGCGGGGCGCAAAGCCGCCCCGCGCGTATATGGCGGGAGAATATTTGCTCAAACGGCGAAAAAACGCGGGATAAGGCGCGGTTTTTTGCATACTGCGGTTATTATTATAGCAAATTTACGAAAAAAGATAAAGTGTTCAGAGGTAATTATGTCCGAAAACAATCAGTACGAAATTTTATGGAAAGCGATCCGAGAGAATCTTGAACAGACGCTCGCGCACATCACATACACCACCTACATTTCCGGCCTGAAACCCGTCGACATCGACGGGACGCGCATCGTGCTGAAAACGGACACAGAATTTTTCGCAAAGACCATCGTACATCAGCTCAAAGACAAGATCAAAGCGGCGATTACGAAAGCGGACACTGGCATCACAGACTTCGTGCTGATGGTGGAAGGCAGCGACGAGCCCTATTACCGCCCCGACGAAGAGGAATTCGACGAAGATTATACGCCCGTCGCGGTAGACCCGCGCTTCACCTTCGAATCGTTCGTTGCGGGCAAGAGCAACGAATTCGTGTTCGCGGCGGCGCAGTCGGTGGCGAAAAACCCGGGCGCGGTTTTCAACCCCCTCTACATCTACGGCGCTTCGGGGCTGGGCAAAACGCACCTTCTGCAATCCATCGTGAACTACCTCAACCTGCACAAGCCCTCCCTGCGCGTGCTTTACACGGCGTGCGAGAAGTTTATCAACGAATTCATCGACTCGATCTACCTCAAGGGGGGCAACAGCCGCGATCTGCAGGCGAAGTTCCGCAACCGCTACCGCAACGTGGACGTGCTGCTCATCGACGACGTGCAGTTCCTCGCCAACAAACAGGCGGTGCAGGAAGAACTCTTCCATACCTTCAACGCCCTGCAGGCGGAAAATAAGCAGGTCGTTCTCACCTCGGACGTGCCGCCGAAGGAGATCGCCACCCTCGAAGAGCGGCTGCGTACCCGTTTCGAAGGCGGGCTGATCGCCGACATACAGCCGCCCGACACGGAAACGAAGATCGCCATCCTCAAACAGAAAGCGTTCGAGCGCAAGGCAATCGTTCCGCCCGACGTGCTCGAATTTCTGGCGCGCGACTCGGGTACGGACGTGAGGACATTGGAGGGCAGGCTGACGAAAGTGGTGTTCGCGAGCAAACTGCACGAGCAGCCCGTGACCATGGAACTTGCCATGACGGCGCTGCGCGAAGCGGTGAGCGAAGAGCACGAAACGGTCACGGCGGACAAGATCATCGGCAGCATCTGTTCCTTTTATAAAATCAGCCGCGAGAACCTTTTGGGCAAAAGCAAGAAAAAAGAACTCGTGCAGCCGCGGCAGATCTGCGCGTACCTCATGTGCGAGATCATGAACATCCCCCTCGTTTCCATAGGCGAAGCGCTCGGCGGCAGAGACCACACCACCGTGATACACTCGCGCGAGAAGATCACCAACCTGATCAAGGTGAACGACCGCATCGCCAAAGAAGTGGAAGACATACGCAACATGATTTTGAAACAATAAGAAGGGTGTTCACGCAAAAAGTTCACGCTTTCCTCGTGCAAAGGGTGTTTACGAAAACCTCGGCGGGACGCCGCCTGCGGTTTTCCGTGAGTTTGAGGGCGACACCGTTGTTCGCCGACATATTGACATATTGTCGGCCCGGCAACGGCTTCTCCGCTCTTTGCGCCCTTTTCAGGGGCACACATACTATGCAATGGCGCAAATTCACCCTCTTCCCATAAGGCAAAGCGTTGCCAAACAGGGGTGCGCAGCGGAAAATTGCGATTTCCCTTGCGCGAATTTATTATTAAATATTTTAAGGCGCGTTCCGAAATCGCTATTTTGGATAAGCGCATTCAATTTGCCGCATACTTGCGGCCTCAGCGGGTGAATGCGGCGCGCATGATACGGTGTGCCCTCAAAAAAGCGCGCCGCAAAGGGCAGAGCCCTCAATATCACGGAAAAGGGTTTGTCAGCACAAATCATTTTTCGTGAACCCAAATAATTCACTTGCGTTTCCGAAAATC
>CDZB01040324.1_pt1 | contig 51617 bp, 46 predicted proteins | sample 554961 | NCBI WGS metagenome assembly CDZB01 (sample SAMEA3182106, study PRJEB8094) | gut metagenome | biome: human; feature: gut; material: Stool; isolation source: human stools | place: Canada | collected 2013-02-26 | reverse complement strand
AACCTGCAGAGCCACCCGGCGGGAGCGTTGCGCTCCGCCCGGTGGCTCTATGCCTTCGTTTTGATACCCTTTCATTGTTTCCAGCAGCGCAAAATGTGACCATTCCACTGCCAGAGAAAGTTGACCCACACCGACGATGCCGGTGGCTCTGACCCACACTGTGACCCACACGGGGAAACGAGCGGACGGAACACATGGAACAAAGAGTTTCCGACCTCATCCTTTTTGGGGCAAAAACGCCCGCAAAGCCTTATACGCCAACGGCCGGAGGGCATTTTATCACTTGGTAAGGATGAGGTCTCCGGTTCAAATCCGGATAGCAGCTCCACAAAATCGCCTTTTTCACTTGAAAAAGGCGATTTTTGTTTTGCTTTTGTTACTTTTTAACGGTGTAACATTGTGTGGTCAAAGAGTTGACCACACAACAAGCCACAGACAGAGAAAATCAGGCCTCCGGAGTGTGTCCTCCAGAGGCCTGATGCTTTTTAGCCTGCTTTCTCTGCTGCGATTTCCGACTTCATCTGGCTGATAAGTTCCGCCAGCTTTTCCTCGCATTCTGCCTCAGTTTCGGCATAGATGTTCCGGGCCATGCGCCTGCCGTTGACGACGGGGGAGTATCTGCCCTCCCAGAGATGGTCGTTGATTTGGCTGATGCAGCCGGTGCCGGGCTTGCGCCGCTGGCCTTTGTAGGGCTGAAAGGTGCTGGGGGTAGGTTTCCGAGGAGTATCTCCCGCTTCTGCCGTTGGGGTTTTCTTACCAATGCCCAGATCAATCTTTGCTGCCGCAGTCCGCTGCATTTCGTCTGTAACATGGGCGTAGATATTCAGCGTGGTGCTGCTGGACACATGGCCGATGATAGTGGAGAGCGTCTTTACATCCATCCCGTGCTCCAGGGAGGCAGTGGCGAAGGTATGCCGCAGATCATGGAAGCGAATATGCTTGCACTCGGCGCGCTTTAAGATCGTGGATAAACGTTTCCGCACCGCTGTCGGATCTTGCGGTGAGTCCTCTTTCACTGGTGAGGGAAACATCCATTGAGTGGTGGCAGATTTTTTATAAGCTTTAAGGACGGCCAGAACCGGGGGCGGTAGTATGATGCTGCGGTTGGAGGCTTTTGTCTTTGGCTGGGATACGACCAATTCTCCGTTGACTCGATGTACCTGCCGCTCTACCTTTAACGTTCCGGTTTTGAGATTCAGATCATCCCATTTCAGTGCACAGATCTCACCGCGGCGCAGTCCGGTGGACAGTTCCAGCAGAAGCAATTCATAGCAGCCGTCCTCCCTGGCCTGGATCAGCAGCCGCTGGATTTCTTCCGGCGTCAGCACCTTCATTTCTCTGGGCTTGGAAGACGGAAGTTTACATCCATCCGAGGGATTACGACAGATCAGTTTCTCCTCCACCGCTTTATTCAGTGCCGCATGCAGGGTGGTATGGATGCCCCGAACGGTCTGGTCGGACAGACCTTCGCCGTAGAGTTCTGCCCGCAGCAGTCTGCCACCTTTTTTGAGATTTGTGTAGAACTTCTGGATATCTCCTGTGGTCAACTTGTCCAACTGGATACCTCCGAGAGCAGGGATGATGTGCTGATAGATCCGGCGCTCATAGGACATCTGGGTGTTGGGGCGGAGGTTTGCTTTCTTATATCCCTGGTACCAGAGGTTCAGCCAGTCCCTTAGTAGAACCCCCGGCTTTGGTTGATTATTAACAGGTTCTTGAAGACTTTCCCGCAACTGCTCCAGCTTTGCCGCACATTCTGCCCTGGTTTTTGCCAGCACATTTCTGGTGACCGGAAAACCCTTCTCGTCGCGGCTAATCACATACCGGCCTTCCCAGCGCCCATCCTTCCTCAGATGGATGCTGCCGTCGCCGCGCTTTCTGTGCTTTGCCATGGGGCCATCTCCTCTCCCAGGTAGTCGGTGAGAAAGTTGCCTACGATCTCAGCCGCTTTCCGGTGCATATCGCTTGTGGCGTGGGTGTAGGTATCGACGGTAAAGCTGGCTTTTGTATGGCCTAGAATACCGGATAGCGTTTTGGCGTCCACGCCATTGGCCAAAGCGTGGGTAGCGAAAGTGTGGCGCAGATCGTGGAATCGAATGTCGGGTAGCTTGTTTTCCTGTAATATCTTTTTCAGCTGATGGTAAGCTGTGGAGGGATTCATGGGCGCCTCCGGCTGCAGTGGATTGTGAAAGATCCAGGGGGAGTAAGATGCCTTTTTGCGCACCCGCAACAACTCCGCTGTGCTGTCTGGCAGGACAATGGTGCGGGCGCCGGCGCAGGTCTTGGGATCACCTACTACCAACCGCCCGCCCTTTTCTTTGTGGAGGGTGCGGTGGATACTGAGCGTTCCCTTTCGCTCATCAAGGTCAGACCACATGAGGCCGCAGATCTCTCCCAGACGCAGGCCAGTGGTCAGTTCCGTGTAGAAGAAGTCGTACCAGATAGGGTCCTGCTTCACCGCTGACAGAAAGATATCCATCTGCTCGTCGTTCAGAGTGATCATGGTTTTGTGCGCTACCTTAGGCGGAGCCACATGGTCAGCGGGATTATAAGGTAGCAGCCGTTGATCTACTGCGGATTTTAGAGCATGATGGAGCGTGGTATGGATGCCGTGAACGGTTGTTGTGGACAGTCCACGGCTCTGGCCGGGGCGGGGGTGTATTCTGCCTCGTTGCTTTAAGGCGTCGTAGAGCTTTCGCAAATCGTCTGCTGTAATTTGCGTGAGCCTCTTTTGCCCCAGGTGGGGTTTGACATGATGCTCCAGGTCACTGCGGTAGTGCTCCAGTGTGCCGGGACGGAGCACGGAGGACATCTGCTCCAGCCAGCGATCCAGCCATTCCGACAGCGTCATCTTACACTCTTCTGTCAGGTCCACGCCCTGATAGACGTTGATATTTTGCCGGAGCTTGGCGGTCAGCTCCTTTTGGGTGTCAGCATAGATGTAGCGGAAGATGGAGTCGCCGTTCTCCTTATGGCCGATGACGATGCGGCCCTCCCAGCGGCCATCTTCCCTTTTACGCACCATGCCGTCCCCGGATGGTCGTCTCTTTGCCATTTTTCTTCACCTCCTATGTCTTATCTTTGTACGCTACTTTACAGGGAGGAACCGGTGTGGCTCAGCCACCCGCTGGTACAGTACCGCACCGCAGCTGCGGCAGATCAGGTATTGCAGCCGGTTGCCCAGCAGACCGTGCTTCTTAAAGGTAATCAGTGCCTCACCGTGCTGCCAGCCCAGGCCGATATCCTCGCTTTCGCAATACTGGCACCGCTGAACGGGAAACTGTGTGTTCCCCATGTTTACCCCTCCTCTTCCAGTTGGAGCCGGATACGCTTATCCTCCAGTTCCCGGAGCAGCCCTATGGCCAGCCGGAACCCATCCTCGAAGCTGGACTGGGCCAGCTCCGCTTTCAACTGCTCTTGCGCATCTATCAGATGCATCAGCTTCCGCTGCTGCGCCTGATCCAGACAGTCCCGCACCTCCTGACGGGTGTTTTCAATCTCTTCCTCCAGTTCGCTGAAGCCCGTGGCCCGGAAGTAGCGCCGGTATAGTTCGCTCATGTAGTAGCCCATGTGTGCCGCCTCCTTTGCAGCAACACACAATACCCTAATCTCAGAGGAATAGCCAGTGGTTTTGACCACAGTTATCAAATTGTTATCATTTGTAGGGGAGCTTTCTTTGTTATACACTGTATTAAAATCACCCCGCGTTTTCGATTTGCAACTATAAAATTCTTATGCTACAATGCAGATGTAGCCTTACTTTACGACACTTTAGGGAGGGGCAGGTTTACATGACAGATGGTAAAATCTATGCGATAGACGAATTGAGAGCATTGATATCCCCTATTGCCGCCCAATATGGTGTAGGCCGCATCTTCCTTTTTGGCTCCTATGCCAGAGGACAGGCCACAGAAAACAGCGATGTCGACCTGCGCATAGACAAAGGAAATGTGAAGGGGCTGTTTACTTTGGGGGCACTATACAGCGACCTGGAAGAACGGCTTGGGAAAAAGCTGGACCTGTTGACCACGGGTAGTCTGGACCAGCAATTCCTCAGTCATATTGCTCAGGAGGAGGTGCTGTTATATGACCATACCCAATCGTGACATCCAGATCCTACAGAAGATCCAGGGGTACTGTGATGACATCATGTTTACCCATACGGAGTATGACCGCAACTACAACACCTTTTGCAGCAATCCGACCTATCGGAACGCGATTGCGCTCTGCCTTTTGCAGATTGGGGAGTTGGTGAAGAAACTTTCTGATGAATTTGTCCAGTCGCATACCACAATACCGTGGAAAGCAATTCGCGGTATGCGAAATGTAGTTGCTCATGAGTATGGCCATATTGACATTGATACAATATGGGAGACCTCGGAGGCCGGGATTATAGAATTACGTGACTTTTGTGCGGCACAGATTCGTCTGCAGCAAGGGCATAATTCATTTTCCGGCCCGACCATGTCGTGACAGCAGAATAGGGTTATGGAGCCCAGCAGCAGCACCATGCTGCAGCTTGTTCATTCTGTAATTACTTTGCTCCCCGCCATATGGCGGGGATTTTTTTACCTCTACCTCATGGTCATACCACCCATCATCTGCTCCACATGGTCATTCGGTTTATGCCCCAGGGCAATCCGCTTTTCCTGGAGCGCCTGAAGCCGCTTGTGGTCAATGTGCAGCCCCGTGCTTGTGGAATCCTCCGGCACATTGTCCCGGAAGATGTTGCCCATGTGGCGGAGGAGCTGTGTGGCAGAAAGCAGAAGGCCAGGCGGCCCAGACTGGCCCTGCTCCATGCGCTCTTTGAAAAACTGCGCATAGGTGTGGCCCTGTATTGCCGCAGCCTGGAACCAGCCATAGGCAATACTCTGGTCTTGCCCCACCCCCTCCCCCATCAGGTACAGCTTGCCCAGCAGATACTGCGCCCAGGGGTTCTGTGCCTCTGCAGCCTGCCGGAGATACTCCGCCGCCCTATCCGCATTTTTAAGTACATGCTCACCCCTCAGATACTCCTTGCCCAGGGCATAGGCAGCGTAGTCGTTTCCCTTTTGTGCCGCCGCGTTCAGCCATCGGATGCCCTCACCCGGATCGTGTACATCGGGATCGTCAGAGAGAAGCAGTTTTCCAAGCGCATATTGAGCCTGGTGTAGTTCACGCTTCGCCGCCTGCTCCAGCCAGTGCCTGGCTTTCTCTGCATCCGGAATCAGCAAACCGCCGTCCCGGTACAACTGCCCCAGGAAGGTCTGGGCATAGGGATCACCCATCTTTGCCAGCAGTTCCAGCCTCTCGGCGGCCTTGTCCCGTTCTTCCAGTGGAAACGCCTCGTTTTCAACAATTCTCCACATCTCCCGGCATGTCCAGGTGAGCATCCGCTCATCCACCCAGTCACCGTAGTCTTCCATATCTCTGTCCTCGAAAGAGATGTAGTTCAGTCGGACGTGCTCAGCCTCCTGGATTACCGCATTCTTGATGGCGCGGAACTCTTTCTGCTCGGAGAGCGGCGGGCGCTGCCGCGCTCTCTCGGAGTAGAAGTCATTTACTTTGCATTGCAGCTCCCACCACTTCTGATAGCACCTGTCCACAACAGGCAGGTGCTCCATCTGGTTTACGATTTCATCCACCAACTGCTTTACTGGCTTTGGGAGATACCCGTAAGACTTCTTGCCCTTTACCTCTCCAAGCTGCTGGGCCAGATTCAAGAGCATCTGCTCGACTTGCGGATGCTCACAGACCGACTCACTCATCTGCCGGGACAATTCCAGCATGGCCTTCCGGGTCTCCCGCACCAGTTCGTCCCGGCTTTCAGACTTCTGCTTGTAGAGATGGAGCATTTCCTGCTTGAAGATCTGATTGGTGAGGGCTGACTTGATTTGCCGGATACCATCTCTGGACAGATATGCCTGTTTCGGATTTGCTGACCACGCCATCATGTGCACGTGGGGATGCTCTCCTTCATCGTGGAAGGCGGCGTACCAGCGGAAGTCCTGGGGCGGAATGTTCATAGCGGCAGCGATGTCGTTGCGGTGTGTGCGCAGGAGAGAACGCCACGCCTGGGCGTTGTCATAGCCCAGACGTGCGGCGTCCTCCCGGTGGAGGGAGATGATGTGTGTCCACACATTTCCGGTGTAGTGCTCCAGTTCCGACATGGCCTTGTCCAGATCCACACTGCCCTCGTCACCGAACAGCCCGTGGTCACCCAGACGCTCCGCTCCGGGACGGGTGGCGATGTACCTGGCATAGCCCTCCGAGGATTGCACCTGAGACCAGTTCTCCTCCAGCGCCAGAGTAATAAGGGACGAGGCGTTGGCTTTCGTGGGATGCTGTACGTAGTCCTCATACTCCAGCAGATCTTTGGTGTTGGGAAAATCCTTTATCAGCTTTGTGATGAGCTGCTCCTGCTTGCGGGTAGGCGGACGGTCATCCGGGATGATCTCCACCCGCTCCCGCGTTGCGATGTACTTCATGTATCCGCCCGCACCCTGACCGACGCTGCACTTGATATACGGGCTCTTGACGATCAGTCTTGCCATGGGTCATCCTCCAGCTCCCGCAGCTTCTGTACCAGTGACACCTTGCCGTTGGTCTTTTTCACGTTGGCCACGCTCTCCGCCCGCTGACGGCGCAGCTCTTCCTCGCTCACGTTGACACACTTGAACAGCATACTCAGTCCCATGTCCAGCTCCACCGCCTGTTTGAAGAGCAGCGATGCCATGCGGTTTTCCATCTGATCCAGCTTGCCGTCCAGATAGGACTGGACGGCGGACGGCAGAAACAATCCGGAGTTGTTTGCGCTGAGATAGTCCAGATAAAAGTCGATGGCGTTCTCGATGAATCCGGTGATACTTCGGCTGCCGTCTTCCGTGTATCGTCGTTCCAGAGTTGCCTTTTTCTCCGGCGACAGGTAGAGGGGGAATTTCTCTTTTTTGCTCATAACAGCCTCCTTTCCGGGGCTTGACCCCTATTTTTTCCTTGTGGTAGTAAGCGCAGCGGGATAACGACCGCAGAATTTCCTGTTCTCTCTGCTTTTGACCCCATTCTCAGCACTTACAGAAGCGCCTGAAACTGCCCGCACTGCGGGCAGAAGTGATTGGAAAAGGCGTCGATGTTGACGCCTTGCCTTTATCCCGCTTCTTTTTTCGTCCCTCAGAAGCGGCCCAATCCGCCCCCCAAGCCCCTGGTGGGGCAGGGGCTCTACCTAGCCCCGAAGGAGGGCACACAGTGCCTCACTGCGGGATACACAGATGTTTTACGCTTCCAGGCGAAGCAGCTGCTGTTGATAGCAATGCTCCATCGCCGTCTGGATTGGCAGGATGGTGTAGAGGTTATTCCCGCTCCACTTCATACCGCGTCTATCAATGTAGCTGGTGTTTTCTACCGTGATGAACTGCCTGTCCACCAACTTTGCGATGTGCTTCATCACCGTGGACACGGTAAGATGTACCGCATCCGAGATCGTGCGGTAGCTGGGATGACACTGATGTGTCCGACGATCTTCGCAGTAGAGCAGGTAGGCGTAGACCGTGATGGCTCCGTGACCGATGTTCAGGAAAAACAATTCATTGGGCAGAGAGAAAAAGTTCTTGCCGTTGCTTTCGAGCATCGGAACCATGTGCTGATCCAGCAGTCCGCGACGGTTGAGTTCGGCAATCTGCTTCGCAGCCATGTCTTTGCTCATATGCAATTGGGAAGCGATCTCATCTGCACTCGGTGCAATAAAATTTTTGCAATGCACATGGAGATAGTGGAGATAAACAAGAATAGCAAATCCCTGCGGCTTGAGATTCCACTTCCAGATGTCATTGGGAATTGAGAAACGACACCGGTTCATCCGCGACCACCTCCCTCCGTGTGCTCCGTGACCCATCGGATGAATTGTTCCTTGGGCACCACCATGCGGCTGCCCACACGCAGTACCGGGAAGCCTGGTTCGTGCATGAGTTCGTATCCGCTGGATGGCGACACGCCCAGCACCTGCGCTACCAGATTCGCATTGAGAAACAGCGGCAGGTCATCGTAGGTTTTGTAGACAGATTCTTTCATTTCAAATTCTCCTTTACAAAAAAGTAAGGACATCAGCGGCGGTGCTGATGTCCTTCTGCTTGTATTGTGTCGGAGATTTTGATAGACTTGGAAAAAAGTGAGACAATTTATTTTTCAGGTGGGACAATTTTTGAGAGGGGGCGGAGTTTGTATGTATGGAGAGATCGTCTTCTACACCCATGGCAGCACCATAGAGTACGGCGGTGAAATTTTTGCGGCCGGTGAGCTGACCGCAGACATATTGAACTTTGCTCCCGAGGACTACCGGCCCATCCAGCGCCTTTTGAACCGCATGAAGGAGTTGGCCAGGCAGTACGAGGACACATTAGAGCGCGGCGTATGGTGGGAACTGAACAATCAGTTGATTGAACTGCGCAGTCAGCTGATGCGGATCATTCCTGTGCTAATCTACGATATTTTTCATATCGTGCCTTGCAGTCTGCGACCTCCTTTGCATAGAGAATGTCAGCCTTCTCGGGAAAATTGTTTTTAAGCGCAGAAAAGCGATTTTCGCCCATTAAAAACTCCAGTAGCTTGTCAGTATCCGGTTCTGGAGAATCCAACTGAAATGGGTTTTTCCCTTCGGCAACCCGTCGCGGGTCATAGCGATACAGGTGCCAGTATCCGCAGTCAACCGCTTTTTTCATTTCCAACTGAGAGTTGGACATGCCAGCCTTGATATGCTGTTCTAAACAAGGACAATAACAAATGACAATTGAAGGTCCGGAATAGGATTCAGCTTCTCGCAAGGCACGAAGCGTCTGAGCAGGGTCTGCTCCCATGGCAACCTGAGCCACATAGACATAACCATATTGCATAAGAATTCCACCCAGATCCTTCTTTGCCGTCCGCTTTCCGCCAGCAGAAAACTTAGCGGTAGCACTAGCAGGAGTTGCTTTGGAGGATTGCCCGCCAGTGTTAGAGTATACTTCCGTATCCAAGACGAGCAGGTTTACATCCTGATTCTGCGCCATTACGTGGTCAATACCACCAAAGCCTATGTCATAAGCCCAACCGTCGCCGCCTACGGCCCAAATTGACTTTTTTGCTAGATAATCTTTGTTTTTTATGACATAAGATGCATCTTCACTGGAGACTGTTTCTAATACTTTTATTAATGCATCGGTAACAGAACGGGACTTCTCGCCATTATTCCAATAGGCTAAATAATTCGTAATGGCCTCGGATGCGATATTCTTACCCTGCATTTTTGTGAGACGGAGCAATAGTTCCTTGCGGATCACATCCTGAGCGTGGAAAAGACCATAGGCAAATTCGGCATTATCTTCAAACAAGGAGTGTTCCCATGCAGGACCATAACCCCGACAATCCTTGCAATACGGCAAGATTGGAGCACCACCGCTTATAGCGGATGAGCAGCCAGCAGCGTTTCCTACGTACATATGATCGCCAAACAACTGACTAAGCAATTTGATGTATGTGGTTTCTGCGCAGCCTGCACATGCAGAGGAAAACTGGAAGTAAGGTTTTGCAAATTGCACATTTTTTACGCTCTTGTCGTTTATAATGTCCTTCTTGAGATAAGTTTCGTTTATGGCCACATTATCAAATAGTGGCTGGCAAGACTTCATCTCCTCGAATGGAGCCATTGTCAGAGCTCCTTTGACAGGACAGACCGATAGACATACGCCGCAGCCTAGACAGTCATAAGGAGATACCTGCATCCGAAAAGCATACGACGGAGCATCTTTGCCTAGGCCTATGGCAGGGGCAGTAATAAATTCAGAGGGAACCTGCTCCGTTTCTTTTTCAGTCAGTAGCACTGGGCGGATAGCCGCATGAGGGCAACTCATAGAGCAGCGGTTGCATTGAATGCAGACCTTGGGATTCCATTTAGGTACGGATGTAGCCACACCACGCTTGGAGTAGGCAGATGTGCCATTCTCCCATGTGCCGTCCAGTACACCGTGCTTCTGGAATACAGATACCGGCAACTTGTCACCCTGCTGGCGATCCATGGGCATGACAATTTCACGGACAAAAGGCGTAGCATTCACCTCGGTATTGGAAACATCTTGTGCACTGCTCCAAAACGGGGGAATGTCCACTTTTATAGCAGCATGGACGCCAACATCTATGGCTTTGTTGTTTAGATCTACAATCTTCTGGCCGCTCTTCTTGAAATAGGTATCATAGTTGTTCTTTTTCATGTCCGCTACAGCTACATCCATAGGGATAACCTTTGTCAATGCAAAAAATGCACTTTGTAGAATATTGTTGGTGTGTTTACCCAAGCCAATTTCTTTAGCTAGCTTGGCAGCATCAATAATATAGAACTGAACATGTTTGGATGCCAAATCCCGCTTCATTTTGGCAGGTAACCTGCGTTCCAGATCTGCTATTGACCAGGGACAGTTGAGCAAGAAAATGCCGCCGTCCTTAAGATCTTCAGTTAGGTCATATTTCTCCACATAAGTAGATGCGTGACAAGCCACAAAGTCAGCTGAGGAAACCAAATATGTGCTGCGTATGGGCTTGTCTCCAAAGCGAAGATGGCTTTGCGTCAGGCCGCCAGATTTCATGGAGTCGTAGGAGAAATACGCCTGTACATATTTATTGGCTACCAAGCCGATAGTACTGATGGCATTCTTGTTGGCACCGACGGTACCGTCACCACCTAAACCCCATATCTTACAGGAGATTTCTCCAGGATGCTTGAATTCCACATTATCATAGCAAAGAGAGGTGTAGGTCACATCATCATGGATTCCGATGGTAAAATTATTTTTGGGAAAATCCTGGTTCAGATTGTTGTAAACTGCAATGATCTGTCCAGGTGTAGTATCCTTGGAACTTAATCCATAACGGCCACCTACCACGCGGATATCGCTGCGCCCCACCTGGTTGAGTGCCGTGACCACATCAAGGTACACAGGTTCTCCCACAGACCCAGTCTCTTTTGAGCGATCTAGGACTGCGATTTTCTTACATGTAGCCGGAATAGCTGTAGCGAAGTGCTTCACCGAAAAGGGGCGGTAGAGGTGGATTTGTACCATACCCACCTTGCGCCCTTGAGCATTGAGGAAATCTACCGTTTCTTTTACTGTTTCGGAAGCGGAGCACATTACCACAACGACTTCCTCGGCATCCGGTGCACCATAGTAATTGAACAGCTTGTAATTCCGCCCAGTCAATTTCCCGATTTCATCCATATAATGCTGAACGGTGTCTGGAACAATGGCACTCTTGGTATTGGAACCTTCCTTACATTGGAAATATATATCGGGATTGACATTATTACCTCGGTTGGACGGATGTTCTGGGTTCAGTGCCTGGCAGCGGAACTCCTGCACTGAATCCATATCCAACAGCGGTCGTAATTCCTCGTAGTCCAGCGCCTCGATTCGCTGCATCTCGTGACTGGTACGGAAGCCATCAAAGCAATGCATAAAGGCGTACCTGGCTTTAATTGCGCTTAAATGTGCCACAGCTGCTAAATCCATAGCCTCTTGGGGAGAGGATGACATCAACATGGCATAACCAGTAGTGCGGCACGTCATGAAGTCAGTATGATCGCCAAAGATAGAGTGGTGATTACTGGTGACTACGCGGGAAGCAATATGTATTACACTAGGCAGGAATTGACCGGCCATGGCATACATAGCGGGAATCATTAACATCAGGCCTTGAGAGGATGTAAAGGTGGTGGTTAGCGCTCCGGCTTGCAGAGAACCGTGACAGGTGCCGGCGGCACCCGCCTCAGACTGCATTTGAATCACATCCACGGTAGAATCGAATAAATTTTTACGACCTTTGGCAGACCATTCATCTACCTTCTCTGCCATGGGAGAGGATGGAGTAATGGGATAGATGGCGGCAACTTCCGTAAAGGCATAGGCTGCATATGCTGCGGCAGTATTACCATCCATAACAGTGTACTTCGTCATATAGGGTACCTCATTTTTATATAGCGTTATTTTAGAGGAATTTGTAGCTAGAACCTTAAAACGGCTTTACATTTCGGAAGTCTGAAACTCGTCTCCTATAAGGGGAATAATAGGGATATAGGAGGGGAAGCAGGTTCTTTGATAAAAAAGGGCTATATATTATACTTGTGTATGAAATATAGCAACATCTCTTTTTGCACCTTCAAAAAAAATGTTGGTATCACAGGAATAACCAATAAAGCGTACCCCAAGGCTTCTCCATTTTTGGGCCATTGCCACATCGTTTGCAAAACACCCAACCTTGATCCCTTTCTTGTCGGCCTTCTGGACAATTTCTTGAATGGTGTCGCATATCTCAGGATGCTCGATTTGACCAATAATCCCAAGAGAGGCCGACAAATCATAAGGGCCAATGAAAATTACATCAATGCCGTCTACATTAAGAATCGCATCAATGTTCTCAATGGCTTTTGTGCCTTCCGCTTGAATCATAACCATAGTGTCCTGTGCCGCATGAAAGTAATTTTTGCCGCTATCGGCCCCATAGCATGCAGACCGGGTAAACCGGCATGTGCCACGTGTTCCAATTGGAGAAAATTTTGCTGCTGACACTGCTGCAGCGGCTTGTTCCGCAGAATCGATTTGTGGTACGAGAATAGCCCCTGCTCCCACGTCCAAGGCGCGACTTATGAAAATGTCACTTCCTCTCGGAACGCGTACCACAGGCATTATTTTTGCAATATTTGCAGCACGGATGAGATTTTGCAATCGTTCAAAACTCACCGGTCCATGCTCCATGTCCAAAAGCACAAAATCATAGCCGGCATACCCTGCACATTCTACGAAGGCGGGATCACCTGTGATCATAAAAGGTCCAAATACGCCCTGTTCAGAGTTCAATGTGTTTCGGAAAGATTCTACTTCATTCAAGCTGGGGAATGAAAAATTTTTCATAACTCTCATCCTCCTTTTATTGGGCATACCGTTCAGGTATAAAAAATGAGACGAGGGCAAACCATTCTGGCTTATTGTTTTCTAACTTCTGTCTCCATATCCTGCTGCATTCTGCAATAGCAGATGCCTAAATCATTGATACCATGCTTTTTCAAATTTAATCCCACGCGTAATATCGTTTCAGACATCTCATCCAGACTTGTAAGAGTTTCGCAGCCGCTGAGGGCAGCGTTAGCACAGATGACGGCTGTAGGCACTGCAGTCATATTGCGGATGAAGCAGGGTACCTGAGAGCATCCTCCTATGGGGTCACAGATTTGCCCTAAAACGCTTTGAGCACCTAATACGGCAGCACGCTCGATCACATCCAGATCATCTGTAAGCAGAAAAGCCAGCGCACCGGCAGCCATAGAGATGGCTACACCGATTTCTGCCTGGCAGCCCCAAGCACCATGGTAGTGGGTTGGATAGTAGATGATGCCGATGATGCCAGCGACCAACAATGCTTTGAGGCAATCCTCTTTGGTCTTCCCCAACGCTTCGGCAGCGTAGCGAATAGAAGGAACAGGAATACCTGATGAACCTCCGGTAGGCATACATACAATGACACCGTGAGCTGCAGCATATTCCATGATGGCAAGTGCATCGGCGGAGGCTTTGTCGGCAATGCCCAACGTAATGATGGGCCCTTTTTCATAGCGGGACTTGGCTTGTGCGGCGTGAGGTTTGGTATTGCCTTCAAAAGAGGTAACCTTGTAACCCTCCTGGGCAGAGTGTATGGATAGATCCCACAGACTTTCGGCGATATCCATAAGTTCCTTGCTGCTAAGGCCGCTTATGGCTTGTTCATAGTCTAAAGCGGCCTGCCACAGAGAAATTCTTTTTTCTGCAGCATAGGAAAACATTTCCTTGGCTGTGTTAAAGGGCATTTCGGGATTATCCAGGGGAATAATGTCGTAAACGGGATTGACAGAGCGGACGTAGAGTACCCCATTTGCTGTGCGTACTTTGGATACAAGATCGGTGTCTATAGGTGTACTGCTGCGAACAGTAATCAGACTTTCACCGCTGCTGCTATCAGCTACACTGTATGTACCGGGAAGCATATTTTTTATAGAAGGCAAAAAATTTGCAGCTACACGTACTAGTAGATAAAAATATTTTCCATCAATATAAGTTTTAATGCCGTCCAGCTCATCAATGTAGATCTCCCCGCCACCCAACGAGGCTGTTTTTACAAAAATTGTATCTCCCACCTCAGAAGACAGCGTCAGCCATGCAGATTCAGAGGGGCGATTAGGTACATTGTCGCTAAATTCATAAGTATAGGATAAGCCGTGAGCATCGGCATCCGCATAAATATTATTAAAGTTATAGGAGCGCAGGTCTTTCTTCATAATACCTAGTAAAAATGCCTTGTCACTGTGCATGCCATAAAAAGTTGCAAAGTATCCCCCTTTTTTAGACATCTCACCATGTAGGTGGACGGGTTTGCCTACCAACAGGTCAGAGGCCATGGCACCCAGCCGATACGGGCCGGCGGTATTGGAACTGGAAGGCCCGGGGGTGACGGGAGAAAGGCAATCATTAAAAATACTGGGGTAAGACTTCATAGGTCATTTCTCCTGTAGCTTTCTTGATGTTGTCCATCCAAAACCAACGAACACACAGCATTCCTGCTGTTTGTAATAATGTAAAGAGCAATTGCCGGCATCTACTTGCAGGTATCGACCCCAGATTCATTTGCCGCAACCGGGGCAGGTAATCTGCTTATCCTGTTGCATTCTGTAATAGCATACACCTAAATCATTGAGCCCAACCATTTTCAACTTCATTCCCACACGCAGTAATGTTTCTGCCATTTCATCTAGACCAATTAGTGTCTCACAACCAGCAAGAGCTGCGTTAGCGCAAGCAATGGCGGTTGGTACGGCGGTAATATTACGAAGAAAACAAGGTACCTGTCCGGCTCCATCAATAGGATCACAAATCTGACCTAAAATGCTCTGAGCACCTAATACTGCGGCCCGTTCAATAACGTCAAGATCATCAGAGAGCAAGGAGGCCAGTGCGCCGGCAGTCATAGAAATGGAGATTCCAACTTCAGCTTGACATCCCCATGCGCCATGATAGTGGGTAGGATAGTAGAATATCCCCAAAATGGCTGCCGTCATCAGAGCTTTCAAGCCATCCTCCTTGGACATCCCGAGCGACTTGATTGCATGGTTAATGGTAGAAACTGGTACGCCAGCGGCCCCGCCGGCAGGCATACCAGCAATGACGCCGTGGACTGCACCGTATTCCTTAACAGCGAAGGCATCAGCAGTAGCCATGTCGCCAACCCCCAATGGGATAACAAGCCCTTGCTCACAAAGTGCTTTGAATTGGGCGGAATGCGGCTTGATAATAGCACCGTCAAAAGCGGTGACTTTGTAACCTTCTTCAGCGGCTCTCACAGTCAAATCCCATAGATTTTCAACAAATCCCATTAGTTTTTTGTCGTCCAAACCGCTGATGGCTCGCTCATAATCCAATGCAGCCTGCCATAGTGGGATATTCTTTGCAGCGGCATAGGCGAACATTTCCTTGGCCGTGGTAAAAGGCATATCGGGATCTTCGATGGGAAGAATATCGTAGACCGGATTAACGCACCGAGCATAGACTACCCCTTTTGTGGAGCGTAACGCGGACAAAAAATCAGGGGAATATGGTTCCCGACTCCGCATAGTAATCAAACTCATACCGCTATCGTTGTCGGAACGGCTGAATGGCAGAGTGATTTTCTCTTCCAAAGAGACTACATTCTTTGTGGAAACACGTACCAGTAAATAATAATATTTGCCATCAATGTAAGTGTTGATACCGTCTAGGTTGTCAATATAGATCTCTCCTCCGCCCTGTGAAACGGTCTTAATAAAAATCTTGTCGCCAGTATCAGAAGTAAGTGTCAACCATGCTGCTTCAGATGGCATTGCCGGTACATTGTCTGTAAAATCAAATTCATATGTCAGGCCGCTAGATTCAGCGTCTGCATAGGCTGATTCATAGTCATATGTAAGCATATCTTTTCGCAGGATGCCTACTAAAAAACCTTTATCGCTATGAAGCCCATAGAAGGTGGCAAAATAACCACCGCTCCTGGACATCTCACAGTACATATGTGCGGGCTTGCCGTCAAGCATGTCTGTAGCTATAACGCCCAGACGATAAGGCGCTGCAGTATTGGAACTGGATGGACCCGGATATATAGGAGAAAGGCAGTCATTGAATATGCTAGGATAAAATTTCATAAGATGTCCCTCCTGTTTTTCGTAAAATATAATAATATTCGCGAGTTGTACGTTTATTGCTACGGAGTTTGCGATAAAATAATCAGCACAGCAAAGCGGTGCTGATTATTTTATACAGATACCAGTTTTTTGCCCAATATACTTGCATGCTCAGTTGTCGCAAAAGTGGCAGGCGACAAAATGGCCGGGTGAGACTTCCTTTAGAGTAGGAGCTTCCTCATGGCAATGCTCCTGACAATACTCACATCGGGCAGCAAAGCGGCAGCCGGGTTTGGGGTCTACCGGACTAACGACTTCTCCCTTGATGACTTTAATCTCTTTGTTACGCATAGAGATATCCGGCTCTGGGATAGCGGACAGCAAGGCCTGTGTATAGGGATGCATAGGTTTTGCAAAGAGTTCATCAGAGCTGGCGAATTCCAAGCATTGTCCAAGATACATAACCATAATGTTGTCAGAAATGTGTTTAACAACGCTTAGGTCGTGGGTCACAAACATATAGGTCAAGCCTAATTCATCCTGCAAATCCATCAACAAATTAAGAATCTGCGCTTGGATGGAAACATCTAATGCAGAAACTGGCTCATCGCAGACGATGAATTTCGGATTGACGGATAAGGCGCGGGCAATGCCGATACGTTGACGACGACCACCGTCCAACTCATGGGGATACGCTGTAGCATAGCGCCTAGCCAGACCGACTACATCCATCAAATGTGCAGCACGGTTAAATATTTCACGTTTATTAGGCAGTGTCTTGTTAATAATCATATACTCAGCAATGATTTCAACAACAGACTTTCGGGGATCAAGGCTTGCATATGGATCCTGAAAGATGATTTGCAGCTCCTGCCGCATGCGCTTCATTTGATGAGCGTTGTACTTGGCAATGTCATCGCCATTATACAAAATTTGACCAGAGGTTGGCTCAATCAAGCGCAGAATGGTGCGGCCCAACGTGCTCTTACCGCAACCGGACTCACCGACCACTCCGATAGTCTCGCCAGCGTATACTTTCATATTAATCTCGTCTACAGCATGTAGAAAGGACTTGTCTCCTACCTTAAAATATTTCTTAAGGTCCACGGTCTCAATCAGGGGGATTCTTTCTTCTGCCATAGCTTAACTCTCCTTTGACTGGTGAAAGAGATGGCAGCGGATGGAGTGTGTGCCATCGGTATAGACCTCCGGAGGCACCTCCTTGCAGATCTCCATGCACTTGCCGCAGCGCGGTGCAAACTTGCAGCCCTTAGGCAGATTGGTGGGGTCCGGCATTAACCCGGCAATCGGCTGCAGCCGCTCCGTTTTCGACTTGATATTGGGCAGTGAGGCAAACAGTCCGTCTGTATAGGGGTGGTGTTTGGAGTGGGTAAAGATGTCTTCGGCAGTGCCCATCTCGACAATCTCACCGGCGTACATAACAGCCACGTTGTCACAGGTCTGTGCCACAATGCCCAAATCATGGGTAATCATGATCATAGAGGTGCCCAGATGGTCACGCAAATCCCGGATCATCAGCAGCACCTGGGCCTGAATGGTAACATCCAGAGCGGTGGTGGGCTCATCAGCGATCAGCAGATCGGGCTCGCAGGACAGGGCAATGGCGATCACGACGCGCTGCCGCATACCGCCGGAGAACTGATGCGGATACTCGTTCTTTCTGGCCGGGGGAATTCCGACCATGGTCAGGGTCTCATCCACGCGCTTATCGATCTCTTCCTTGGAGCGGCCCGCCTCGTTGTGGACATGCAGCGCCTCGGCGATCTGCTCGCCCACGGTCAGCACCGGGTTCAGGGAGGTCATGGGGTCCTGGAAGATCATGGCGATCTTATCGCCGCGGATCTTACACATCTGCGCTTCCGGCAGGTTGATGATGTCCTCGCCCTCAAAAGTGATAGAGCCGGAGGTGACTTTGCTGGTGCGCTCGGGCAGCAGGCGCATGAGCGTCAGGGCCAGCGTGGTTTTACCGGCGCCGGTCTCGCCCACCAGGCCCAGAGTGGCTCCCTTTTCCAGGGAGAAGGTAACGCCGTTGACGGCATACACAGTTTCCAGGTCGGTTTTGTAGATGACGCTCAGGTCTTTGATTTCTAGCATCTTTTCTGCGTTACTCATGATGATAATTCCTTTCTGCCGGCATCAGCTCTTCAGGCGGGGGTCCATCGCGTCGCGCAGGCCATCACCCAGCAGGTTCACGGAGAAGGAAGTCAGAACGATGGCCAGTGCGGGGAAGACCACCAGCAGAGGAGCACGCAGCATATCGGTACGGGCGCTGGACAGCATGGAGCCCCACTCAGGAGCGGGAGCGGGCAGGGACAGTCCAATGAAGCTCAGGGTGGACTGATAGATGACCAGGCTGGAGACGTTCAAGGTCACGTTGACCAAAATGATGCCCAGTGTATTGGGAATAATATGGCTGATGATGATGCGGGCAGAACTGGAGCCACCGGCACGGGCAGCCTCAACATACTCTTGATCGACCAGATTCAAAACACCGGAGCGAACCAGACGAACGTAGTTTGTAAAATAGGCAAGAGTCATTGCAATAATAAGCACAGGTATGCTGGAGCCCAAAGCCGCCACGACCACCATAGTGAACAGCAGGTCGGGGATAGACATAAAGATGTCCAGGGCGCGCATGATTAGCATATCGACCTTGCCGCCAAAGTAACCGGCGATAGCGCCCAGTGTGCAGCCAAACAGGCAAGAGGTAATGGAGGCAGCAACTGCCACTAGCAGCGAGTTGCGGGCGCCGTGTACAAGCCGGGACAAAACATCGCGGCCATAATTGTCGCAGCCCAAAGGATGCTCAGCAGACATGGGAGCCAATTTGTTTTCAGCCACCTGGACAACACCGGCTTCATAGGGAGCAATAAGGTCTGCAAAAATAACGACCAGTATAATGCAAATCAATAGAAATAGGCCAATCATAGCGCCTTTATTCTTTCTTAGACGGCGAAAAATCTCTTTGGCCTGACTGGGGCGTTTAAAGCTAATGTCCCCATTATCTAACGTTTCCACAACTGGGCGTGCAAAAGATTTTGCCATTGAGATCACACCTTCTTACTGTATTTGGCCCTGATTCTTGGGTCAATAAAGGCATAAATTACGTCTACACCAATCATCAGTAGCGTGAAGCAGATAGAAAGCGTCACAGCACATCCGATGACCATCGGTTCATCTTTTTTAGAAATAGATTCAACGATCAAAGATCCTATACCCGGGATGGAAAACAATTGCTCAGTAGTAACCATACCGGCCAGCAGACAACCAAAGCGCATTCCGATGGAGGTGACAACCGGCAACAAGGCATTTTTCAGCGCGTGCTTCCAGATAACTGTGCGCTCAGCAACACCCTTGGCTCGGGCGGTCCGGACATAGTCCTGGCGAATAGACTCCAGCATGGAAGATTTGGTAAAGCGCAGATAGGCAGACAGTTCACAAATTGTAGCTGCAATAACTGGCAATACGTAGTCCTTTATTGAATCTAGGCCATACGGTCGGAAAAGGTTAAGCCTCAAAGCGAATATATACATTAATACTATGCCAACGACAAAGCTTGGGACGGCGGCTAGGAAGAAAGCAATCATCGTCGGTATGGTATCTAACAGTGAGTTTTGTTTGACTGCTGATAAAATCCCCAATGGGACGCCTATACAAACCGAAAGTATCAAGACTAAAATGGCAAGACGCAGTGTAATCAGGAAACGAGGCCAAAGCTCATCAAAAACATCCATTTTTGTAGAGTAGGATTGGCCAAAATCGCCCTCGGTAACGATATCTTTCAAGTAATTAAACCAGCGGACAAGGACCGGATCATAGTAGCCTAGCTCTTGATTTATTGCTTCAACCTCCTCGGCAGTAGCATTGACTCCAAGAATCATACGACCGGGGTTGCCAGGCGTAATATTCATAACAATGAAAATAATTAAGCTAACTCCGAGTACAGTAGGAATCAAGAAAAGCAGGCGTTTGATAATATATCGATGCATGATTTCCCAGCTTTCTTAAAGAAAGATTTCCAATAAAATGTACACAATCTTATGATTGTGAGTAATAAAATTGTGTGCAGGCGACTTTTCAGCCGCCTGCACACAATTCTTTACTAAGCAACGGCTTTTTATTGAAGCAGTCAGGTATGCTGATCAGGCATTCCAACTCCAGTCATAGACACGATAGTCGGTAGGAACGGCAACAGCATTCAAATCCTTGCTGTACGCCACGCAGGAGGGAAGAGTGATCAGAGGAACCTGGGTATGAGTGTCATAGTAAGCATTGTACATTTCGGTATAAATTTTAATACGTTCGTCTTCATCGGAGGTGGAAGCGCCTTCCTGCAGCCACTCGTCAAACTGCTTAGACAAGTCGCTAAATTTGCCGGAGGGGCCATTGAAGAGAACGTTGGTAATCCCGATGGCAGAAGAGGCGGACTGCTGCTCAAAGTTGTTGAAGTCGTAGTTACCACAGTCGTAAGCAATAGCTATGTCATAGTCCTGCTGCACATTCTTTTCGCCGGCAACGGAGTAATCCGAAACACTCAGTGTTGACTTGAAGCCAGCAGCCTCCAGCTGAGCGTGGACGGCAACGGCATAACTTTCATTACGGCCGGCGGCAACATTGAACACCCCAATGTCGACACCATTAGGATAACCAGCTTCCGCAAGAATCTGCTTGGCCTTCTCCAGATCAAAAGGAATGGGGTTTTTCAGAGAGTCTGCAGTAGGAGCAGCGGCTGCATAGGTGGGATTGATATGCAGATAGGTGGGGGTGCCATAACCGTCACAGACCAGCTGGTTAATACCGTCGCGGTCCAGCGCATACATCATTGCCAGCCGGATATTATCATCCCGGAACAGTTCGCCATGATTCGCGGATTCGATGTTGATGCAGAAGGTAATAACCTCGTTGGATTCCTTCTCAACACAGGTAAATTTGTCAGAACTCTTGACGTCTTCCCAGTAAGAGATGGGAACAACCATATAATCGATATCACCAGTTTGCAGTGCGGTAATGGCGGAAGTGTCATCCTCAATCACGTGCCAGGTGATTCTCTCGATCTGAGGCTTACCGCGATGATAATCTTCAAAAGCTACTGCACTCCAAGATGTCATGGGGTTATAATTTTCTTCCTCCCACATATAAGGGCCCGTACCAGCTTTGTTGGCAATCTTACCAAAATCATCGCCCTGCTCGGTAACTTCTTTCTGGGAGAGAATTTTCACCTTGTACATCATATGACCAATGGGTGAAAAGGGCTGGTTCATAACGATTTTGACGGTGTTGTCATCCACTTTTTCGACATGATCCAGCGTGCGGATATAAGAGGCCATTCTGGCAGAAGCCTGGGCAAGACCATAGCTGAAGACAACATCGTCAGCGGTCATCGTTTCACCGTTATGGAACTTGACACCCTGCTTCAATGTGACAATATACTCTGTGGAATCTTCATTAGGTTCCACCTTTTCTGCCAGACGCAGTTCATAGCCGCCGGTGGCTTCATCCAGATCATACAGTCCTTCGTAAATATTTTCGTGAACAGTGTAGTCATGAGTATTAGTGGTCATATTAGGATCGCTGGTGGTCAGGCTGGCGGTATTGCGGAGGTTAACGGTACGCACGTCAGAATCGCCACTCTGGGGATCAGAACCACAACCACCCAAAAGTGTAACTAACATTACGAGTGCCATAAGAAAAGATACACGCTTTTTCATTTTGCTCCTCCTTTTAATCCTTAAAAACATATTTCTTCCAGACATGCATTGCAGTGCACGTTATTGGACATAAGAATACGCTTAGGATATATTTTTAAAAATAATTGCGGAATATGTCAGCCGTTTTTTGTATCCTTTTATCAAATGTCCTGTGTATCCTTATCTCTGGACACGACCGGTGCTGTTTCCAGCAACCAGAGACTCTACTTCTTCAATAGAAACGAGATTGGCATCGTGTTCAATCGTATGTTTTAGGCAGGAGGCTGCTGCAGCAAAATTAATCGCATCCTGCTGACCTTTTTCCGCCAGGAGACTGTAAATCAGCCCGGCTCCAAAACTATCGCCACCCCCCACACGGTCAACAATATGAATGTGGTAGGTGGGAGAAAAGTATGCTTGTCCCTCATGATAGAGCATGGCACCCCAGTTGTTATCATTAGCTGACAAAGATTCTCGGAGCGTAATGGCGACTGTTTTTAATCCAAAACGGGACTGCAACTGCTGTGCTACGGAAATATATCCCTGCCTGTTGAGTTGACCGCATTCAACATTGTTGTCAGAGGCCTCAATTCCGAAAACATCCTTTGCATCCTCTTCATTGGAAATGCACACATCCACATATGGGATTAACTCTGTCATGGTACGTGATGCATCTTCTCTGGACCACAGCTTCTTGCGATAGTTCAGGTCGCAAGAAACGGTCAGCCCTAACTTCTTTGCAGCTTTACATGCCTCCAGACAAATTTCAGGTAAGTGCCCCCCTAAGGCTGGTGTAATACCAGTAAAATGGAACCAATCTGCACCACAAAAGATCTCATCCCAGTGAAAGTCATCTGGCTCTGCCGTGGCAATTGAAGATCCCGCCCGGTCATAAATAACTTTGGAAGGACGCTGAGAGGCACCTTTTTCTACATAGTACATTCCCAAGCGGTTTCCGCCATAAGAAACATGACTCGTATCAACGCCAAACTGCCGCACGGCATTAACCGCGCAATGCCCAATTTCATGATCGGGAACCTTTGTGACAAATGCAGCATCTAGGCCAAAGTTTGCAAGAGATATTGCAACATTTGCTTCTCCACCGGCGTATGAAGATTCAAATTGATTTGCTTGCACAAAGCGGTAGTAGCCAAGCGGATTTAGGCGGAGCATTATCTCGCCAAATGTAATAACTCTTTTTTTCATTTGTCACCTCTCACTGCCGCGATATACTTCATGGCTGCTCTGGTAATCTCATCAAAACGTCCTTCACTAACCAACACTTTACTACAAAGATTTCCGCCCACACCCACGCCTGCCATACCAAGCTTCAAAAAAGAACCGACATTATCACTGTTTACACCGCCGGTTGCCAGCAGCTTTACATGATTGATTGGCGCACGAATCGATTTGATATAATCATAGCCCAATTGAGCTGCAGGGAAGAGCTTTACAAAATCTGCACCCCAACGATTGGCTTTCAGAATCTCAGAAGGAGTCATGGCACCGGGAATTGATACCAATCCTTGCTTCAGGGTTTCCGCAATAATGCTTTCATCGGTGTTGGGTGAAATGATAAACTGTGCTCCGGCGTTTGCGGCAAGGTCAACATCTTGAGTGGAGATTACTGTACCCGCGCCAAATAGCATCGTATCACCTAGCGTGCAATTAAGCTGCTGAAGTGTATCCGCAGTTTCCTTCAGGGATTGGCTATTGCTTTGATCAAAAGTAATTTCCAACAATCTTATGCCGCCCTTATGTAGCGCTTGGGCCAGCTTGATACATTTTTCACCATAAATTCCTCTGGCAATCGCGATAATCTTGTGGTTTAATATTTCTTGGATAATGTATTCCTTATGAACCATATTGCAGCTCCTATTCAGTTAATACATGGAAATTGCCACTAGCTTAATTGATAATATATGCTTCCAGAATACGGATTTACCGGCTTGAAGCTTTCCCTGCTATGCATAAGAAGCTGGAAGGCCGAATGGTTCCGCCGATTTAAGCGCCTCCCGTCAGACGCGCGTTTCAGCAATTGCGTCGATGGAATTGTTTTAAACTTTGCATATTAGTTAGATTGAGATATGAGTACATTAAAACCCATATGATGGACGTATATAAGAACGGATTTGTAATCCCGTCCTACTGACAATATAAAAGATATAGTATCGTTTGTCAAGAAGTTCTGGATTCCTTAATGGTCGTCTGTTATTTTTCGCTGTATTGCACAATATTTAGCTTTTTGTTTTTGTCTTGTATTCCTAAAGCCAGTGTGATAATATACATCGCATACAAAAGAGGTAAATTTAGGGGGGGGTAATGGTTATGACTCAAGAGCACCGTTCAACTATGCGCGCACTGAGTATCTTTGAACTATTGGCCTTTGGCGATAATTCTGAGGGGTACACTTTGACAGAGATTGCAACAAAATTACGTGCACCCAAAAGCAGTATTTCCCCGATTATACATACGCTTACAACAAATCGTTATCTAAAATATAACTCAGATACGGCAAGGTATAGTATTGGACGGAGAGCCTTTGAGGTCGGCAATACTTACATCAAAAATGATGTTTTTTATTCGCAGGCCATTTCTATTATGCAAGACATTGCCCGTCAGTGCTCCGAAACTTGTCATATCGGTGAACTTCAGGGGCAAGATGTACAGTATCTGATGAAAGTCGAATCTCCGGCACCGATTGCTATGACATCTGCGCCAGGCAAGCGGCTGCCGGCGAATTGCACAGCCCTTGGAAAGGCCCTTTTATGTGAACATACATTGGAGGAACTAAAGGCTTTATTCAACGGCAAACTTGTAAGATTGACGGAGCACTCTGTGGTAGATATCGATGTGTTGTACCAACAGCTGTTGGAGGTTCGACGAACTGGTATTGCACAGGAAAAAGAAGAGAACTATGAATTTGTACAATGTATAGCAACGCCGCTTTATAAGAATGGCAAACCTGTACTGGCGCTTAGCATTTCTTTTCCTACCTTCCGTTATACGGAAGAGAAAAACGAGAAGCTGAAAAAACTTTTGCTGGATGCGAAGATGAGTCTGGAGTTGATTATTTAATATCCTGCTTCGAACAAATTATCCACGCCGCTGAATATTTGGGCGCAGTCTGCCCGCGTTATAGTTTATGCGGAGTATGACTTCTCCAACAATTGATGCAATGGGGTACTTATGTCCTCAGTAAGTGCTCTGTATGGTGACAGCAGGTAAAACGGCTGCTTTCCTTTCAGCGACGCTAATGTATTTAGTGTTTCTTTCAGACTGATGTAGACTTTTTTAGTGATACGATCTACATAAGACTCCTCGTCATGCCAAATTGTGTTTTAGACATGGTTTGCAGATACCTTTTGGAATGTGGTATGGCAACTTCATTCCAACGGTGCCTGCAAACCATGTCTGCATTTATTTTACAGATATTTTATTTTCTCTGAGCCAGATCTCGCTGTGCAACATGTAAAGATTTGTCTGTAAGGTACAGACAGATCTTCAAGCATATAAAAAGATTCACGGGCCATGCCTAGAATCATAAAATCTATCTGGTAAGACCAGCAAGTAGGGTGAAAAACTTTTCCAATAATCTCTCGACTGAATAGAGGGATTCCGCAATGTTATACTGCAAACTTCATAAACTTTTGGCGCTCTGTAATCGTACAAAGATAAAAATAAAGCATCTATTCACAAATAATGAGTAGAAGCAGGTCTATTACCAATAGTTTTCTTTTTGGTAAAAGCTCAAAAAAATTTATAAATACACTTGACAGGCTTATGGAAAAGTGCTATGTTTTGGTCGGACGTATATAAGACCTTGTTCGTAATCCAGAACCAATAAAAAGCAAACAGCGGATTGCCAATCTATTTTGCAAGGAGTGTAGAGTATTATGATTTTTGGTATTCCTCATGAATTGAAGGACCACGAAACGCGTGTTGGCTGTGGCCTTGTTCCTCACAATGTTGCTACTCTGGTCGCGCAAGGACATACTGTTTATTTCCAGAAGGGGGTTATGGAGCCTGCTGGTGTTCCTGATGAAGAGTTTTTGAAGGCTGGTGCCAAGTGCGTTGACACTATGGAAGAAGTCTACGAGAAAAGTGATTTCATCGCAAAGTTTAAGGATATGACCGAAGGTGATATGAAGATGCCCTTTAAGCGGGGCCAGATCATCATGACTGCCTTTCATATGGCGGAAGGTACCGCCAAGCCCGAACAAGTTAAGGCTTTAGCTGAAGCCGGTGTAACCTGTATTTCTATCGAGACATCTCGCTATCCGGATGGTTCCCGTGCTATGACCCGCCCCATGGGTGAAATTGCAGGCCGGACTGCCGTTTTGCTGGGCGGCCAGTATTTGCAGCGCCAGTATGGAGGCAGCGGCGTGTCTATTGTTCCTATTATTGGTGCCCGTCGGGCTCGGGTGTGCATTCTGGGCGGTGGCCACGCCGGAATGTGTGCGGCCCAGGTTGCCGAGGGCATGGGTGCTGAAGTGGTCGTTTTTGATGTCAATATTCAGCGTTTGGAGTACCTGCGCACTGTGCTGAACAACACTGCCCTGCGTGCCATGAGCGAGCAAGCGTTTGCGGAAGAGGTTGCAAAGGCCGACGTACTCATTAACTGCATTTATGCTTACCCTGGAATGAAGGTTCCTGTAGTGACCAGAGAGATGGTTCGCAGCATGCGTAAAGGCTCCGTTATTGTGGACCTGGAGGGCGAAGGTATTATTGAGACTGCTCAGTATACCACGATCAGCAACCCCTACTTTATTGAAGAAGGCATCGTCCACGTGGGCGTAACCAATATTCCTGCTATGGTTCCTGCTTCTGCCAATGAAAGCTATAGCGCCTACATGTTCCCTATGGTTCAGGACATTGCAAAGTATGGCCTTAAGGAAGCGTGCAAGAGAAACTACGTTCTCAAGAGCTGTGTAATGATGGTGGATGGCAAGGTGACCCAGAAGGAAGTCGCTGATAGCCAGCATTGCGAATATGTTCCTCTGGACCCCGATACTATGCTGTAAACTAAGTAGCAAATTATATGAAGAATTTGGGCTTCCCTTGATTTAATTCTGTTTTCTGCTGCTCTTTAAAAATTGAATCTGCATCGGGATACAGGAAATCGGGGATTACATCTGTCTTTTTAAATTATAAACCGCGGTATAGCTTTTCTATACTGCGGTTTATAATTACAAATAAGATATAAAAGTGTATTGATAGTAATGAATAGCCATTCCATTTTTCAAACACATAGAAAACAGACAATTCCTGTTATCTGCATTTGTGTTGGCCAGGTTATTTGGGGATTCAGTTATCTTTTTACACGCGTTGCACAGAGGTGGGCAAGCCCGGACATTGTGCTTTCTATGCGCTTTTTGGCAGCAAGTCTGATTATGACGGTATTAATCTGGTGCGGGAAAGCGAATTTTTCATTGAAAGGGAAAAAAATCCGATTACTTCTTGGGTTTGCGCTGCTTGAACCGCCATATTATTTTTTTGAAAGCTATGGGGTTTATTATAGCAACGCCACATTTGCTGGTACCGTGATGGCATTTGCGCCGGTGATTAGCATTGTGGCGGCCATGATGTTTCTGGGAGAGCGGCCAAGTAAGAGACAAAAGGTTTTTTGCCTCTTACCGACGGCAGGTGTAGTCATAATGACAGCGGCGGGAAGTTCCATGGGAATCATAAAGCCTCTGGGAGTAATCTTTTTGTTTGCTTCTCAACTCGTAGCTGCAGCTGTGAAGCTCTTTAACAAAAAGTCCAGTGTGGAATTTTCGGCGTTTGAAAGAACCTATGCGCTTATGATATCAAACGCTATTTTTTTTACCATAAAATCTATGATTGATTTGCGTGGCAACCTCCAGACATATTTTGAGCCGCTGAAGAATTCGGAATACTTGGTTGCACTTGTCATGCTTTGCGTTTTCTGTGGTATTGTGGCGAATCTTTTGGTAAATTATGCGTGCGGTATGATGAGTGTGACCAAGATATCCACTTTCAGTACGATTGCTACGATTTGCTCTGCATTCGGCGGTGTGCTATTGTTGCATGAACCCATCACATGGGTGACCTTCCTGGGCTCTACACTTATTATCATAGGTATCTGGCAGGTAACAAAAAATTCTGCTTGAATTGCGTTCGTTGTGGTCGAAATAGAAAGCCGTGTGGCTTAAATACAAATCTGTGTTTAAACGAGGAGGCATGTACAATGAGTAAAAAGCCGAAGATCGCATTGTTGCGTTGGGAAAAAGGTCAAGTATGTGATGCCTTACTGCAGTTGGAAACTCTGCCCGGCAACAGTACCAACCCTGCGTCGTATCCTTTTGATGTAGAAATGGTGTATGTTAAGGGCGCCAATGCAGAAACGGTAGAGACAAATCCCTGTCAGGAACTGCTGGATGAGTATATCCGTATCTGCAAAGAGCTGGCAGAGCAGGGAGTGAAGGCTATTACCACCAGTTGCGGCTTCAATGCCTATTATCAGGAGAGCCTGGCCGCGGCGGTCCCCGAAGTCGTTTTTACTAGTTCACTGCTGCAGGTACCGTTTGCACAGACCATTGTAGGAAGTAAGGGCAAAGTCGCTATTTTGACAGCCAATGCTAACGACCTAAAAGAAGAGCATCTGACCCGCGCAAACATTACTCAACGGGATAATCTGGTCATCTTAAGTATGCACAACCAGCCTGAGTGGAGCCGCTTATACAGCAATCCTGACGGAGGTGCATTCAAGCTGGAAGCCATCACCGATGAGATCGCGGATGTCCTGCGTAAGGGGCTGGAAGAACATCCTGATATTGGTGCCGTGGTATTGGAGTGCACTGATTTGCCGCCTTACGCTTCCCGTCTGCGGGAAGAGTTTGGGCTGCCGGTGTTTGACTTCAATTCTCTGATGGGGCATATTGCTATGGCTCTGAATGTGCACAAGCTGTATTAAAAACAACGATAGACACTTGTGGACAAGATAACAATTCAGTAAATAGTGCCCGTCATGAGAAAAGAGAGTACAATATGATTCGTTTGACTTCCTATGAGGAGCGTATGCTCTGCGGTGAATTCGGAGTTGCCAAGCGGGTTGCCCTACAGAAGATGATTGACTACGCGCAGATTTTAGGTGCCAAAGAATTAGCGCCCATTACCAAGGCTCATTTGTGTTGTGGCTCTACTTGTGAGCCATCTGACTTTCCTGATGGTAATTTGGATCGCCCTGACATTTTGTCTATGGGTTACCACGATTGGCAGACAAAATTGAAGTGTCCGGATTTGGATCCCGCTGCCTTTCACAGCTTTAATGAGAGTACATATGTTATGGATGATGTACATTGCTGTGATACATTTCAGTGGCAATGGACCGGGCAGACCAAAGAATTCTATGAGAACAATCAGCAGATCCTCTCTGACGCTGCATCCCGCGGCGTGATGATCGGTTCTACCTGTGCCCCCTATTTGGCTGGCTGGCTTCCTGCCATGGGTGAGTATTTTGTTACCACTGAGTCTAGCAATGTGCTCTACTGTAACTCTATTCTGGGCGCCCGCGGTTACGGCGGCGGCGGCAATACCACTTTCTGCGCTGCAATCTGCGGCTGTGCTCCCAAGTGGGGGCTTCATCTATCGGAGAATCGCCATGGTACCCATGTATTTCATATAGCCTGTGATACCAAGGAAAAGACCGATTGGGACTTGCTAGGAGCTGCGGTAGGCCGCCGGTTGGCACCGAATGCTGTCCCTGTCATTTGTGGCAATTTTGAACGCCCTGACCTGATCAAACTGAAAACGTTTTTTACCTCCTTGGCTGTGACTAGCGGCTGTGAGTTGTGCTTGATCGTTGGCGTGTCTCCTGAGGCGCAAACCTATGAGATGGCTATGGGTGGACATAAACCTATGGCGGAGCACACCATTACTAATGAGATCCTGCAAACCTATTGGGAGGAAGTCTGCTGCCCCCAAAGCGGACCTGTCGACTATCTGCAGATCGGCTGTCCTAACTGCTCTGCTGAGGAGCTGATTCGGATTTGGCGTTACATGAGCGGTAGAAAGGTCAAAGAAAGCGTTCGCTTCTGCGTGTATACCAACATCGCTCAGTATGCTATGGCCGAACAGTCTCATATCATCAGGGATCTAAAGAAATGGGGCGTAGAGGTCCTGACTAGCGGCTGCATTCTTCGTACCATCAATGTGGCGAAAGGCGCCAAGTCAATTGGCTTGTCCTCTTTTAAATTGTGCAACGGCAGTAAGGACGAGCGGGATTGTCCGATCTACTATGGTTCGGACGAGCAGGTCATTGACGCTGCTATCAGCGGCTATTGGGAGGTTCAGAGAAGATATGAGTAAGCAAAATATCCTTTATGGCAGACCTGCCTGGGGTCCTGTAGTAGAGGGTTATGCTTTTGTCTGTCCGGAAAGTATTGTGGGCTGGAACGGCGTTGATGTGAGGACCGGAGTGATAACTGAAAAAGGTCATATTCACTATGGTGATAGTTTTGCCGGGAAAATCATTGTGCTGCCCTGTAGCCGCGGCTCTTTGGGATGGTCCGATATGTTTCGCAACAGCGAGAATCATGGTGTTGGTCCAATAGGATATATTTTTACTACCATGGACTCTAAATGCGGTACTGCGATTTTTAATACCAGACGGCCCTGTGTGGCGGATTTTCCCTCAAACTGCAATCCTTGCGTAGAGATACATGACGGTGATTACATTAGACTTGACGGTATTAACGGCATAGTAGAAATCCTCGCATCAGCCGAAAACAGAGCTCCCTTTTCGAAACAATGAAACGACAAGCTGAATATTGATACATAATGCGATAGGTGTTTTTGGGGTCTCAGCACGAATAGTGTCGACGCTGATATTCGTCGTACATCCTTTTCCTGGCTCTGCCTTGCCGCTTGAGATTAAGATGCCGGCGGGCTAACAGCATTTGCTGTCATTCTCGAACTTTTTAGTTGTCTTTCTTTACTGTATAGGTAACTATTATCATTTTTGAAAGGAAGCAGCATTATGGAATTCAAAAAAGAAAAGATCTATACCCCACTTGTTGCTACTCCCACTCATAATGTTTCTCAGGCTATCAAATACGGCGATTTAGTGTTTGTTTCCGGCATGGTTGGGGAAGATGAAAATGAGGTGTTGAGAGAAGGGTTAGAAGCCCAATGCGAACAAGCATTTCTTAATATGAAGAGAGTATTAGAGGCTGCTGGTTCCAGTTTGGAAAAGGTGCTGTTTTGCCAGATTTTTATTGGCAAACGCGAAGACCGTGCAATTGCCAATGAGGTATGGGATCGCTTCTTTTTAAATATGGATGTGGCTCCGGCCCGGTACACTGTTGTGGCGCCCACAGTAGCTGAGCCATACCTTTTTGAAATCACTTGTGTTGCTGGTGTGTGATCAGCAGTCGATAGAACGCACGCCTATTCCCCTGCGCTGACAAAAGCAGCGCAGGGGAATTTTATACTTGTGAATGAATTTGGGGCAGTTGCTCTACTAAAAATTAAACTTTCACAAAGAGGTACTTTGGCTAAAAAGGCTGGGACTAATGCACCGGGAAATCGCAGATGCCCCTGGCTGCGGGCGCAACATGGTTATACGCACATTAGCCCGAGCTTGGGAGTGTCAATTTAGCTGGCAGTAAGCTCAGTCTATGTCTTAGCAGGAGTCTCACAGCAGCTATTTCCAATCTAGTCAAAGGGGGCGTTTACAAGATACAGCTTTTCTGCACCTCCCAGTGTACCCGCTCGTAGTCCGGCATCTTGTACTACTGGCCCAGTGCAGTAGGTGGATATAACTTTTTGGTGACTTCTTCTGGACTGCAGTTCTTAATTTTGTTTCAGGAAGGACCCTGTTCTACGGCCCGCTGCAGGGCTGCTATGACTGTGTTGCGCGCACATATCTAAAAATATTGCCTGTAAACGAACTGGCCCACTAGTTTTGGACAGAAAGTTTGAAGGGGGTAAGTCCGACCTGAGATCTTAGCAAACTCTGCATAATCGATAAGAGTTAATGAGGTAAGTACTATTATAAAATTACGTATATTATTAAGATATTTGAGGGGAAAAAGGCTGTTAGGGTCGGGAGAAATTAACCATATTGGGCCGGGAGAAAAAAGCCAATATCGGCCGGACGAAAATCGCCAATCCAGGGTAGCCAGCCCCCCGGCAGTATTGTTTACCCGGCCTGTTGTGGGTCAGCCGGTGAGCCGGTAGAAGTACGCAGTGCAACCGTCTCCAGCTTCCTTCCCCGGAAGCTTTCCCCCTTAATGGTAAAGACCACAGCATCGTCAAAGATGCGGTCCAGGGCGCACAGGAGAGCATCGTTCTCACAGAAGTTCTCCTTCCACTGAGCAGGATCACGGTTGCTGGTAAAGACCATGTTGGAGAAGCCCTCCTTCTGGTAGCGGCGGTCCACCATGTCAAAGAACAGCCTGGTATTCTCCTTGTCAAACTCACAGTGTCCCACCTCGTCAATAATCAGGCAGGAAGGCCGGACAAGGTAGGCCAGGAGGTTGCTCTCCCGGCCGGTCCGGCGGGCGGAAGTCATGCGGTCACGTAGCTCCGTCATCTTAATGAAGTAGCTCTTAAATCCGTGCTCACAGCAGGTGCGTCCAAAAGCCTGGGCCAGATGGGTCTTGCCTGTGCCGGGCCGTCCAATAAAGGCAAGGTTCTTGTGCGCATAGAGAGCAGACAGCGTGGAAAGGCTGCGTAGCCGGTCTACATTCTTTCCAGTGATTCGGTTGAAATCAAAGTTGTCAAAGGTCTTGGGAACCTTCATCGGGAGACGGCTGGTGCGGAGCAGGAACTCCACCGTGGACCGTTCTCTCTTCTCCAGGAGATAGTCAAACACCTTTGCCACAGCGAGGACTTCCACATCGGTCATGTTGTGCTGCTGCACCAGTGTTGCAAATTCCTGGGTGGAGAAACCATATTTCGTCAGTTCCCGAGTAGCACTGGCTACCACTTCAAACAGAGAGTCAGTCATCCTCGTCATCCTCCCTGGTGAAGTTGAACTTCTCAAATGAAAGGTCGGAGGAGGGCTGCGGGAGCTGCCTAATCACTGTTTTCACTGGCATGGAAGGAAACTCCTCCGGCTGGTCTGGGAACGCATACTGGTTAGCACAAAAGCTGTCCTGGTAATCCCAGGTCACTTCGTGGGTGGTGAGCAGGCAGGTCATATCTGCGGAGTAGATATAAAGGCAGGAGCCACTTCGCATCACACGGGCAGTTTTACCCCTGTAAGTGTAAGGAACACCAAATCGCCGCCCTTCGTAGTTCACAAAGCCGTCAAAAGAGATCCGTCGCTCAGGGCAAAAGTACAGCAGTAATTCAGGGCTGTCATCCAGTTTCGTAGCTACGGTGCCACACCGTTCCCTGTGGATATCCTGCGGAATACCCAATCCCCGGTGGAAGGTGGTGTTCTGTTCGTCACACCAGTCCAGGGCAGAAAGGTTTAGGTCTGTCACATTCCAAAAGGTTCGCCCGGCTAGGAAGTTGTCCTTCACAAAACGGATCAGGCGCTCCACCTTGCCCTTTGTAAAGGGGTGGCGGGGCTTGCATAGTTTCGTCTGGAAACCCACAGTCCGCATGAACTGCTCATAGTCCTTTTGCCAAAGGGGATTCCCCTCCTGGTCCCGCCGGATGACCACGCTTTTCATGTTGTCCGTGAGGATATACTGAGGGACGCCCATGTACCGGAACCCGTGGAGCATACCAATAAACAGGTTTTCCTGCTTGGCGTTGGGGAAAAACTCTACGTACTGCTCACCGCAGTGGTGGCAGACCATAGCAAAGCAGGCAACGGAGTATTCTTCTCCGGCATAAGAACTGACCTTGGTAAAGCCCCAGTCCATCTGGTATGCCTCGCCAGGGCCGGTAGTGTAACGCCGCCCACGGTTTCCCTGCGGAGCAACCGCATAACGGGCAGGCGGAACAAGGTGCTGGTGGGCAGCGATATAGTCCTTCACAATGGTCTTACCACCCTGGAAACCATTTGCGCGGAGCCTGCTGAGGCACACAGCGGAGTTTGTCACTCCGGCCTTCAGCAGTCCATCCAAGATACCCGTGTAGCCGGTCAGAAGCGTGGTGCTTGCTCTCCGGCCCTTTGCGGCGTGCTCAGTAGGGTCCTGCTTCACCGCTGACAGAAAGATATCCATCTGCTCGTCGTTCAGAGTGGTCATGGTTTTGTGCGCTACCTTAGGCGGAGCCACATGGTCAGCGGGATTATAAGGTAGCAGCCGTTGATCTACTGCGGATTTTAGAGCATGATGGAGCGTGGTAGCCCCGAAGGAGGGCACGCAGTGCCTCACTGCGGGATACACAGATGTTTTACGCTTCCAGGCGAAGCAGCTGCTGTTGATAGCAATGCTCCATCGCCGTCTGGATTGGCAGGATGGTGTAGAGGTTATTCCCGCTCCACTTCATACCGCGTCTATCAATGTAGCTGGTGTTTTCTACCGTGATGAACTGCCTGTCCACCAACTTTGCGATGTGCTTCATCACCATGGACACGGTAAGGTGTACCGCATCCGAGATCGTGCGGTAGCTGGGATGACACTGATGTGTCCGACGATCTTCGCAGTAGAGCAGGTAGGCGTAGACCGTGATGGCTCCGTGACCGATGTTCAGGAAAAACAATTCATTGGGCAGAGAGAAAAAGTTCTTGCCGTTGCTTTCGAGCATCGGAACCATGTGCTGATCCAGCAGTCCGCGACGGTTGAGTTCGGCAATCTGCTTCGCAGCCATGTCTTTGCTCATATGCAATTGGGATGCGATTTCATCTGCACTGGGCGAGGCATTTTTGTTGCAGTGGACATGCAGATAGCAGAGATAGGCGAGGATGGCAAATCCCTGGGGCTTCAGTTCCCATTTCCAGACATCATTCGGAATTGGGAAGCGGCGTCGCTTCGGATCTGGTTGATTGAAAAAGAAACTCATTTGTGCACACCTCCCTCTGTGTTCTCCATCACCCATTGAATGAACTGCTCCTTGGGTACCACCATGCGGCTGCCCACACGCAGCACCGGAAAGTCCGGTTCGTGCATCAACTCGTAAGCGCTGGATGGTGACACGCCCAATACTTTTGACACTGTGGCTGAGTTCAGGAACAGCGGCAGCTCGTCGTAGGTTTTGTAGACAGATTCTTTCATTTCAGATTCTCCTTTACAAAAAAGTAAGGACACCAGCGGCGGTACTGATGTCCTTCTGCTTGTATTGTGTCGGAGATTTTGATAGACTGAGAAAAAGGCGGGACAAATTATTTTTCAGGTGGGACAATTTTGAGAGGGGGCATGTTCACATGTATGGAGAGATCGTCTTCTATACCCACGGCAGCACCATAGAGTACGGCGGAGAAATTTTTGCGGCCGGCGAGCTGACCGCAGACATATTGAACTTTACCCCCCAGGACTATCGACCCATCCAGCGTCTTTTGGCGCGCATGAAGGAGTTAGCCAGGCAGTACGAGGCCACATTGGAGCGCGGCATATGGTGGGAACTGAACAATCATTTGATCGAGCTGCGCAGTCAGTTGATGCGGTATCGGGTATTTCAGATTTTACTGAAAGAGGATGACCAGTTTCTCAACGAGACCCAGCAGTACACAGAGAGCTATTCCTTGTTCACTGACGAGGAGATGGATGAGAAGGACTGCACTTTGGAACGATGTCTTGATCTGTACCAGAAGGAGGAAGAGGAGCACCGGACACCACTTTTTCTCCTCATCGTGCCTGGAGGTAGGGAGGACAAGTGGCGGTATTACAAACTCCAAATGGCCCGCTATCAGCGATATATCGATGATGTTATCGTGTTCAATCCCACCATCCATAACTTCATCAACTTTCTTCTCTCCAAATTGAAACGGAACTCCCCGGAGGCATACGCCGCCGCACTGTATCAGCTTTACAATGACGAGCGGCTGGTGGAGAAGCTGATCGCGAACCCCATCGGCCCGGATCGGCCCTTCTATCAGAAGTACGATCACTGTGTGGTAAGCTATCTGCCCAGAGAATTCCCGGACGGAACCTTCGCCATCGCCCAGGAGCACACAACAGACAGTTTGCAGATGCTGCTGAAGGCCGACTACATGACAGCTCTGAACGCCGGCCATAACATCCGCCGCTGCATTGTCTGTAAAAAATATTTTCTGGTTCGCAGCGGTGTCCACGCCCTCTACTGTGAGGGACGTTGCCCGTTGGATGAGCGATTCACCTGTAGGCAGTATGGCAGCTATGAGATTCAGAAGGAACTGGCCCGGGATGTGCCGAAAATCCAGGCCAAGATCACCGCTTTTAGCCGCATCCGGAAGGACTATCAGCGAGGAATCATCACAGAGGAGGAAATGCGGCGGCTGAAGGATGCTGTGCGGGACAGGCTGTTTGACGCACTGAGCAGTCCCGGCATCTCCAACGAGGCCTTCAAGCAATCGATCTCCTCTGAGCGCCTTTACCCACTTTACGGCATAGCACGTCAGGCCAAGCCTCGGGGACGTCCCCGCAAGATGGAGGACGGTGACGACGTATGAGCAACGAGGAACTGTTGGAGCAGATCTCCAACGGTGATGAAGCTGCTCTGACCAAGCTGTATCTGATGAACACAGGGCTAGTCAAGGATCGCGCTTGGTTCATTGCCCGACAGTATCATTGCCTGCGGCAAACCAAATACGGCAGCCTGAGCGATTACGCAAAAGAAACGCTCTCCGAACTGGAGAGCGTGGGAAAGCTGGCATTGGTGGAGTGTGTTCGGGCCGGTGGCTATGATGCAGAGAAAGGCCGCTTTACCACCTATGTCACCCCGTTTCTGGATGGAGCCATGCGGCGGCATCTGGAATGCAGTATGGGAACACTTTCTCTGGACCGGGACAGCATGGGGCTAGTGCGAAAGATGCAACGCCTTTACTATCAGGAAGGGAAAAAACTTAGCGAGATCTGTGTGTCCCTTGGAATCTCTTTCCGTGTGGCTGCCAGGGCAGTTGCCTACCCCACACATTTCTTCTCTGTCTATGATCTGCAAGACCCAGATGATGATGGCGATGTTTATGAGCGGCTCACCACGAACCGCCTTTCAGGCTCTGCAGAGGATGCTGTGATCCGCGCATTGACCATGAAATGCCTGCGGGAAGAGTTTATGCGGCTTTCCAAAAGGGATCAGGAGATTTTGGGACGGTATTTCGGTGTGTACGGTTTTCCTAAGTCAGATCTGCGGGAAATCGCCATGCGAAACCGCATGAAGGAGCCCGGTGTGGAAAAAGCCAAGGAACAAGCCCTGAAACACCTGCAAAACCGATTTCAGGGTAGTTTTGCCCGGAAGCTTCAACGAGCAAAGCATCTTGTGTTGGATGCGGTGGCTGAACGTTCATCCTCAATGCAATAAATCATGAGAACCGATTGCAAAACTACCCGTTACGGGTAGTGAAGGGAAGCATTATCTGTGCTATACTGAAAAGACAGCAATTTGCCTCACTCCGAAGAGAATGCCTTTGAAAAGTGGTTGGCTGCGTCTGATATCGCAAACAATATAAGGGGGCTGGATGCATGAAATGCAGAGCTTTCATCTTTTTTCTGATTGCTGCGTTATTGCTGTGTGCAGGCTGTTCCAGTATGGGGAAAAAAGAAGAGATGCCCACCACCATTACAGTCTGGCACGTCTATGGCGGACAGACCGATTCCCCGCTCAATGACCTGATTGAGCAGTTCAACCAGACAGTGGGAAAAGATCGGCAAATCAATGTGCAGGTCACTTCTGTGTCCAACACCAATACCATCCACGAGCTGGTGCTGGCGGCCGCCAACGGAGAGCCGGGAGCTCCGGAGCTGCCCGACCTTTTCGTCTCCTACCCCAAGACTGTGATGGCGTTGCCCGACGACAGCATTTTGGTGGACTATCAGGACTATTTCAGCGAAGAAGAATTATCCGCCTTCCTGCCGGATTTCGTGGAAGAGGGGATCGTCAACGACCGCCTGGTCGTCCTCCCCGTGGCAAAATCCACGGAGATCATGTATATCAACCAGACCATCTTTGACCGCTTCTCTCAGGCTACCGGCGTAGCGATGGAGGACCTGGACACCTGGGAAGGGCTTTTCAAGGCTGCGGAGGTCTATGCGGACTGGACCGACGCTCAGACGCCGGATATTTCGGGCGACGCCAAATCCATGTTCGTTCACGACTACTACTTTAATTATTTTCAGGTGGGAGCGGAGTCTCTGGGCGAGAAGTTCTTCCAGGGTGACAAGCTGGCCTTTGGCCCCGCTTTCCAGACTGCGTGGGAACCGCTGGCGCAGGCCGCGCTTCATGGAGGCGTCTGGCTCAAGGGCGGTTACGCCACGGAATCGATTCGCACCGGTGACAGCATTGTGAGCGTGGCATCCTCGGCCAGCATCCTCTATTACAGCGATGTGGTAACCTATCCGGACAATACGTCCGAGGAGATCACCATCGTCTCCCGCCCCTGCCCGGTCTTTGAAAACGGGGAAAAACTGGTTATGCAGAGAGGGGCGGGCTTCTGTACCGTGCGCTCCACTCCGGAGCGGGAGCAGGCTGCCGTGACCTTCCTCAAGTGGCTGACCGAACCGGAACACAACGTGGAATTTGTGACCCGAACGGGCTACATGCCAGTGACCCGGGCCGCCTTTGAAAATGAGCTGCCGAAGGCTATCGAAGGGCTGGAGAGTGCCAAATACGCCTCCCTCTATCAGGCATATCTGGACACCCAGGCGAACTATGGATTTTATGTGCCGCCCCAGATGGAGACCTACCTGAGTCTGGAAACCACATTGGAGGATCAAGTGCGCTCACAGCTGGCGCTGGGCCGCCAGGACTATCTGGAGGCCGGAGAGACCGGCTTGGAGCAGATCAGTGCAGACCGGCTCCAGGCCTTCCGGGAGATCATGGAGCGATAATGTAAAGAGAGAGGAGGAAACGTCGTGCGGAACAAATTAAAGGAGCTGCGGGCACTGAATGCCTTTGCCAAAAAGCAGAGCGTGGGCATGCAAAGAAAACTGATGCTCTACTGGGTGTCCATGATCCTGGTAATTTTTGCGGCGGTGATCCTCCTTTTGTCCGTTGCCGGGGCCTTTTCTCAAAACGATGAGCAGCTCCATGAGGTGATGGAGCTGCAACTGAAAAACACACAGGACAACCTGATCAGTCACCTGGATCGCCTGACCGCCCAGAGCCTGAATCTCTCCAAAGAACTCAGCCGTGAAATCGAAGGGGCGCTGGTTCGGGAGGGTATTACGCTGCAGGAGGTCAACGATGACCCGGAGCGGCTGCTGAAGCTGCAGCAGGTCATGTACCCGCTGGTCAATACCACCCTCCAGACCGCAAACTGCAATGGGGCCTATGTAATTTTGGATGCCACGGCCAACACCACTCTGGAGGAAGCAGACCACTCCAGAAGCGGAATCCACCTGCGCTACACCAACCTTAGCGCCAGCAGTCCGGTGACACCTACCGTGGTCTACTTCCGCGGGATTCCTGATATTGCCCGGCAAAAGGATCTGGAACTGCACAACCGATGGAATCTGGAATTTGACACCGACCTGATCCCGGGTTGCCGGGAACTGATGGATTCCCCTCTGGACCGGCCCGCACAGCACTATTTCTGGTCCCGCCGCATCGACCTGAAGGGTACCTGGGAATCTGCCATGCTGCTGTGTGTTCCCATCGTGGGCAGCGATGGGAGCGTATACGGCGTCTGCGGCGTGGAGCTCAGCGCGCTGTACTTCCAGCTGTCCTATCCCGCGGCGGAGGGGCAGTTCGGCTCCGCCGTTACCGTTCTGGCTCCCATTCAGGACAGCCGCCTCCTGCTGATGGATGGATTGGTGGGCAGCGTCACCGGTACCTACCTGGACGGACAGGAGACACTTGTTATCCATCAGGGGCGGTACTATAACGAATATGACACGGGTACCGAGCGGTATATCGGCCTGCATCAGACCATCCCCATTTCTAGGGGAGAGGCAGAGAGCACTGCCTGGGCCGCCGCGATCCTGATCCCCCAGGACAGCTATGCTGCATACACCGCCGAGGTGCAAAGGACATGGATCATCGCAGCCCTGGGGCTGCTGTTGGGGCTGCTGGCCCTCTCCTTCTTCCTGGCACGGAGGTTTGTCCGGCCCATCACCGACAGCCTGAAGCGATTCCAGCAAGAAGAGCTGCCGGAACAGGGCCTGTCCTCCGGCATCTCGGAAGTGGATGAACTGGCAGAGTTCCTGAACGCCCGGGCCAGAAACCAGCGCCTGGAGCAGGGCGAGCTCCCGCCCAACATCGCGGAGCTGTTTGACCAGTTTGTGGCGCGGAAGGATCTGCTGACAGAGGCAGAGCGGAACATCCTCCGCTACTACATCGATGGACACGAGATCGCGGATATCCCGGACCTGGCATTTATCAGCATGAGCACGGTCCGAAAGCATAACCGGAGCATCTACGAGAAGCTGGGGGTAGCATCCCGGGACGAGCTGATGCTCTACATTGATCTGCTCCGCCGCTGCGGCAGGCTGCAGGAGCTTTTCTGAAGTCAGACCCAGCATACAGCAAAGCGCACAAAACCAACGAGATGGTTTTGTGCGCTTTCTCTATTATCCAATGGATACCTTTTATAAAAAACGGGAAAAAGTATCCGGCAGACCATATACGCCCGGCCCCTGCTCCTGTTATAACAGGAGCAGGAAGGAGGCGCGCCATATGATGAGTTTGTTGTCCAGCCATCTGGAGGATTGCTCCACGCCCCAGTATTTCTGTTTTTCCGTTCGCTGCGAGGTGTGCGGAGAATACTGGTACAGCAGCAGCATTCCCTTTTCCAAAGCAGAGCAGGCAATCCAGCACCAGGAAAAGAAGGAGCTCTATGACGCCATCTACCAGCGGGAGAAGGAACGGGCCAAGCTGGCCGCCGGACAGGAGGCCAGGGAGCGGTTCAGTCAGTGTCCAGTCTGCCGGCGGCTGGTCTGTGACGCCTGCTTCCTGATCTGCGATGAGATGGACCTGTGCCGGGAATGTGCCGCTCGCATGCAGGAGCCTGGGGAGCCGGTGGCGCCATGAAAAGGCGATGGTGGTCCCTCCTGCTGCTGTGTCTGCTGCTGACCGGGTGCAGCGCGGCGGCTTCCGGCGGGTATCTGATTTCCGCGGCAGAGGGCTCCGGAACATACAGCGAGGCGCTGGAGCCCTTTCTTTCCGGGTATACCCTCCGGGATGGGGAGGATACCCTTTACGCAGAGGTGTCCCGGGGCAGCGCTGTGGCCTGCTTCGACGTGCAGGCCATCCCGGCCATGACCCGCGGCGTTGGCCGGTATTGGTATCCCCATGTTTCGGCCACGGTGGTCCTGGCGGTGGACCGTACCCGGACGGATGCGGCCATCACCGGCTGGAGCAGTCTGCGGGAGAGCGGGATCCCCGTGGGTATGAGCAGCTTCTCCGTGGTCCGTAACATGCTGGCTATGGGCGCTCTCTCCTACGGGCTGGACGGGAAGGAGCCGACAAAGCAAGACGCCCTGGATTTCCTGGAACAGCTTTACCGGAACGGTGGATTTGAGCTGGACGGGGCGGATACCCCCATTCTGATCTGCCTGGACTATGAAGCTGCCGCATGGAATCGAACCGGTGGAAATTATGAGATCATCGTGCCGGTGGAAGGAACCTTGACCTACCGTGTGGGGCTGCTTTCGGATACTCCGCTGATCCTGGAGCCGGGACTGGATGAAGCCCTCCTGTCTGCGGGCCTGCCTCTGGCAGGCGGGGAGAGGCCGCCGGGCTTTCCTGATGATTACCGGCCTGCACGCACCCTGGGAAAGGAGGACTATGGCCGGTTTCTGGCCATTACCGGGGACAGCAGCCGGGATCTGCGCCGGCAGGTGTTCCACACCCGTCTCTATACCACAGCCGACATGAGAGAGCATATCTTATCCGCCCTGCTGATTGCCGCGGCCATCCTGCTGTGGAAGGGAACGGTATCCCACCGCATGATCCGCCATGATGTCCGCCGGGTGGTCATCGCAATGAGCTGGCTGATGGTGGGGTGGCTGCTGCTACGTCTGTTCAAATACCAGTTGCCGCAGGAAGGAACCCTGTGCCGGATATGCTGGTACGGCTACTATCTCTTTCAACTGGCCCTGCCCGTGGCCCTGCTGTATCTGACAGAGATCCTGGACAGGGCAGAGGGGGAAAAACGGCTGGTACATCCCCTGTGGCCACCCTTTGCGGTATATGTCTTTTCAGTGCTGCTGGTGATGACCAACGATCTCCATCAACTGGTATTTTGCTTTACACCAGGCGGAAGCTGGGCGTCGGACTACCGTTATGGTCCGGGATATTGGATCGTGATGGCCTTTGCCCTCCTGTTCCTGATATCCGCCCTCTGGAACCTGCTCCGCAAGGGACACAGGAGCCCAAGCCGGAGAGGCCGCATCCTCCCGCTGCTGTTCTGCGCCGGCCTGCTGGTCTATCTTGCCGCCTATATCAGGCGGATACCGCTGGCGTGGGAGAGCGATCTCACGGTCAACGTCTGTATTCTGTCCGTCCTGTTTTTTGAAGCCGTGCTCCATGGGGGGCTGATCCCGGTGAATATCCAATATCAGCGCCTGTTCGCCTCAGCCCCCATCAATCTGACGCTGCTGGATGAGGATGGCCGCACCGTTCTGTCTTCTCCCGGTGCCCGCCCCATTTCCCGTTCCGTTTGGCAGCGGCTGCGCGCGGACATACAACAGCCCCTGCTGCGGGACAGGGATACCCAGTTTCACGCTGTTCCCGTCCGCAGCGGTATGGCGGTGTGGCAGGAAGACCTGTCCCAGCTCAACCGGCTGCGGAAGGAGATCCAGGATGTGCAGGCCCGTTTGGAGGCCGCCAATGCCCTGCTGCGGGAGGAGGGCGAGGTAAAAAAACGCCTGCTCACCGCGGAAACCAACCGGGCCCTGTTTGAGCAGCTGGACCGGGATATGGAGCGCCGCATCACATCACTGGCACGTCTCATCAATACCCTGCCGGAAGTGGAAGACCCCAGAGGCCTGACTGCTTACATCACCCTGTGCCTGTGCCATATCAAACGCAGATGCAACCTGTTCTTTCTGGCCCGCCAGGGGGAGCCTCTCCCCGGCGATGAGCTGAGTATGTATCTGGACGAGCTGGCGGAGCTGGCACGCTACGGGGGAGTGAACACACTGATCCGCTGTGGGAAAGTAGGTGCCCTGAAGCTCCGGGGCGCGGCGCTGTGCTACGACTTTGCCTTTGAGACCATATCCTGGACACTGCGGGAAAAGGCCACCCCGCTGATGGGTTATCTGAATGCGGAGGGCGCCCAGCTGGTGTTCCGGTTTCTTCCCGGCGGCGATCCCGGACAGTGGCGGTTCTCCCAGGAACTGGTGGCGGCGGTGACGGCTCTGGGCGGACAGATCGCCTGCAAAGACCTGGACGGCGCCTATGGGATCTGCCTGACGGTGCCCTTGGGAGGTGAGGCCTGTGGCTGAGTTTTACCGTTTTCCCCAATGGAGCCTGACTGCTCTGGTCATGACGGTGGCGGTGTGCATCATGCTGCAGACCCTGGCTGCCTCTTACAGCATCCGGCGCCTGACTGCCGGCTGGGCGCGCAGGATGGAAAATGGAATGGAATGTGCCGTTCTGGCAGTTTTGTTCCTTTTTGCCGCCCTCCTCGCCCAGGTACAGTACGGGTTGTATGGCGGCTTTCTGATGCCGGGTGGCTATAGCCTTGTCCGTCAGGCGGTGTTTCTGCTGGCAGCAGTGCTGGGTGCCGCCGCCGCCGTGGGAACAGAGCTGATCTGGCCGTTTTTCGTGATCGGCGGGGCGGTGGTCCTGCTTCCCCTGATGGAAGAGGTCACCGGGACTGCCTATCCCTTCTTTTTTCTGACCGCTCTTTTGTATTTCCTGCTGCGCAGCATACATATCTGTCTGCTGCGCCGGCGGGAGCTCTATACCCAGATCTCCTCCATATCCATCAAGGAGGCTGTTGATGGGCTGCATACCGGGCTGCTGTTCTTTCGTCCAAGGGGCGAGATTCTGCTGTGCAACCGACGGATGGATGGGCTGGCCCGGCAGCTGACCGGACAGCCCGTCCGCAGCGGGCTGGAATTCCAGCGGCATCTGGAGGACGGGGAACTCCGCGGCGGCTGTGCCCGGGAGGCGCTGGGGGATCAGCAGGTGTTCCGCCTGCCCGATGCCTCCGTATGGAGCATTGCTGCCCACGCCATCCCCATGGGCCGCCGGACCTGCGTCCTGCTCACCGCCGACGATGTTACGGAGCGATGGGACGCGGTGACGCTGCTGGCCCGGCAGAACGAGGCCCTGGAGCAACGGGGCCGGGAACTGCGCCACACCATCGAGCATCTCCAGGCCATCTGTGAGGCGGAGGAGATCGCCCGGAGCAAGGGTCGGGTTCATGACCTGCTGGGCCAGCGTATCAGCCTGCTCCTCCGGGCCCTGCGGGACGACCAGCAGCCGGACGAGGCACTGCTGATGGACTTTGCCCGCAGCCTTCCCACCGCCCTGCGGGAGGACAACAGGCCTTCTCCGGCCCGTCGGCTGGCGCTGCTGCGGGAGACCTTTCGGAGTATGGATGTGTCAGTGGAGATCCGGGGGGCGCTGCCGGAGGACCAGGCGGTGGCAGATGCCTTTGCCGAGATCGCCGTGGAGTGCGTCACCAACGCGGTGCGCCACGGCTACGCCACTCATGTCCAGTTCCATCTGTTCCACAACGACTGCTGGCGTATGACGGTCACCGACAACGGCATCTCTCCCGCCGGGCCCATCCGGGAGGGGGGCGGCATCGGCGGGATGCGCCGCCGCATGGCCCGGCTGGGAGGCAGCATGGAGCTCTACACCTCCCCCCGGTTCCGCATTGAACTCTCTGTTCCAAAGGAGGCTGAGCTGAAATGACCAAAGTGCTGATCGTGGAGGACCACGCATCCATGCGGGAATCGCTGGCGGTGGCGCTGACGGCAGCTGGGGATTTCTCCGTGGTGGGGGAAGTGCCCAACGCCGACTACGCCCTTGATTTCTGTCGCCACCTGCACCCCGACCTGGTGCTGATGGACGTCTGCACCGAGGGGGGCGCCTCCGGATTGAAGGCAGTGGAGGACATCCGCAAGTCCGATGAAGAGATCAAGATCATCGTTATGACCGCCTTTGACGAGATCACCTACATCCCCCGGGCCAAAGCCGCCGGGGCCAACGGCTTTATTTATAAAAGCCGCAGCCTGAACGATTTTCTGGAGGTGGCCCGGGCGGTGATGGCGGGGGGCAGCAGCTTTCCGGAGCCAAAGACCATCCCACTGCCTCAGGGGGAGGCTCCCCTCACCGACCGGGAGATGGAGGTGCTGCGGCTGATGTGCAAGCACATGACAAATCAGGAGATCGCCCGGGAGCTGTTTATCAGCGAAAACACTGTCAAATATCACAAGATGAACATGCTGGGCAAGACAGGCTTTTCCAAGGCGGTGGATCTGGCCTTCTATATGATCTCCAACGGCTGGATCAATCCCCTGTATTAAAGAGAAATACGCCTTCAATCCACCGGTGAAAGCCGGTGGATTTTTTATTTCAGGAGAAAGACTACCTGCTGCGGGTAGGGTGCAGATCTGAAAAAAGCGCTACAATTAAATTGACATACAGCATCCACAACGCCAAAAGAAAGGGAGGTCACCATGAAAAAACGTATTTCCGTGCTCATGCTCACGTTGGCGCTCTGCCTCTCGCTGGGCGCTCCGGCGCTGGCCGCCGGCGGCTTTTGCGACGTGAACCAGAACGCCTGGTATCTCAAATACCTGGACACGGCGGTCAGCTCCGGGCTCATCAATGGCCGGGGAGACGGCAGGTTCTCTCCCGATGACGACATCACCGGCGCAGAGGCTGTGAAGCTGGCCGCCTGCATCAGTCAACTGCTCTCCGACGGCTCAGTCACCCTCACCAGCGGTTCTCCCTGGTACGCAAGCTACATGGAATACGCCGTGAAAAAGGGTATCCTTGCATCCGCGCTGGATCAGCATGCCCTAAGCGCCCCCATCATGCGGGCCGAACTGATGGATATGGTATGTCGGGCCATACCTGAGGCCCAGCGTACGGAAATCAATTCCATACCAGACGGCTCCATCCTTGATATCTCCCCTTCCGCCCCTTACCGGGACAACATCTACACCCTTTACCGCATGGGCATCGTTACCGGCTCCGACAAGCGGGGCTCCTGCCTGCCCGAGAAGTGTATCAACCGCGCCGAGGTGGCGGCCCTTGTGGCCCGCGTGGTGGACCGGAATCTGAGGGTCGCCTTCCAGCTTGAGGTGTCCGATCCTCTGGATGTTACAGATGAAGCGGGCCTGAGTGAGATATTGGAGGGCGAGTGGTCATACTGCCCGCCAAATTCAGAGGTTCCGGGGGCATACATCTCCTTTTCCAGGGACGGAAACTTCCACATGCGGGTCATGGATCCCAAAAACAATGCGATATGGGAGAATGTGGGCGCCTACCAGCTGGAACGCTGGTATGCCATGGAAAATGAAGCACCTGATATCCTGACGCTCACCTTTACCGACGCAAACGGCAGCGAACCTGCCAGCAGTGCCGGGGATTATATGATCGTAGAGCGCACCCTCTGTGACGGAGAGATCATACTGAGCCTGCTGCAGATAAACAACGGGGACAGCATGCTCTCCACCTGCTTTGACGACTGGGCCCCAATTCTGAGACGGCATACCAACTGGAAGCCCCAGGGGGAGCCGAGAAAGGCCGAGGCCTTCTGTGCGTCAGTCTGGAAGGTGGATCATGCAGCGCGGCAGGTCTGGCTGGACGATATAGAGCCGGGCATCCGCAATATCGGCCGGTATGAGGCGCTGCCCTATCAGGTGGCTCCCCAGCTGGACCTGCATTCCCTGCCCGATTGGCTGATGTCGGGCGGCACCATCTGGAGTGTCCGGACGGATGCAATGGGGCAGATAGTGGAAATGATCCCTCCTACCCATGAAAACGAGGACGTGCTCTCCGAAGAAGAGGCGGCGGAGCTGCTCTCTGAGGTGTATGAGGTACAGCAATATCTGGCCCTGGGAATGACGATGCTTTTTGTCGGAGAGAGACAAAACATAGATGGCGAGACCTGTGTGCTCATTGCGCTGGGAACCGATCACGAGGAGTATTTCGTCCGCGAACTGTATTATGCGGTTGCCCCCAGCGGCACGATATACACCTATGACCTGTTTACAGATTCCTGGAATGTGGTTTAAAATGAAACAGACAACACCGGAAGAAAGGGAGGTCACTATGAAAAAACGGATTTCCGTGCTCATGCTCACGCTAGCACTCTGCCTCTCGCTGGGCGCCCCGGCGCTGGCCGCCGGCGGCTTTTCCGACGTGGCTCAGAACGCCTGGTATCTCAAATACCTGGACACAGCGGTCAGCTCCGGGCTCATCAACGGACGGGGCGACGGCAGGTTCTCTCCCGATGACGATATCACCGGCGCAGAGGCTGTGAAGCTGGCTGCCTGTATCAGTCAGCTGCTTTCCGACGGCTCGGTCACCCTCACCAACGGTTCTCCCTGGTACGCAAGCTACATGAAATATGCCGTGGAAAAGGGGCTCATTGACGCCGAGCTGGATGAATACGGCGTCAGCGCCCCCGTCTCCCGCTCCGACCTTATGGACATGCTCTGCCGCGCTATACCCCAGGCACAGCGCACGGAGATCAATTCCATCCCCGACGGCTCCATCCCGGATCTTTTCACATCCGCCCCGTACCGGGACAACGTCTACACCCTCTACCGGATGGGCATCGTCACCGGCGCCAACAAGCGGGGCGCCTGCCTGCCTGATGAGTGCATCAGCCGCGCCGAGGTGGCGGCCCTGGTGGCTCGCATCGTCAGCAAGGACCTGCGGGTCGCGTTCAGCCTGGAGGCGCCCGCCTCTGACCTTCCCGAGCTGCTCCGGCGGGCACAGGCCGACGGAGCCCTTTGCGCCGTGGCCAGCCTGGGCTATGCCCCCGACTATGACAGGGATGCCGCTATGGAGCTCTATCCCTTCCTGGCCGACGTTCCCGCCGACAACTACATCGACGCCGGCGGCTACGAGCTATATCTCATCGTCCCCTGCCAGAACATTGCCGCCACGGTCTACGCCGCCGACCTTGACTGGGAAAACTACAACTACATCCGCGGCAGACTGCTGGGTATTGTTGAGGGCGAACCCTTCCTCCTTTGCTGCAATTTCAGCGACATCGTCACCAACTCCCTTATTGTTCTGTCCACGGCCAACGGCGAGGTCTTGGAATTCAGCCCCAGCATCTCGTTGAAGGACGGCACCCTGACCGTGCCGGAGAGCGGTGTCTACGATTTTACCCGATACTGAAGCATACACGACAAACGGAGCGGCAAATGCCGCTCCGCTTTTTTGGGCCTGCGCTGAAAACCTACCCGCCGCGGGTAGGGCGCGGGGCGTAAGAGAAGGCTACAATAAAAAAGGTACAGGATGTTCCAGCCATTTGGAGGGAGTGTGTGCATCATGAATGAAAAAACGGCGAGAAAAAAGATCGATAAATACGCCATCCTCGGCCTTTTTATAGGCCTTGGGATGATTGCGGCCGGGATCGCCGGCATCGTGACCAGCCTGGCCGCCGCCGACGATTACGACAATTCCACCGACATCCGGACGGTGGACGCCGTGATCGAAACAATCGAACGCAGCGAAGAAGTCATTGGGGAAAAGTCCAAGGGCAACAATAAGCTCATGGTAGATAATATCAATACCTTCCTTGAGACGCTCCACAAGATGAAGGTCTCCTACGTTGTGGACGGGAAGACCTATCGGGGCAGATATAACGTCACCACCTACTCCGACAGCCGGGAGAGGGATCAATTCTACCATCAGCTCAAGGCAGGCGACACCATCCCCGTTGAGGTCTACAGGAGCCGGAACGGGGAATATAAGATCGCGGATGAGGAAGGCCCTGTCAACTTCCTCCTCTACTGCGCGGCCATCCCCGTGGGACTTGTTATCACCGCAGCCATGATCTGCGACATGGTCCGCCCGAAGGAGGAGCCCACCAACGGCAAGAAGAAAAAGAAGCAGCAGGGCAAGCAGCGCTGAGACAGCAGACAGGAAGGTGCTTTTATGAGCTTTTGGGATGCGGCGTCTCTGGCGGCGGCGGTCACAGTGGCCATGATCGGCATTCTTGCGGAAAAGATCATTGAAGTGGATTTCTCCGGCCTTCTGAAGCGGAACTGGAAGAGCACCAGATGCAAAAAAATGCTGGCCCAGCGGAAGGGACCATGGCAGGGGACCAATGTGCAGGGCGAGCTCCGAAGGGTCTTCGACCTGGTATTGCTCCCCCTGGGGAAGGCGGACAAAGAACTGCTTCCCGCCCGGATGGACAAAAATTTCCGCAGGCGGATGGAGGGGCAGATCGAACTTTTAGAGCGGCGGAAGCTATGCCGGGAGATCCGGCTCACCGACATAGTCCCCCTGCCCAAAAACGCCTTCCGGCACTGGAACGACGACGGCCGGGAGTGGCGGGAGTCCGTTCTGCAGTGCAGCGCCCTGGAGCGCCTGCTCCCAAAGGAGGGCGGCCGCCCCGTCCATACAGTCTACCGTAAAAATGCCCGTCTCCGGCTGCTCCAGTCCAGGCACATCCGCAGCTGCGACCGCGCCGGGAAACAGAAGGACTACTACGCCGACAAGGGAACCATCAGCTGCCCCTCCTGCGGGGCGGAGATAGAGCTTCACAGCCAGCAGACAGTCTGCCCCTACTGCGGCGGCGTGATCCAGAGCGATTTCTACGACTGGCAGACCGAGGCCTTTGCGGTGTATGAGCAGATGGGGGCCAATCAGGAAAAGGCGCTCTGGCTGCTGTTCTGGGGCGGGATCCTGTATGCCTGCCTGTTCCTCTCCCTCTGGCTCATTCAGAATACCCTGATCTCTCTGGCGGCAGGGATGGGGGCTGCGGTTCTCGTTCTGGCGGCAGTGATCGCCGTCTCCACCATCACCTACGGAAAGCAGGAAAAGCTGGAGCAGGAGATCGTCCGCTACTCGGAAAACTATCTGCGCTCCTGCATCAGCGAGGCGCTGTACCAGAATGTGGAGCACCCTGACCTGATGGATTACGGCGTGGGCACCATCCGTTTGAAGAAAGTGGTCAACACGGAGGAAACCACCACCATCACGGTGCAGGTGTACATCAGCGAGACATATCTCCCCCAGGGGAGAAAACCGCACACCAGGAAATACAAGCGGACGCTTGTGCTGCAAAGAGCCCGGTATCCCCAACGGAGAAAACAGGACGGCAAGCTGTTCACGGAGCGGGAGTGCCCCTCCTGCGGCGCGAATTTCGTGCCGGACGAAAACCACTGCTGCTCCTTCTGCGGCTACAGTTTTCAGGCCGACAGCGCCAAATGGGTGGTGCAGACAGGCCAGGTATGACAGGCCAGGTATGAAAGAAGCGCAGTATTTCAGAGGAAAGACTACCCGCTGCGGGTAGGGCGCGGGGCGCAAAAGGGCGCTACAATAAATTCAGACATTTTATATGCAGGGAGGTGGGGATGCTGAAAACCGTACTGCTCATCATGCGGCGGGCGTCGCTGGCCCAGGGCCTGATGGCCAAGGTGCAGGACGCCCCGGGCCTCCAGCTGTGCTACGAGCCGGACTATGCCAACGCGGACGTGGCCATCCGCAGCCACCTGGCCACCGGGGCTTTGCTGGAGGTGGCCGAGGACGGCGCCCAGGACATCGGATTTTGCCTGGCCCTGTGCGCATGGCTGCGGGAGGTTACGCCCCACTGCCGGCTCATGCTCATGTGTCCCGAGGGGCAGGCGGAGACGGTCCACAGGGCTATTGAGGCCAAGCGGCGGGGAGAGATTGATGATTTCGTATTCTATGATGTGTCTTTGGATTATCTGGCTGCCTGCCTGCAGTCCCTCTGAGGTGTGCAGAAAGTAATTTGAGAAGGAACAAAAGGAAAGGAAGATGAACATGAAGAAGCGGGTATTGATATTCCTGATGGCCCTGGCGATGTTGGCCACTCTGGCGGCCTGCGGCGGCGGAGGCAAGAGCCCTGCCGGTACTTACAAGCTGACCCAAATAAATTCCGGCGGCGAAGAAATGAGCGTGAAAGACCTGGCTGACCTGTTCGGTATGGAGATTGACATGACTCTGGAGCTGAAGGACGACAAGAGCTTCACCTGGGATATGGGCCTCTGGGGCGAGGGTGAGAGTGCCAGCGGAACCTGGAAGATGGACGGCGATTCCCTGGTTCTGAGCGCAGAAGGTGAGGATCTGCCCGTCACCTACGACGGCAAGACCATTGCTATGGATCTGGAGGGCGAGATCTTTACCTTCGAGAAGCAGTAGGCTTCCACAAAAAAGTAAGCGGAGCGGCGTCTTGATATGTACCCAGAATTCTGGACACATAAAAAATTGAATTAGGTGCACATGGATGCCTCTCTGAATTTTGTAGGAGGCATCCATTTTGTTTTCTCTTGGATTCTTTCGTTGTTGTAGTAATTTATGTAGCCGTCAACAGCCTTGGCAAATGTTTCAAAAGAGGAATACTCTTTTTCATGCCCGTAGAACATCTCGTTTTTCATCCGTCCAAAGAAGGTCTCCATGATGCAATTGTCGTAACAGTTGCCCTTCCTTGACATGGATTGAATGATTTTGTGATCTTTAAGTGCCTGCCTGAAGTACACGTGCTGGTACTGCCACCCTTGATCAGAGTGAAAGATCAGGCCATCTACAGAGGGAAACTTCGTAAAGGCGCCGGCCAACATTCTCTG